>JAEEGL012657749.1_pt1 | contig 11659 bp, 7 predicted proteins | sample 9134231 | NCBI WGS metagenome assembly JAEEGL01 (sample SAMN16246548, study PRJNA631951) | gut metagenome | biome: gut microbiome; feature: rumen; material: fiber-attached | host: Bos | place: Iran: Karaj | collected 2018-10 | reverse complement strand
AGGAGATCGACGCGCCCATGCAGTAGACGGAGTCGATGGCGGAGAGGGGAGGAACCGCGCCGAGGGTGTAGCATCCGATGTCGCCGGAGACGCGGAGCTTCAGTTTCTGGAGCGTGTAGAAGACGCCGCGGTGCGGACATCCGGGGCAGAGGACCGGAGGACGGGCGGGGATGGGAGCCCCCACTTCGCAGCAGTCCGGTTCGATCCCGAGCAGCCGTTCTCTGAGCAGCTCTTCCGAGTATTCGCCGCAGAGGGGGAGGACGTCCTTGCCGGTCACGGTGAGACCGAGGGCGCGGCAGTGATTTTCGATCACGGGATCCAGCTCTTCGATCACGACGAGGGTGGAATGCTTCGCCGCGAAGTCGAGGATCAGCTTCTTCGGCAGGGGATTGAGCAGGCCGAGCTTGAGATAGGAGGCGGATTTGCCGTAGGTCTCCTTCGCGTAGTTCCAGCAGTTGCCCGCCGTGATGACGCCGATCTCCGCGCCGTTTTCCTCCACCGTGTTGAGGGGCGTGACTTCCGCGTATTCCGCGAGGGCGGCGAGGTGCTCTTCCACCACGACGTGACGCTTTTTCGCGTTGGCGGGCATCATGACGTGCTTGCCGGGATCCTTGACGTAGGGCGCGACTTCACGCTCGACTCTCTCGCCCAGTTCCACCGGGGACCGGCTGTGGCTGACGCGGGTGGTCAGGCGCAGGATCACGGGGGTATCGAAGCGTTCGGAGAGCTCGTAGGCCGCTTTCGTGTATTCCTTGCATTCGGCGGCGTTTGAGGGCTCCACCATCGGGAGCTTCGCCGCGACCGCGTAATGACGGCTGTCCTGTTCGTTCTGGGAGGAGTGCATCCCCGGGTCGTCCGCGACGCCGATCACCATGCCGCCGCCGATCCCGGTATAGCCGGAAACGAAGAGCGGATCGGCCGCCACGTTCAGACCGACGTGCTTCATGCCGCAGAAGGAGCGTCCGCCGCCCACCGCCGCGCCGAGAGCCGCCTCGAACGCCACTTTTTCATTGGGAGCCCATTCGGAGTACATCTCCGGATAAGTAGCCGCGAACTCCGTGATCTCGGTGGACGGAGTTCCGGGATAACTGGAAACGAAACGGACGCCGGCTTCCCAGAGGCCGCGGGCGACGCTTTCGTTGCCGAGGAGCAGTTTTTTCATCTGATCTCTTTCCGACGAGGTTCTGTTGACCTGCGTCTTTCTCTGTGCGGGGATTCTGATTCATCCTACATTATACTATATTCCCGCATAATTATCAAGAGGACGGACGAAAAAAACGTGCCCGGAAAGCCGGAAAAACCGCGAAAAATAAAGAAAAACCGGACGAAGAGCTTGAAAAGCCCAAACATCCGGCTATTGAGTTGCAGTTTCCGTCCGTCTGATTCAAAGAACGGCGGGAGAGGCCTCCCCGATCAGATCCCCAGTTCTTCCTTCGCCTTGCGGAACATGAACACCAGTTCTCTGTCGCTCATGGTGGTGGTCCTTCCTCCGGCGTACTCCGCGTCCACCATCTCCTTCATCTTTGCCACCACCGGGGAGCGCTTGTCGTACTGGGCGGCGTCCGGATCCGGGCAGCGGTGAGCCAGCCAGTGCGCCAGTCCGGCCTGACCGCTTGTGGCGGAGATGGCGACCTGCGCCGGGCGGTTCAGGAGCTTTTCCGTGTTGAAGATGTTGTAGATCTCCTCGTCCTTCATCAGCCCGTCCGCGTGGATCCCCGCCCGGGTGATGTTGAAATCCTTCCCCACGAAGGGCGTCCGCGGCGGGATCTCGCACCCGATCTCATGCTCGAAGTATTCCGCGATCTCCGTGATGACCGTGGTGTCCATGCCGTTCGTCGTGCCGCGCAGGGAGGCGTATTCCATCACCATTGCCTCGAGGGGGGTGTTGCCGCAGCGTTCGCCGATCCCCAGCACGGCGCAGTTGACCGAGGAGCAGCCGTAGAGCCAGGCCGTCGAGCTGTTGGAGACCGCTTTGTAAAAATCGTTGTGCCCGTGCCATTCCAGCATGTCCGAGGGGATCCCCGCGTAGTGGTTCAGACCGTAGACGATGCCGGGGACGGAACGGGGAAGAGCCGCGCCGGGATAGCTGACGCCGTAGCCCATGGTGTCGCAGGCCCGGATCTTGATCGGGATCCCGCTCTCGTCGGAAAGCTCCTGCAAAGCCTCGGCAAAGGGCACGACGAAGCCGTAGAAATCCGCCCGGGTGATGTCCTCGAAGTGGCACCGGGGCGAGATCCCGAGGGAGAGGATCTCCTTCACGACGCCGAGATAGCGGTCGAGGGCGGTGGCGCGGGTCAGGCCCATCTTGTTGTAGATGTGGTAGTCCGAACAGGAGACGAGCACGCCGGTCTCCCGCACGCCGAGGGACTTCACGAGCTGAAAATCCTTCGATGCCGCCCGGATCCATGTGGTGATCTCCGGGAATTGATATCCGAGATCCTGACAGGCGGCGAGGGCGTCCCGGTCCTTTTTGGAATAGACGAAGAACTCCGCCTGCCGGATCATCCCGTTCGGCCCTCCGAGGCGGTGGAGCATGGTGTAGATATCCGTGATCTGCTTCACCGTGAAGGGAGCCTGGGCCTGCTGTCCGTCGCGGAAGGTGGTGTCGGTGATCCAGATATCCTTCGGCATGTTCACCGGCACAAAGCGATGGTTGAAGGAGACCTTCGGGACGCTCTCGTAGTCGTAGAGACGGCGGTAGAGGTTCGGGGTCGCTCTCTCCTGCAGGGAATAGCGGTAGGAGGACTGCTCGATCAGGTGGGTGTTCTCGTCGTAGGCGATCTTCGTATCGTGCTGGCGGGTTTCCATCCCGAAATTGCCCGCTCCGTTCTGCATCCAGTCGTTCTTTTGCATTTTAACTCCGTCGAAATTTCATTTTCAATCGTTTGTTCCCCTATTATAGCACAGAAAATGAATACAGTCAAGCCGGAACTTGCAGATTTCTGGGAAAAACGCCCGGAAAAACCGCCCCCGTCCCGCCTATTCCGAAAATGAAGCGCGGCTTTACCCCGCTTGAGAACGGCTCCGGCTGTCCTTTGTCCATGCCCCGGATTCGCGGAAACGGCGAAAAAATCTCGCGGAATGCGTTATTGCAATCCGATCCGGGAGAGGGTATAATGAAATCACCCGGGAATCCATCACAGTCCGCGCGGACACAGGAGCACAAAATGAAACTGAACCTCGGAGAAAACATCCGAAAACACCGCCGCCGCCTCGATCTGACCCAGGACGAGTTGGCGGAACGCCTCGGCGTGAGCTTCCAGACGGTGAGCCGCTGGGAGAACGGGACCACCTACCCCGACATGGAGCTTCTGCCGGAGATCGCCGATCTCTTCTCCGTGACCGTGGACGCTCTCATGGGGGTGGACCGGGTGACGGAGGAGAGAAAGGTCAAGGTCTATCTCGACAGATTTCAGAAAGCCGTCGGCTACGGCCGCATCGACGAATGCATCGGGATCGCCCGGGAAGGGATCGCGGAGTTCCCCAACAACTACGCGCTTCTCGGCAAGCTCATGTACGCTCTTTTCCTCGAAGGGGACAGCGACGGCTCGAATCCCGACTGGAAGGAAGCGTCAGAGCGCAACGACGCGGAGATCGTCTCCCTCGGCGAACGGATCGTGAAATACTGCGCCGACGGGGATATCCGCAACGAAGCGAAGCGGCTTCTGGCCTTCAACCACTGCGAAATGGGCAGGAAAGCCGAAGGCCGCGCGATTTATGAGACGCTCCCCCTCTTCGAGCACTGCCGCGAACTGAACATCGGCTGGGCTCTGGAGGACAAAGAGGAGCTCAAAAAGAACGAGCTCTGGTATCTCACCACCGGATTCGATCTGGTGTACAGCGGTCTCTGGCAGTGCTGCGACAGGAGACCGATCGAAGAGCAGACGGCCTTTCTCGACGCGATGGAGCAGATCGAAGACCTCCGTCACGGCGGGAAACGGCGGATCGGTTCGGAGCACTACGGTGAATTTCAGTTTGCCGTCAGGCGCGCCTCTGTCGCTGCAAAGCTCGGACGTGAGGAGGAGATGTTCGCCGCGCTCCGCCGTGCCGTGGAGGAAGCCTCCGCCTTCGACGCCTGGCAGGAGGACGAGACGATGATCTTCCCCTTTGAAGGCGAACGGACCAACAGCCGCGCGGACTATGAGACGGACAACGAAAGCGGCGCGCGTCAAAGGCTCAGGGAACGGGAACTGACCTCTGCGGAATTCGAACCCTACCGCGATTCCGAACAATTCCGGGCGATCCTCAACTCCCTCGCGTGATCCGGGAGGAGGACCCTTCGGCAAGCTGCCTTTTCCCGGCAAGAAAGCTCCCCTTCTTCACGAGGCGGGAGCTTTTCCGCGCTTTCCTCCCCTTCATTTCCCGCGGTTCCCTCTTGAAAAACCGGCCCGCGTGTGATACAATACAAAGAGAATCGAAAGCTGAAAACAGAGGATGTTTTATGACCGAAAAGCAAGCGGCGGAACGGGTGGAGGAACTGAGGAAAATCATCGTCCGGGCCGCCGATCTGTATTACAATCAGGACGCGCCGGAAATGTCCGATTTCGAATACGACCTGCTCTTTGACGAGCTGAAAAAACTCGAAGCGGAATTCCCGGGACTGGACGATCCCGATTCCCCGACGCACCGGGTGGGGGGCAAGGCCTCCGAGAAATTCGAGAAAGTCACGCACCCCGTCCGGATGGGCTCCCTCTCGGATGTTTTTTCCGAGGATGAAATGCGGGACTTCCTCGCCCGGACCGCGAAGACCCTCACGGAGGCGGGTGTCCCCGAGCATGAGATCCTCTGGTCGGTGGAGCCGAAGATCGACGGGCTGAGCGTCTCCCTGACCTACGAGCGGGGGCGGCTGGTCCTCGGCGCGACCCGGGGGGACGGCACGGTGGGCGAAAACGTCACCGAAAACCTCATGACCGTCGCGGGCATCCCCCATGTCCTCCCCGAACCCCTCGATCTCACGGTCCGCGGCGAGGTCTATATGCCCCGCGGAGTCTTCGAGGAACTGAACGAGGAGAAGGAGAGGGCGGGAGAGCGGACCTTCGCCAATCCCCGCAACGCCGCGGCCGGATCCCTCCGCCGTCTCGACGCATCGGAGACCGCCGCCGCAAGGCTCGACATCTTCGTCTTCAATTATCAGACCGGATCCCTGTACGCCGACGGACATGAGCCCGCCACCCACGAAGAGACCATCCGCCGCATCGGGGAGCTCGGCTTCCACTGCGTGGGGATCCGGGCCGTGACCTCCGACCCCGACCGGGTGATCGAAGCCATCCGGGAGATCGGGGCGGAGTGGGACAGCCTGCCCTACGGCATCGACGGGGCGGTGGTGAAGCTCGACGACCTCGGACAGAGAAGAATAGCCGGAGAGACCCCCGCCGTTCCGAAATGGGCCGCCGCCTTCAAATATCCCCCCGAACAGAAGGAGACGAAACTGCTCTTCATCGAGGCGAATATCGGGCGGACGGGAGTGCTCACCCCCCTCGCCGTCCTCGAACCCGTGAAGCTGGCAGGGACCACCGTCTCCCGGGCCACCCTGCACAACATCGACATCATCCGCGAGCGGGACGTCCGCATCGGCGACACCGTGATCGTGCGCAAGGCCGGAGACATCATCCCCGAGATCCTCGGATCCGTCAAGGAGAAGCGGACGGGGGACGAGATCCCCTTCGCCTTCCCCGAGACCTGCCCCTCCTGCGGCGAACGCCTCTTCTGGGACAGCGAGGAAGGGGACTCCGGCGCGCTCCGCTGTCAGAATCCCGCCTGTCCCGCCCAGCTTGAACGCGGGATCATCCACTTCGCCTCCCGGGGCGCCATGAACATCGACGGCCTCGGCCCCGCCCTTGTGAAAGCCCTGATCGACGGGGACCTGATCCGGGACGCCGCCGACCTCTTCACCCTCAAAAAGGAGGACGTCGCCGCTCTTCCGCGCATGGGGGACAAGTCCGCCGACAATCTCCTCTCCGCTGTCGAAAACGCGAAGAACGCCGGTCCCGCCCGCCTGCTCTACGCCCTCGGGATCCGGCATGTGGGAGAGATCGGAGCGGAAACCCTCATCGCCCGGTTCCGTTCGGTGGACGCGCTGTTCTCGGCCACCGAGGAGGACCTCGCGGCGGTGGAGGACGTCGGAGAGATCACCGCGCGCACCGTGAGGGCGTTCTTCGATCTTCCCGAGACAAGGGCTCTCTTCGAAAAGCTGAAAACCGCGGGCGTCGTCACGGCTCTGGCGGAAGGAGCGGATAACGAAAGCTCTGCCGGGAGCGCGATATTCGAAGGCCTGACCTTCGTGCTCACCGGGACCCTGCCCACCATGACGCGCCCGGAGGCCACGGAAATCATCAGGAAACACGGCGGAAAAGCCACGGGGAGCGTCTCGAAAAAGACTTCCTACGTGCTCGCCGGATCGGACGCGGGATCCAAACTGCAGAAAGCGCAGGAACTGGGGATCCCGATCATCGGCGAGGAGGAATTTCTCGCCATGCTGGGAGGAGAATGATATGGAGATCGCAATCTGGGTCGTCTGCGGCGCCGCGGGACTGCTTCTGCTGTTCGGGCTGATCGGAGGGTACTGCATGTACCGCTTCGCCATCCGCCGGGACGACAAACGGACCAACCCCTATTGGGACAGACCCCTCAAAAAGCCGGATTCCGTCACGGAAGAGGAATTCGAGAAGATGCGGGAAGGGGAAGATCTTCTGAAATCGAAGATGTGCGAATTCTATTCCATGCGCTCCCGGGACGGGCTTCGGCTGGTCGCGCGGTATTACCGCCATCCCTCGGAGCGCGGGATCTTCCTCATGGTCCACGGCTACCGCTCCTCCTCCATCGCCGATTTTTCGGGAGCGGTGAAATCTGTCTGGGACATGGGCTACTCTCTCTTCATGATCGACGAGCGGGCCCACGGACGGAGCGAAGGCCGTGCGATCGGATTCGGCGTGCTGGAACGGTACGACGTCGTCGACTGGGCGAAGATGATCGGAGAGCAGTTCCCGGGCGTCCCGGTCGTGGCGGACGGCGTTTCGATGGGCGCGGCGACGGTCATGTTTGCCTGCGGCGTCGGCTGGCCGGACAATGTCAAGGCCGTCGTCGCGGACTGCGGCTTCACCTCCGCGGGGGATATCTGCAAGACCTGCATGAAGAAGTGGTTCCACCTTCCCGCCTTCCCGGTCTATTACGGCGCGAAGCTCTGGACCCGGCTCCTCGGACACTATGACCTGGACGCGGTCTCGGCGAAGGAATCCCTCGGAAAGCTCGCGGATCCCGCCCTCTATCCCCGGCCCCTGCCGATCCTGATCGCCCACGGACGCGAAGACGGATTCGTCCCCTACCGCATGAGCGAGGAAAACGTCAAAGCCTTCGCCAAAGACGACGGATCCCTCGCCCCGAACGCGGAGTTCTTCACCTCCGACACCGCGGAGCACGGCATGTCCTTCCTGCGGGATTACGACGGCTACATGGCTGCCCTCGCGCGGCTCTTCGACAAGGCGGGGCTCCCCCACGACCGGGTCGAGGAAGAAGAATTCGTCCCCGAAACGCCCATCGAAGAACTGACCAGACCCGAAATGCCCGCAGGAGACCTGTTCACGATCAACTGAAACGGAGCACCGCCTCCCCATCATCACCAAAGGAGATTTGGAATATGGCACGCTGGAGCATCCACCCCACGGAAAACGCCGTCCTCTGGACCCCCGGACCGGACGAACGCCACGTCGACGACTATGAAATGGCGGGGTACCGCTGCGCCTTCGTCGTGACCTACGGGACGGACGAAAACGGCTTCGTTCTGAAACACCACCCGATCTTTCCCTCCCTCCGCCTCCGTCCGAACAACACCCACGCCACCTATCAGCTGGACGTCCCTCCGGAAAAATGGCCCGCTCCCGCTCTGAACGGCGAACCCGTGAAGGAGGTCCTCCGCTCCGTCAAGCTGAACGGTACGCTGGAGATCGAGACCGTGTCCGCCGACGGGGCCCTGAAAATCCTGCGCCGGTGTTATCCCTCCACCGGTTTCCGCGCCGCCTACGAACTGCTGACCGTCACGGCCGCGGGGGAGGATCCCGTCGCGTTCAGCCTGACGGCGGGCGGGGGAGAGATCGATCAGACCCTGGGGCCGATGGGCGTCAATATCTGCGAGGTCCATACCGATTTCGACGGGCTCTCCGCCATGCTGAAACCGGGCGAGAGCATAGACTGTTCCGTCGCCGTCACGGGCCGCGTCGCCAATGAAGAGCCGGAATTCGACGACGCTCGGACCGAATACCGCCGCCGCCTCGAAAACATCGACCGCCTGACCGCCCCGATGCAGCTCGACACAGGGAACCGCGCCCTGGATCTGATGTTCCGCTTCGCCAAACTCCGGGCCGGGGAATCCGTCTATGACACCCGGTACGGCCTGATCCACTCCCCGGGCGGCTACTCCTATTTCGCCGCGACCTGGTGCAACGATCAGGTGGAATACGCGGGGCCCTACTTCGCCTACACCGGGGACGGAAATCTCATCGAAGCCAGCCTCAACGCCTACCGGATGTACATGCCCTTCATGTCCGACCGCTACGAGCCGATCCCGTCCTCCGTCATCGCCGAGGGCATCGACTACTGGAACGGAGCCGGGGACCGGGGAGACGCCGCGATGTACCTCTACGGGGCTTCCCGGTTCGCCCTGACCGTCGGGGACCGGGAGATCGCGCGGGAGCTCTGGCCGGCAGTCCGCTGGTGCGCCGAATACTGCGAGCGGAAGAAGAACGCGGCGGGCGTGATCGCCTCGGACAGGGACGAGCTCGAAGGCCGCTTCCCCTCGGGCGACGCCAATCTCTGCACCTCCACCCTCTGCTATGCCGGTCTCCTCGCGGCGGCGGAGCTCGCGGACGAATTCGGGGACGACGGGGAGGGGGATCTGTACCGCGCCCGGGCCTCCGAACTCCGCCTTGCTATCGAAGCGTTCTTCGGATATGAGATCCACGGGATCCCGGCCTACCGCTATTACGACGGATGCGAGGTCATGCGCTCCTGGATCTGTATGCCCCTCTGCGTCGGGATCTACGACCGGGCACAGGCGACGGTGGACGCGCTGACCTCCGAATACCTCATGCGGCCGGACGGCTTCCTCACCTCCGAGGGATCCGAGACGATCTGGGACCGCTCCACCCTCTACACGCTGCGGGGCGTCTTCGCGTCCGGCTTCACCGATAAGGCCTGGGAACTGCTGGACCGCTACGTCGGCAACCGACTGTTGGGCGAGCGGGTGCCCTACGCCGTGGAAGCCTATCCCGAGGGCGGGCGGCGTCACCTCTCCGGCGAGAGCGCGCTGTTCTGCAAGGTGATTCTCGAGGGACTTCTCGACCTCACGCCCTCCACGCTCTCCTCCTGCACCCTGAAACCGAATCTGCCCGCGGGGCTCGATCACCTCTACCTGACGGATATCCGGGCTTACGGGGGGGCCTTCTCCGTCTACCTTGACCGGGAGAGCTGCCGCGTGACGCGCATGAACGGGGAACTGCTGGCGGAAGGAAAGCCCGGCGAACTTCTCACCGTGAATTTCTGAGAGGCCGAAACGAAAAGGAGAAAGAACATGAAACTGACGCTCATGACCTACAACATCCAGCACGGCCACATCCACCTCTCGGATCCCGGACGGATCGCGCTCGGGGAAATGGCGGAGGTGATCCGGCAGAGCGGCGCGGACATCATCGGCCTGAACGAGGTGCGCGGACGCGGTCCCCACCCGGAATACACGGCGCAGGTGGAGGAGATGGCGGCGAACCTCGGGTTCCACTGCTTCTTCGGTCGTTCGATCTGCGTGGGCGGGCCGAATCCCTACGGAAACGCGGTGCTCTCCCGCTGGCCGATCTGCGAGGCGAAGGTCTTCCACATCCCGGATCCCTGCGAGGCCGATCGGGTCCGCCGATTCGAGCACCGGAGCATTCTGCGGGCTGTGGTGGAACTGCCGGAGGGCGGGGAATTCGCCGTGTTCAGCTCCCATTTCGGACTGACCTCCCCGGAGCAGAAGAACGCCGTGACGCTGGCCTCCGCCCTCACCGGCGCGGAAAAACTGCCCTTCGCCCTGATGGGGGATTTCAACGTGACGCCGGACGATCCGGTCCTCGCTCCCCTCGACGAGCGGCTGAACACCACCCACGCGTTCCTCGAAGGCCAGTTCTCCCATCCCTCCCACGCCCCCGTCGACCGGATCGACTACATCTACGTGTCGAAATCCGTCAAAGTAATAGCTGCGGAGGTCCTTCCGGCGCAGGCCAGCGACCACCGTCCCGTCCGCGCGGAGGTCGAGATCCCGTCGGAATCGGACGGATCCTTCCGATATTCTGAATAAGTACGAATAATCAGCCTGTCCCGCCGCAACGCCGCTTTTCGCTTTCCGGGAATCCGCACGACTTTTGCACAGCCTGTGGAAAACCCCTTTGGAAAACGGATTCCGACCCGCGGCGGGACGATTGTCTCTCAAAAAAGGAGCGGAAGAGCCTGTATGAAATATCAACCTGCCCGCCCGGAAGATTCCGGGATTTTGACCCGCGCGATGCAAAATCTGATCCGATCCGCGATGGAGAAGTTCCTTCGATCATGAAAAAATCTCCCCCGATCCGTCCGGTCTTTCCCGGATTTCGGGGGAGTATCATTTTACGGCAGTTTCGGCGGCGATGCGGTCTCGGCTCCCTCGATCTTCGGATTCCGGCCCCAGTCGCGCCATGCGAGGTCGATCCCGGCCATCTCCGTCAGGCGGCGGTTGTCCTCCTCTTTCAGCGGCTCGTACAGGACGGAAAAGTCCTGATAGATCACGCCGTCCGCCGGGGAGTAGCAAAGCTCGATTTTCGCCCCGTTTTTGAGCCGGAGGGTGACTTTCCGCTCCGTCTGGACGCTCAGGGGCTTCTCTCCCGCGAGATACGCTCCGCTGTCCGCCCACACCCGCCCGGGGGGATCCGTTTCGGGCGGTGCGCAGACGAGGTTTCTGAACACTTCGTACAGATAGGCGAGATCTTCCCGGTCCCGCGTCACGGTCTTTTCGACACGGACGCTCTTTCCGACCTTCGAACGGTCAAAATCCGGCTTTTCCCACATCACGCTTTCGAGATCCCCGGGACCCTCCGCGCCGCAGATCCGTTCCAGAACGTCGCCGAAGGTGTAAGGCGTGCCGACGCTCAGCTTTTCGCCGTCCGACGCGGGAATGAATCCGAATTCCACCATGTTTCCGATCCCCTCCCCGGTCAGATAGGGCTGGAATCCGAAGAAGCGGTACATCTCCCATTCCCCGTCCTCCCGCTGAAAGAGCAGATGGGTCAGATCGTCCGCTCCTTTCACCCGGAAGAGAGAATCCCGGTCTTCATACTGCTCCCCGACCCGTCCCTCCGCTGTCCGGCGATCGAATCGGCTCATGGGGACCGCGAGATACCGGGCGAGCTTGTCCCCCACGCGGACGTCCATCACTTTCGCCCGCTCTTCTCCCGCCCGATCCGGCAGAAAAAGATACGGCACAAGGAACAGAATCCCCGCCGCGAGGAAAAGAACTGCCGCCGCGGACGCGAACCGTTTCCACAGAGGCGCGCGGACCTTTCCAGCGGATCCCGCTTATCCGATGAGATCCGGGGAGCGATATGCCATCGCGCGGTGAAATTCGTCCCCTCTCACAGCTAGTACCCCTCCTTCTCGAGATATT
>JAEEGL011082474.1_pt1 | contig 11659 bp, 12 predicted proteins | sample 9134231 | NCBI WGS metagenome assembly JAEEGL01 (sample SAMN16246548, study PRJNA631951) | gut metagenome | biome: gut microbiome; feature: rumen; material: fiber-attached | host: Bos | place: Iran: Karaj | collected 2018-10 | reverse complement strand
GTTCCGTCTTATGGGTCTTGTCGGAAACAAATAAGACTTCGTCAAGATCAAAAGAAACCCGCATTTTCCAGTTTTGTTCTTTATGATTCTTCATCATCCCAGCTCTTTATGATCTTCATAACGCTTTTTGACCAGTCTTCCGGGCTGCAGTCAAGATCAAACTGTTCAAAAATCCCGTTCCTGTTTTCGATTTTTATGATCTCATCATTGGTGATATTGAGCGTTGTCGTATACTTGCTCATGATCTTTTTCTCAATCTGTACATCGAGCTTGTTCTTCTTCCAGCGCTTTCTGGAAAAGCCCGTTATCACGCCGTTGATCTTAATGTGATAGGCCTTCAGGAAATGCTTGATATAGTCATCCGAGTAGTACTTCTGGGTATAGGCCCAGATATCATAGCCGTGGGTTACGAGAAAGTGGGTAAGCGCCGGCATCCCCAGTCTGATCTGTTCCCTGTTGAGCGATCTGGGAAGAAGGAAAGGCTTCTTTTCGAAGACACCGTTGTCACAAAAGACCACTTCATCCAGATCGAAAGAGACCCGTTTTTCGTTGGAAGTATTTCGAAGCGCCTTATCAATATCGGCATCAGAGGTCATATTGACGATCCGGACAGGAATCCTGCGCATTCCAATCCGCATCGCAGCCGCCCATCGGTGATGTCCGTTTAGGATCATATATCCGTCAGGATACATCTTCTCAATATAGAGCGGCTCGTCCTCATAATTGCCATTCCAGTATTTCCCGCGGCTGATCTTTGAAGCATACTCCGAGATGATACTGTAGCTTGGCCCTACGGAAGGCATGGAAAATTCATCATCGGGATTCGGGTGAAGTTTTTTGCCGGCCAGCTTTCTGACAAAAAGGCGCTCCGGGAAACTTGCCTTAAGCGGCATACGGATCCCGTCGTACTTCCTGACGTCTTCCAGCACATATTTCATCAGATCGGTTTCCTGGCTCATGATTTTTCGTAGACTTCCTGTGCAATACGAAAAGCGGCCCAGGCCTTGGGCCAGCCTGCATAAAAGGCCGTATGTGTGATCACGGCGGCGATTTCTTTCTGCGTGACGCCGTGTTCTTTGGCATTGGAGATATGATATTTCAGGGAACTGTCCGTGATTCCCTGTGCGATCAGGGCAACAACGGTAATGATGGATCTGGTTTTCAGATCAATATCGGGATTGTTCCAGTTTTCACCGAACAGAACATCATCGTTAAAATGGGCAAATGCAGGGGCAAAATCACCAAGAGAGTCCCTCCCGGCCGTCTGTACGATCTGTGGCTCGTCGGGCTCACCGATGTAGGCCTTATACTCTTTTTGCAGCTCTTTCTGCGCCTCGGGATCGAGTCCGTCATAGATCAGTTTTGCCACTTCCATGTTCTGCGCAAGTTTTTTGATCGTAAAAAGCCATAATTCAAAATTCATGTTATCCGCTCCTTTTCCCTTTTTATAAGTATAACACAGATACCGCACCGATTCCTAGGACAGTTTGACCTTAAGAGAATCCGGTTGCGATAATGAATCCGAATAGGGTATAATCGTTTCGTGACGAAACGTCAGATGTTTATTTATGAAGGGGGACTATATGAGAAAAACTTATCTGGCCGGATTGCTTCTTGTACTCGGCGTAGCATTCTGCGCGATCAATCCGAAACCGGTGACGGCGACGGAATTGCCGCAGATTGTACTACTGCCGTCAGACCCGGCAGCACAGGCTGTTCCGGTCGTGCCGATCGAAACACTGATCAACATGAGCGCACCGGCCGTACCCGAAGTTACCGTCGAAACAGTCACGCCGGCTGATTCCGAAGAGTCTTCGGGCATGACATATGTTGATGTGAATATCGATAATCAGATCCTGACTTATTTCAGCAACGGAAAGCCGGTCCTGATCACACCCTGTGTGACGGGAAGCCCCGGAAGAAGTACACCAAAGGGTGTATTCACGATCGACACCTGCATTCCGGGGAAATACCTGACCGGACCGACCTGGCACGTATGGGTTGACAGATGGATGCGGTTCTGTGGCGGCTGCGGGATCCATGATGCCACATGGCGCAACCAGTTCGGCGGCGATATTTATCTGCGGAACGGTTCACACGGGTGTGTCAATATCCCGCACGATCAGGCGATACTCTTATACAGTATGGTAGGAGTCGGAACAGTCGTATATGTGCACTGAAACGGATCAAATATCGTGATAAATGAAAAAATCCCGATCAATCGGGATTTTTTCATAATGAAACGGAATCATGAAATGGAACCGAAGGGATTCGAACCCTCGACCTCTGCGTTGCGAACGCAGCGCTCTCCCAACTGAGCTACGATCCCGTTCCGGACTATCTTATCGTAATGCAAAGCCTACGAAGTTGCAAGTATTTCTTGTGATTGCATAATCATATGGTTATCCATTATAATAGCACTGATACACTGTAATGGATTTAGAGATCATTAAACATAAAAGCAGGAAAACAGATGAAGACAGCGATACTTACGGATACCAACAGCGGGATCATGACACAGGAAGCAAAATCGCTTGGTATCCATGTGATGCCCATGCCGATCCTGATCGAAGATGAGATCTATTATGAGGGGCAGAATATCACGGAAGAAGAGTTCTACAACGCCCTTGTGAGTGAGAAAAAGGTTACCACCTCACAGCCATCCCCCGGCGATGTTCTGGACACATGGGACCGGCTGCTTTCGGAGGGGTACGATCAGATCGTTTATATCCCGATGTCAAGCGGGTTAAGCTCTGCATGTGAAACAGCCAAAAGCATGTCCGACGACTATGACGGAAAAGTTTTTGTTGCGGATAATCACAGGATATCCGTAACGCTGCGGCCTTCCGTCATTACTGCCAAACGGATGGCGGACCGCGGAGATGACGGAGAACGCATCGCCGCGTTTCTGGAAGAGGATGCGCTGAACGCATCGATCTATCTGGCGGTTGACACACTGGACTATCTGAAACGGGGCGGAAGGGTTTCTTCTGCGGCAGCAGCGCTCGGCACGCTTTTGAATATCAAACCGATCCTGACCATTCAGGGAGAAAAACTGGAACCCTTTGCAAATGTACGCGGTTCCATGAGGCGCGGCGAGGAAAGAATGCTGGAAGCGCTGAAAAATGATATCGAGACACGCTTTGCCGGTGTTGACAGATCAAGGCTTTTGATCGGACTGGCGGGCGCAGGTCTGACGGACGAAGAAAAAGCAGCCTGGATGGAATTGGGGCAGGAATACTTCCCCGATGCGGCGTTATATTACGATCCGCTTTCCGCGTCTGTTGCGGCACATACCGGTCCCGGTGCGGTAGGCCTGGGTGTTTCCGTGGATGCACCATAGGATCCGAAATGAGATATGATTCCCCCGTTTGTTGGACAAAGTCAAATAAACGGGGGTTTTTAGAGGAGCATTAACGATGAATAATCGTAAATGGTATGCAAAAGGAATAAAGGATGGGATCCCGATCGCTCTGGGTTATTTTGCGGTTTCTTTTGCGCTTGGCATTACAGCCAGAGAAGCCGGCATTACGCCGCTGCAGGCAGGATGCATGTCGGCGGTGATGCTTGCGAGTGCGGGACAGTTTGCGGCGATCAATGTGATCGCGGCTGCGGATACACTGATCCAGATGGCGATCACAACGCTGGTGATCAATCTGCGTTATATTTTAATGTCCAGCGCCATGTCTCAGAAACTGGATAAGAAGATGTCATTTATCCATCGTCTGATCCTTCCCTGTTTTGTGACCGATGAGATATTCGGGATCGCTACAAACGTTGAGGGAAGATTAAATCCTTTTTACAATTACGGTGCAGCAACGGTGGCTGTTCCCGGCTGGACGATCGGAACGATTCTTGGTGCCGCGGTCGGATCGATCCTGCCTGAGCGGGTCGAGATGGCGCTTGGCGTTGCGCTTTACGGGATGTTTCTTGCGATCATTATCCCGGGTGCCAGAAAAAACAAAGTCCTTGCGGTTCTCGTAACGGTATCCATGGTGCTCAGTTTCCTGTTTGCCGAATTACCTGTGGTATCTGAAATCTCATCAAGTATGCGGATCATCATTTTGACGGTGGCCATTTCGGCGATCGCCGCATTTTTAAAGCCGATCGATGTTGAAACGGAGGGTGCGCATGGAGACTAACTTTTTTATCTATCTTCTGGTCGCAGCCGGTACGTTATATCTGATCCGTATGCTGCCCCTTTCCCTGATCCGGAAGGACATTACAAACAAATATATCCGTTCTTTTTTATTCTATGTACCGTATGTTACCCTTGCAGTCATGACATTTCCCGCGATCTTACACGCGACAGGATCGGTCTGGTCGGGACTTGCCGGATTTGTGGTCGGGGTGGTACTGGCGTTCTTTGACGGAAATCTGTTTCGTGTGGCGCTTGGTTCCTGTGTGGCGGTCTTTGTGGCGGAGTTGCTGATCAAATAAGGTGAGATCATGACAGTTGCACAAGCGGTTGCTTATATCGAAAACTTTACATGGAGTACTTCCAAAATGGGACTTGAGCGGACGCAGGAGCTCCTATCCAAAATGGGAAATCCGCAGAAAGCCCTCAAATTTGTCCACATCACCGGAAGTAACGGCAAGGGCAGTACCTGCGCGATGGTCGCATCTGTGCTTACGGCAGCAGGCTACCGGACCGGAATGTATACCTCTCCGCATGTCTGTGATTTTAACGAGCGGATGCAGATCAACGGGACCTATATTTCGGATGAGGCGCTTACGGATATCACGGAATATGTGGCCGGGATCGCCGATGCCATGGAGGATCATCCCAGCCAGTTTGAGCTGGTAACGGCGATCGCGATGGAGTATTTTTACCGGGAGCACTGCGATATCGTGATCCTTGAAGTCGGTATGGGCGGCGCACTGGATTCGACGAACGTGATCGATGCACCGCTTGTTGCGGCTTTTACCAATATCGGACTGGAACATACGGAATATTTGGGAAACACCATCGGGGAGATCGCTCGTACCAAAGCAGGTATCATTAAGCCGGGCTGTCAGGTGGTCTGTTATGACAGTAACAGCGAAGCGGTTGATACGATCCGGTCGATATGCAAGGATCTGGATGTTCCGTTTATTCTCGCAGAGGATGCGGCAGAGCCGGTTTCCGCTTCCATGGACGGACAGGTTTTCCGGTATAAAGGGAAACAGTATGAGATCCGTCTGCTTGGGAAGCACCAGCTTAGGAATGCCGTCGTCGCACTGGAGATTCTAAAAGTCTTATCCGGACACGGATTTCCGATATCCGATGAGCAGCTGCAAAGGGGACTGAAACAGACCTTTTGGCCTGCCAGATTTGAGGTTTTGCACCGGGAGCCGCCCTTTATTCTGGACGGCGGTCATAATCCGCAGTGTGCGATGGCACTTATTAAGACTCTTGAAGAAGTATTACCGGGTCAGAAGGTGTTCTTTCTGACAGGCGTTTTGGCAGATAAAGATTATGAGCAGATCGTAGATCTGATCGCACCGTATGCAGCAGGATGTGTTTGTGTCACGCCGGATAATCCGCGTGCACTTTCTGCATCGGATTACGCCGAAGTATTCCGGAAGCGGGGCATAGAGGCACTGCCTGCGGAAAGTATCGGGGAAGGCGTTAACAGGGTGCGGTCAAAGGCTCAGGGATCGCCCGTAGTGGCATTCGGTTCTCTGTATATGGCAGGCGAGATCCGGAAGATGATGTGTGAAAAGGAAGGGTGCAGATGAATCTGACAGATCAGTCGGTAACCGATTTTACAAAGGCTTTGGCCTCCAAGACATCCGTTCCCGGGGGCGGGGGCGCAAGTGCGCTTGTCGGCAGCATCGGGATCGCGCTTGGCGATATGGTCGGTGAATTTACCATCGGCAAAAAGACGTATGCGGATGTGGAAGAGGAAATGCAGACACTGATGGCACGCGCACAGGAACTTCGGGAAGCCCTGCTCCTTTGCGTGGAAAAAGATGCGGAAGCGTTTGAGCCCCTCTCAAAAGCCTATGGACTTCCGAAGGAAGATCCAAACAGGGATGCGATCATGGAGAAATGCCTAAGGGATGCCGCGACTGTTCCGATGGAGATCCTGCAACTTTCCTGTGAAGCTGTGAAGCTGCATCGCGATTTTGCCGCCAAGGGCAGCAGGCTGATGATCAGCGACGCGGCAACGGGAGCGGCCATCTGCCGTGCCGCCATTCAGGGCGCCGCCATAAATGTTCGCGTAAATACGAAGCTGATGAAAGACCGGGAATATGCTGAAAAGCTGGACCGGGAAACAGAGGAATTGATGCAGACCTATACCAAAATGGCGGATGAGGTGTTTGCATCGGTTTATGGAGAATAAATATGGCCACGATACTCAAAGGAAAACCCGTAGCGGATGCGATCAATGAAAAGACGAGACAGATGGTTCAGGAATGCCTGCAAAAAGGCATCGAGCCGACGCTTGCCATTTTACGGGTCGGAGAGCGGGAAGACGATCTGTCTTATGAACGCGGGGCGATGAAGCGCGCGGAAGCGGTCAGTGTATCGGTCAAAAATGTGATCCTGCCGGCGGATGTGGAAGAAGAACAGCTTTTTGGGACGATCCGGGAGCTGAATGACGATCCGAAGGTCCACGGGATCCTGATGTTTCGTCCGCTCCCGAAATACATAGATGGAGAAAAAGCACGAAATATGCTGCATCCTAAAAAGGATGTAGATGGCTGTACCGACGGTTCTCTTTCCGGCGTGTTCACCAATACAGATACCGGGTTTGCACCCTGCACGGCGCAGGCTGCGGTGGAGATCTTAAAATATTACGGGATCGAGATCTCCGGAAAACGCACGGTTGTGATGGGAAGATCCCTGGTGATCGGTCGTCCGGTTGCCATGCTGCTGATGCATGAGAATGCAACGATCACGATCTGCCACAGGAAAACAAAGGATATGCCCGGCATTGCCAGGAATGCGGAAATTCTTGTAAGTGCGATCGGGGAGATGGAAAACATCGGACGGGAATACTTAAGCCCCGATCAGGTGGTGATCGATGTCGGCATTGGCTGGAATGAAGAAAAGCAGAAACTGTGCGGGGATGTTTGTTTTGAAGAAGCGGAAGGGATCGTGCAGGCGATCACGCCGGTCCCCGGAGGCGTGGGCTCCGTGACGACCAGCATTCTGATGCAGCATACCGTCCTTGCGGCGATGGCGCTCAGTAACGGACAACACTGACTTCGCCCGAAGAGAGCGCCTCTGTTTTCCCGTTCTCATATTTTACAAGTAAATGACATGCATCATCTATGCCCTCAACGAGGGCATATTTATATGGTCCGCCTGAGAAATCCGTAATCCGGACATACTGTCCGATCAGAATGGATCTGTTCCGGTATTCATCGATGATCCCGGATACGCCGTTGCAGGTGTAAATTTGATAAAACTCGGCGATAACGGCTGCACAAAGTCGATTCCGAAGGTCCGGTGCAACTTCTCCCGGTCCGAGAAGGCTGCCCGCAATGCTTTTGACAGAAACCGGAAAACCTTCCGCAGGCGGATATACGTTCATTCCGATTCCGATGATCACATCGGACACGGTATTGTCTTCCAGTGATACCGTTCCTTCTGTCAGGATTCCCGCTATTTTTTTATCATTCAGATAGAGATCGTTTACCCATTTGATCCCTGCTTCAAGGTGCAGGATCCGTGAAATGGCGCGGCAGGCAGCAACTGCCATCATGCAGGTGAAGCCGGTTGCCAGATTATCAAGTCTGTCAGGCTTTAGCAGAATGCTCATATAGATCCCGCATCCGGCAGGCGATTGAAACGTACGCCCCCGTCTGCCACGGCCCGCCGTCTGTTCATCCGCGATAATGATCGCGGAGAGAGGGTCCCCGTGATGTTCCTGTAATTCTAAAGTACCGGCAAGTTCTTTTGCCAGCGTGTTTGTGGACTCCACACGATCATGGACATCTATGAGACCTGCCAGATCTTTGCATCCGGCATACCGGTTCAGTTCCACGCAGATCCCTTCCGCACTCAGGCTGTCTGCATTCCTGATCAGACGGTACCCCCTGTTTGTCACAGCTTCGATCTTCATACCGTCTGCCTGCAGGGCGCGGACCGCTTTCCATACGGCTGCCCGCGTAACATACAGGCTGTCTGCGATCTCCTGACCGGATAAAAATCCGCCGCATGCTCCCTTAAGGAGTTCCAAAACCTTGTCTTTGGTAGTTTTCATTCTTTTCTCCGCATTGTAAACTCTTTCGCCCACACTGTTGACGTTTCACACATTCTATTGTAAACTTCGCAGAGGAAATTGTAAACCGCGGAGTGAAAATGAACACAGGAATGAACACAAAAACAAAACAGATGACCTTTACCGCGCTTGCAACGGCGGTGATCTGTATTCTCAGTCCTTTTACGATCCAGATCCCCATAAGCCCCGTACCGATTTCCCTGACGATCTTTGCGATCTATATGGCGGTTTATGTACTGGGCATGAAATGGGGGATGGCAGCAACGGGACTTTACATTCTGATCGGTCTTGTCGGCGTTCCGGTCTTTGCGGGATTTACGGGCGGCGTGGGTAAACTGCTCGGCCCGACCGGCGGATACATCATCGGCTATCTGTTTGTTGCGCTTGTCTCAGGATGCCTGATCGACCGGTATGAAGGAAAGCGCTATATGCATGTGATCGGGATGGTGCTTGGCACTGCCGTGTGCTATCTGTTTGGAACGATCTGGCTTGCAAAGGTTGCGGGCATGGAGTTTGCGGCAGCGCTCTCAGCAGGGGTCCTTCCGTTTATTCCTGCGGACGCCGTAAAGATCATCGTGGCGGTGCTTACCGGCCCCAAACTGCGCAACGCGCTGCGTAGGATCTGATCGCCGCGGATAGGGATTCTAGCGCAGCGTGATCGCATCTCCGGTTTTCCCGATGAATACGATATATCCGCCCTCCGGCATCGGGAGATCATCTGTCGCATCCCGATCATGTGAAGTATAGAGCACTTCCCCGTATTTGTTATAGACATATACGGAACTTTTTTCCGGCCTGTGTGTGATCAGCAAAGGCTGCTCTGCCATTTCTTCCCCGATCTTAAACCATATAGCTTCTCCCGTTTTCAGACCGATCTCTTTTTGACCGGGCGTTAATTCCGTAAGCGCGTTGTTTAAGATATAGGTAAGTCCGCTGCTTGCGTTCATATACGTGCCATCCTTTCCGGATGAAATGGTAATATCGATCAGATCCCGGTTTGCACTTGATGGGATCGTCTGAAAAGCAATGGCATGTTCCTTGTCAATGATCTTTAAAAGCCTTGTTCCCCAATTTGTATAAGCGAAGAGATAACCCGGAACGGCGTCATTTACATAGAGACGCGCAAGGGCCTTATTATAACTGACGGAGGAACTGACGTCGTTGGTTAAGAGAAAGTTCTGGTTGCTGATCGATCTGTAAGATTGCAGAACTTCCTCACTGACCGGATTTGCTTCCATTTTTTCGCCGGCGTACATCTTCCGCTCATTCTCTCCGAGTCCCGGAGCGATGTCTGTCTGTTCGACTGCAAAATAGAGATGACCGTTGTTCTGTTTAAAGGTAATGACGGCAGGATTCGCATCGATCTTAACACCGTCCTCATACGGAAATGCAAGTTCCGCAAATTTACCGTTCGTGTACATGTAATCTGTAACGGTGGTCTTGGCAAGAGAGATCGTTTCGGTATGCATATATTTGTGATCCGGGAAGGAGATTACTGTGACTGCCGCTCCGCCGGATTCATCCGCTGACGAATACATTCCGGCATATTCATCAAATTCTTCCGGAACATCCGCAAACGAATCGTACTGTGGCGATACATTGTCGGAGACCGTAATCCCAAGTTCATCAAGTGCCACGTCTAAAAGAGCCTGTGCCACGATCCCGTTGTACGTACTGCTTCCGCCGTTTGAGAGAACGGAAATACTGATCTCCTCATCGGGAGCCACAAGCAGAAAAGCATGATTCAATTCGGCGTCACCGCCCTTGCCGAGTACTTTCACATTTGCCTGCTCATATTTTTGATGAGAGACCATGTCCCAGCCAAGGCCGCTCTCGTCTGTAAATGCATCTCTTCCCTGATCCCAGCGGGTGGCCATTTCCTGTTTCGCATTTTCTGACAGCAGGGAGGTATTCCCCTTGAAAAATGCAGCGCCGAAATTTGCGACATCTTTTGCCGTGGAAAATACGCCGCCTGCGCCAAGCGCCATCGTGATCCCATTTTCGTAGCGGATATGATTTGGAGAATAAGCCGGTACCAGATCCTCGTTGTGGCAGAAGTTTGCGCCGGTTCCGGTAGACGTTCCCCCGGTTGGTTTCACGATATTCTCTGTGATATATTCTGTATAAGACATCCCGCTTACATTTTCAACGATGCGTTCCAGCAGATCAAAACCGTCGTTACAGTATGCTGCATATGCTCCGGGATCCGCCTTCAGTCTCTGCTTGGACAAGACGGGCAAAAGGGAATCGTAATGGATCGGATCGTTATCGTTATACAGGAACATGCCAAGCTGGGTAGAGCCCATGATCCCTGAGGTGTGATCCATTAACATCCGGACCGTGATATCCTGATACCGTTCATCCGCCATGGTGAAGTCGGGGATATATTCGGTAATCTTTGCATCGAGATCTACTTTTCCTTCATCCGCAAGGCGCATAACGGCAGCCGTCACATAGACCTTGCTAACGGATGCAACACAGTAGACATAGCCGTCTTCATTTTTTGGCGCGGCATTTACTGTATTCCCTCCATACGCGGTGGTAAGGAAAGCTACCGCAGCCAATATCATCAGTTTGTTTATCCGGTTCTTTTTCATTTCAAATCTCCTTTACTCTGTCATCAGTTCGGTAACGGATATCTTTTTGATCCTGCCCGCACTGAAATAAGTGACGGCATAACAGAAGAGGATCAAACCGATATCCCCGATCACGATCACAGGGATATTTGTTGTTGCGACTACCCCAAACAAAGCGGTCCAGAAGACCCTGTTTATGAGGACAACACAGACGGAAGCGATGAGGACGGAAAGAAGCGTCACGGGAAGGATCTTTAACGCCATCTGTGTCATAAGATCATGCGATGAATAGCCGAGACTTTTCATGATGCCAAGGCTGTGCCGCTGCCTGCGGACATTGGAGGATGAGAGGATCGCAAGGATCACAGCGATCACGACGGTGATCAGAACAGCTGCGATCAATGTATACTTTTTCGTTACTTCCGCGATCGGTGCCATCTGCGATTTGATGATCCCCTGATAGGTGGTGATCTCTTTGATCACAAAGTTTCTGCTGTTTCCGCTGATCAGCTGATCGCCGATGCGGATCGCGTAATCCACATCCGTCACGCCGTATTGGGATAACAGTACGGCGATCTTTTCTTCTGCCGCAAGACGGATCTTCTCCTCAAGACTTCCGCCTGCGGCGCTGCTGCCGACGGTATCTTTGGCACTCATGCCATAGAGGGAAGAAACCTTTGCTTCAAGATCATCAAGGCTGACACCTTCCGCCGGATAGACATAGATGATATGGGCTCTTCCGTCGGCTCTGATCCGGCTGTATCCGTCCGGCGTCATATAGAGAACCGTACCGCTGTTCATCATGGAACTGATGATGCCGGTAATGATATAGGATTTTTCCAGTCCGCCGGAAGTTAAGGTGATCGT
>JAEEGL010666460.1_pt1 | contig 11659 bp, 18 predicted proteins | sample 9134231 | NCBI WGS metagenome assembly JAEEGL01 (sample SAMN16246548, study PRJNA631951) | gut metagenome | biome: gut microbiome; feature: rumen; material: fiber-attached | host: Bos | place: Iran: Karaj | collected 2018-10 | reverse complement strand
TTACTTGAAATTAGACAAAAATTATACTATAATCATTAATAGTCATGAAGGGAGGGAAGAAAAATGACACACGTAGATGTTAAAGACGGAAATGTTGAGGGTGCATTAAAACGTTTTAAGATGAAAGTTCAAAGAAGCGGAATCCCTACTGAAATGAAGAAGAGAAGAGAATACTCAAAACCAGGCATTTTAAGAAGGGAAGCTAAAAAAGAAGCTATTAGAAATGCTAAAAAACATAATAGACAAAAAAATTATTAATAAATAAGGAGTGAAACTTATGTTATATGAAAAAATATCAAAAGATATGATTGAATCAATGAAAGCAGGTAATAAAGAAAAAGTTAGTACTTTGAGATTATTAAAATCTGCGATTGATAAATATCTTATTGATAATAAAATGGAAAGACATGAAACTACTGATGAAACTGTTATAGAAGTAGTTAGTAAACAAGTTAAAACTCTAAAAGAAAGTATTGTTGAATTTGAAAAAGGAAATAGACAAGATTTAATTGATTCAGCAAATAAAGAAATAGAAGTATTAAGCGAATTCTTACCAGAACAATTATCTAGTGAAGAGTTAAATAAGATTATTGATGAAGTATTTGATCATGTTAAACCTACATCTATGAAAGATATGGGTGCTATTATGAAAGAATTAAAACCTCTTGTTACAGGTAAAGCTGATATGAAAGATGTTAATACATTGATTAAAGAAAGATTAAATTAAGAAGTATTTACTTCTTTTTTTATTTGTAATTATATGTTAAAATTATTTTTATGGAAAAAATGTATATATATATAATATTAGTTATATTAATAGTTATAGTTATATCTATAATATATAGTCATATAAAAATAGATGTATCTAAATATATTATTAAAGATAAGAAGATAGATAAAGATATATCTATAGTTTTTTTAAGTGATTTACATAATAGAAAACTATATAATAAAATAATAGATATAATTAATAGTATCAATCCTGATATTATTTTATTAGGTGGAGATATGATAAATGATGGGAATAATGAATACGATCATTTTTTTAGCTTGTGTAATTTATTAGAAAAATATAAATGTTATTATACATTTGGAAATCATGAAGATAGACTTGATGAAGTATGTAAGAAATCATTCATCAATTTAGTTAGTAATAATACTAAAATAAAATTATTAAATAATAGTAGTGAAAGCTTAACTGAAAATATTGTTTTATATGGACTAGATAATGATATTGAAACATATACTTTTTTTGGAAAAAAAGCTTTAGATAAAGAGTATATAACTTCAAAACTAGGAAACATTGATGAAAAAAAATATAATATATTACTTGCTCATAATCCTCTTGAATTTGCTTCTTACGTTCATTATAAAGCAAATCTAGTTTTATCTGGACATATCCATGGAGGAATAGTTAGAATACCTTTTTTAAAAGGGGTTTTATCTCCTGATATTACTTTTTTTCCAAAATATGATAGTGGTGAATATAATAAAGACAATACAAAAATGATTGTTTCTCGTGGATTAGGATTTTCTAAAAGAATTCCTTTTAGAGTTTTTAATCCAGCTGAAATTGTTGTTATTAATCTAAAGAAGGATTTATGATATAATTAAATAGAGGTGCAATATGGATTATATTGTTTATAGAACACTAAAATTTATTGTAAAACCTTTTTTTATGATAATACATGGAGTCAAATATATCAATTTAGATAATATTCCAAGTGATGGGCCTGTTATACTTGCTGGTAATCATACTGGCAATACTGATGCTCTTTTAATGCTTGGTGGTCCTAAAAGAATAGTTCATATGATGGCTAAAAAAGAATTGTTTAATACTAAATTTAAGAATGCTTTTTTTAAAAGTATGGCCTGTATTAGTGTAGATAGAAGTATACATGATGAAGAAGCTAAAAGTGAAGCAATTAAAGTATTAAAAAATGGAGATGTTATTGGAATATTTCCAGAAGGTACAGTGAATAAAACAAATAAAATAATATTACCTTTTAAATATGGAGCTGTCTCTTTTGCAAAGAAAACTGGTGCTTATATAGTTCCTTTTTCAATAACTGGTAGTTATAATATATTTAAAAGAAATATAAAATTAATATATGGTAGTCCATATAAAGTTACTAAGAGTTTAGAAATCGAAAATGAAATTCTTATGAATAAAGTTAAAAATCTTATAAAGGAAGGAAGTAAATTAAATGAGTGATTTACCTTATAAATTATTAAAACCTATTTTAAAACCGTTATACATTCTTAAATATCATCCAAAGATTAATGGAATAGAAAACATTCCAAGTGAGGGCCCTGTTATTTTTTGTGGTAATCATAAACATGTAATGGATCAATGTAATATTTTAATTGTAACTAAAAGAGTAGTTCATTATCTAGCAAAAGAAGAATACTTTGAAGGAAAACATGCTTGGTTTTTTAAGATGGTGGGTTGTATCAAAGTCGATAGAAGAATTCATGATGAAGAAGCTAAGGGTAAAGCATTAAGTGTTTTACAAAATGGTGGTAGTATTGGTTTATTTCCAGAAGGAACTAGAAATGAAGTAACTTGTAAAGAAGATAAGCTAAATGAATTATATGAGATTGTAAAAGATGAATATACTAAAGAAGAATTAGTAGAATTAATTAAGCCAAAATGTCTTAAATATACTCAAGTAGAATACTTAATTAAACTAAAGGATAAAAAAATAATAACAAATAAAGAATTAAAAAAATACGTATTAGATCCAGATAGTAGTTTACAAGAATTAGTTAAAAAGAAAAAAATAAAAGATAGTGAATATGATGAATCTTTATTAATACCATTAAAATATGGAGCAGTGTCATTTGCGAGTAAAACAGGTGCTAAAATAATACCATTTGGTGTTAGTGGAGAGTATACTGGTAAAAAAGGAAATTTAACATGCAATATTGGAAAACCAATTAGTGTAGATGGTTTAAGTTTAGAAGAAGCAAACAGTATTTTAAGTAAAAATATAATAAAATTGATGAAAAAAAGTGAATAATGCTTTATAATATGTAATGCAAGAAGGCAAATGACATAATAAAATGAATGGAGAATAATTATGAATTTTATTTTAACTGCTGGTGGAACTGGTGGACATATTTATCCTGCATTATCTGTTTTAGATGAAATTAAGAAGGATAAAAATAATAAATACTTATACATTGGTACAAAAAATAGAATGGAAAATGATTTAATTCCAAGTATGGGTATACCATATGAAGGAATAGAAATATATGGTTTATCAAAAACAAATATGATTAGGAATGTAAAAAACTTAAAATGTATAAGAAAATCATATAAGAGATGTTTAGAAATAATGGATGAGTTTAAACCAGATGCGGTAATTGCTTTTGGAGGATATGTTACATTACCAGTGTGTATGGCAGCTAAAAAAAGGGGTATAAAAGTATTTTTACATGAACAGAATATGCTTCCTGGTAAAACAAATATATTTTTATCAAAAAAAGCTGATGAAGTTTTTGTTTCATTTAAAGATGGAACAAGAAAATTAAAATGTAAAAACATTGTTTATACTGGAAATCCAGTAAGTCAAAGAGCTATTGAGTCAAAAAAATATAATAAAATGGATTTAGGTTTTTCAAAAAATAAAAAGCTCATAATAATAGTTATGGGTTCTCTTGGTAGTACTTCTGTAAATGAAAAATTATTAGATTTTTTAAGAACATATGAAAGAAACGATGCTGAGATTTTATTTATTACTGGAAAAACAAGTTATAATGATTTGAGTAATAATTTAATAGTACCAAAAAGTACTAGAATAGTTCCTTTCTTTGATAATTTACCAAGTTTAATGAAAAGTGCTGACTTGATCATATCAAGAGCAGGAGCATCAACTATAGCAGAAATCATGGCCACAAAAACTCCATCAATTTTGATTCCTAGTCCATATGTAGCTAACAATCATCAATATTATAATGCTCTTGATTTAGTTGATAAAAAGATAAGTTATTTAATAGAAGAAAAAGATTTAAATAAAGACACTTTAATTGAAGCTATAGATTATATGTTTGATCCAAAAACTGAAAAAGAAGTAAAAGAGAATATAAATAAAATTAAAGATATCAGTTCAAGTACGATAATAGTGGATGAAGTAAAAAAAGTAATAAAGGAAAACAATGAAGAAAAGGGTAAAAAAGAAATTTAATTTTTTAAAATTTTTGTTATTTATTATATTTATTATAATAATTATACTTATAGTTAGATTTTTAATTAATGCTAGAGTTAGAAATATAATTATATTAAATAATAATTATTATAGTGATGAAGTTATAATTGAAAAATGCGGTATAGAAAATTATCCTAAGTTTTTAACTTTAAATAAGAAAAAATTAGAAAATAAAATTAAATCTTTAGAATTGATTAAAGATGTAAAAATAACTAAAAAATTTGGATTTGTTTTACAAATTGAGGTTACTGAGAAAAAAATATTATATTATATTAGAAGTGAAAATGAATATATGACATCTACCGGTCATGCATATAAACTAAATAATGTTATTGGAATTCCTACATTAATTAATTATGTTCCTGAAAATATAGAAGCTTCTTTTATAAAAGAATTCAGTCAAATTGATGAAAATATAATAAACATGATAAGCGAAATAGAATATAACAAAAATAGTTATGATGATAAAAGATTTTTATTATATATGAATGATGGTAATGAAGTATATATTACTATATCTAAAATAGAACTATTAAATAAATATATTGATATAGTAAAAACTCTTAGTAATAAACATGGTATTTTATACCTAGATAGTGGTAATTATTTTGAAATAAAGAAATGATATGTAATATTACATATCTTTTTTAATATAATTAAATATGTCAAAGAAAGAAGATTTTAAAAACTTTGTTTTAACTAAACCAGAACTAGTTGAATATGTTGAAAATAATAAAACTACTTGGCAAAAACTATTTGAGATATATGACTTATATGGTGAAAATAATGATATATGGAAGAAGTATGAAGAGAGTAGAACTATACATAATTCAATAGATTTAAAAGGAATTATAAATCAACTTAAAAACATAAATTTAGATTCTTTAGAAGAAAATATAACTCAAGTACAAAAGGTAGTTGATTTAGTAAGTGAATTTACTAAGAAAGAAGAAAAAGAAACAATAGTTAATGCAAAGGAGGAAAAAATTGATAAGTTATATGGTGATGAAAGTGAAAATTGAAGTATTAAATAAATTAAAAGAGGATAGAAAATACTTAGAATTTTTAAGGCAAAACTCAAACTGGTATAAAAAATTAAATAGAGATCCAGAAAACTTAGAAATTTTTATCAAAAAAATGAAAGAAAAATATAAACTTCGTACAATAGATAAAATTGATAATATTGTTGATAGTGCTGATATAATTGCAAAAATTCTTAATTCGTGAACTTTACAGTATTATTGAAAATATAATTGACATTAAAAAAAACAAAATGATATAATTTATCTATAAGGTAGAGACCAAAAGAAAGGAAGAGTGAAAACAAAGAATGAAGAAGAAAGGATTTACATTAGTAGAATTATTAGCAGTTATTGCAATACTAGCAATTTTAGTAATTATAGCATTACCAAATGTTATGAGTTTGTTTAATGAGGCTAAGAAGAATTCATTTGCTAATGAATTAAAGGAAATTTATAAAACAGCACAAAATCAATGGATGATGGATTCTATGATTGATACTAAAAAAATGTTTTATTCAAGGAATACTTCTTTAAAATGTGATGGTACTCATGATAATAGCACATTAAAACTAAGTGGTAGAACTCAATTAGATTATGGTATTACTATTGATAAATCTGGAAATGTAATGCAATTTGTTGCTTCAGATGGAACATTCATGTATCAATTTAGTGCAGCAACTGTTGCTGATGCATTAAAGATTGAAAATATAGGAACTACTAATGCAGCAGCAGCAAATACTGGAAATGCAATTGTAAGACTTGCTGATTATAGTTATACAGGTGCGCAAATCACTTGTGCTAGTGACACTTTTTCAATCACTGGAACTAATTAATAAAAAAAATAAAAATATTTCATTTTTGAAATATTTTTTTGTGTAAACTTAACATAAAAGTGTTAATTACAATTGACATAAAAAAAACGAGAATGATATAATTTTATTATAAGGTAGAACCGAAAGAAAGGAAGAGTGAAAATAAGTAATGAAGAAGAAAGGATTTACATTAGTAGAATTATTAGCAGTTATTGCAATACTAGCAATTTTGGTTATTATAGCATTACCAAATGTTATGAGTTTATTTAATGAAGCAAAAGAAAATTCATTTAAGAATGAACTTAAAGAAATATTCAAGACTGCTCAAGAACAATGGATGACAGATTCAATGGTTGAAACACAACAAATCTCATATGGAAGATATAGTCCTACATTATCTTGTGTTACTAAGGAACTACAATTAAGTGGTAGAACTCAATTATTATATGGTATTACTGTTGATAAAGCAGGAAATGTAATTGATTATGTTGCTACAGATGGTACTTATATGTATGATTTCAATGGTAGTAGCACTGCTCCTTTAAAAATTGAAAACATTGGTGGTACTAATGGTGGAACAGTTACTAAGTTAGCTGATGGAAACTTCAATAAAGCTGATATTACTTGTACTAGTGATACAGCTAAGGTTGTTTTCGAAATTCAAGGATCTAACTAATTTGTAATATTAACTGTATAATAATTATACAGTTTTTATTTGTCTAATTTTTTAAAATATTATATAATCTTTTTAGGTGATTATATGTTAATTCTTGGTAGTCATGTTGGTTTTAATAATAAAGATGGACTTCTTGGAAGTGTAAATGAAGCATTAAGTTATAATGCTAATACTTTTATGTTTTATACTGGACCTGCACAAAGTACAATTAGAAGCGAAATTAATGAAGAAAAAACTTATGAAGGATATAAATTAATGGCTGAAAATAATATTAATAATGATAATGTTATTGTCCATGCTCCTTATATTGTTAATCTTGCTAATAGGAATCAGGAAGATAAATTTAATTTTTATATTGATTTTTTAAAAGAAGAATTAAATAGAATAAATAATCTTGGATTTAATAAGATGGTCTTACATCCTGGGAGTGCTGTTAATGTAAGTAGAGAAGATGGTATTAAAAATATTATTGATGGTTTAAACAAAGTATTAGATAATGATAATAATGTTACTATTCTTCTTGAAACAATGGCTGGAAAGGGAAATGAACTTGGAGTTAACATTAATGAAATTAAAACTATTATAGATGGTGTTAAATTTAAAGATAAAATTGCTGTTTGTATTGATACATGTCATTTAAATGATTCAGGAATAGATATAAATAAATTAGATGATTATTTAGATGAATTTGATAAAATAATTGGAATAAATAAGATTAAATGTGTTCATATTAATGATAGTATGAATCCTATATCTTCACATAAGGATAGACATCAAAATATTGGATATGGAACAATAGGATTTGATGCGTTATGTAATGTTGTTTATAATAAAAGATTAGAAGGTATTCCAATGATACTTGAAACTCCGTGGGTAAATCGAAATACAAGTGAAGAATATCCTCCTTATAAACAAGAAATTGAAAATTTTAGAAACAAAAAGTTTATTGATTTTATTCAATAAACTTTTTATATTCATCGTATTTTTCTTTTATTTTATTAAATAGTTTGTCATTTAGTTTATTTTTAAATTTTTCTAAATATGCATAAAAATCATTATGAATTACATAATCAAAATCTTTTTTTATTGAATTATATATTAATTCAATCTCTTCTTTTGTAGCATCTATTTTTTCTTTATTTAGGTAATTTGTTATATCTTCTTTAGTTAATTTATTAATATAGTTTTTAATTAAGTCTATTTTCATAAAAAATAACCTCCTAATAATTATACTAGGAGGTTTATATTATTATTCTTTTAATTTATTAATTGTATTTAAAATAGCAATTCTTCCATATTCATAAGTTAAGCTTCCTTGCAAGAATATTACATATGGTTTTCTTATTGGTCCATCGCATGATAATTCAATAGTTGATCCTTGTACAAAAGAGGAACTTGCCATTATTATTTCATCATCATAACCTGGCATTTTCTCTGGTACTGGTTTAACATGTGAATCAATTGGACCAGATGATTGTATTGCTTCTGAAAATTTAATCATTTCTTCTTTATTCTTTAAATATATTAATTCTACAATATCACATCTTTCATCTATGTATCTTGGAGATACTTTATATCCTAATTTTTCAAATGCTAAACTAGCAAGTAGTGAGGTTTTAAGAGCTGAGTTTACAGCACTAGGAGATAAAAATAATCCTTGAAGAAATCTTCTATTAGCATCATTTGATGGTCCAACTTCACTTCCTTCTCCTGGAAGAGTAAGCCTTTGGGCACAAAGATTAATTAGTTTTTCTTTTCCAACAATATAACCACCATTTAAAGCAATACCAGCTCCCATATTTTTAATTAATGATCCAGCACAAATATCTGCTCCAACGCTAATAGGAGATAAGTTTTCTACTAATTCACAATAACAATTATCAACAAATATAATAATATCTTTATTGATATTTTTTATAAATTTGATAACACGCGCTAATTTACTAATTGAAATAGATTCTCTTAAAGAGTATCCTCTTGATCTTTGTATATGTATTACTTTCACATCTTTTTTTAATTCACTTTTTATTTTTTCATAATCAAAATCATTATCTTTTAAATCAATATAATCATATTTTATTCCATAGCTTTTTAGTGAACTATTATTATCTTTAATACCAATTACTTCATGTAATGTATCATATGGTAAACCAGTTATTGTAAGTAATTTATCATTTGGTCTTAATAGAGCAAATAAGCTAACTGTAATAGCATGACTACCTGATATAAATTGACTTCTAACTAAAGCACTTTCTGCATCAAAAATATATGCAAATATTTTTTCAATTTTACTTCTTCCTTCATCATTATATCCATATCCTGTTGTTCCATTTAAATCTGATTCACTTACTTTATATTTATGGAATGCATCTAATACTTTTTTACTATTTAATCTGCAAATATTATCTAATTCATTAAATTTATCTTTTAATTCACTTTCACATTCAATAATAAAACTTTCATCTAACATTTTCTTCCACCATCTATTCTAATAATACTATCATTTATATATGATGCTTCATCTGTAGATAAAAAATATACTAAAGATGCTATTTCTTCACTTTTTGCAAATCTTCCAATTAGTATTTTTGCTTCTTCCTGTTTTTTAAATTCTTCATCCATATTCTTATTCATTGGTGTATCTATCCATCCAGGGCAAACACAGTTCACATTTATATAAGGGGCATAGTGATTTGCTAAATTATGTGTTAAATTTATTACTGCTGCTTTAGATGCATCATAATCAAGCCCATATTCATAATAAGTATCAATTCCATTCGTAGATGCTATATTTATTATTTTTCCACTTTTTCTTTTTAACATATCAGCACCAAATATTTTAGTAACATTAAATGTACCATATACATTTATTTCAAGTATTTTCATAAAAATATCTTTAATTTTACTATCAAATTCACTATCATAAGATACACTAGCATTATTAATTAGCACATCTACTTTATGAAATGTATTCATTACCATTTTATGCATATATTTAATATCTTCATCTTTTGAAATATCTGCTTCAATACATAAACATTCTATATTATACTTTTCTTCTAAATTATTTTTTAATTTTAATGCTTCTTTTTCATGAGTAAGATAGTTTATTACAACATTATAATTGTTACTAGCAAATTTTTCTGCTATTGAGGCACCAAGCCCAATACTAGAACCAGTTATTAATACTACTTTTTTATCCATTTTTCCCTCCAAATCAAACATATTATATCATATTATTATATTTGTTGATATTGATTTTTTTTACCAAATGTGATATAATTAATATCGTTAAGAGGGAGTAGTTCCATCAAAAGATGTTATAATTCAATAACACGGTTAATAACCTGGATTATATGTAAAGAACAAGACTTTTATGAAATATAAAAGTTTTTTTTGTATTTAAAAAGGAGGGATATATATGAAAAAAACTACAAATAGAGCATTATTATTTGCACTTACTTCATTTGTTTTATTAACAGGATGTAGTAAAAAGAAAGAAGTTGTTACAATTGGTGAAAAGGTATATGTAAAAGAAAAAGATAGCTATACAGAAATAATAAGTAATGAATCAAAAGTATTTTTACCAGGAGAACATATAATTTATTACAATGTTAATATGAAAACTCTAAATAAAGAAAATAGTTACAAATTTAATAGGGAAAATGGTTGGGGTAATATTATAGTTAATATTCCAGAAGTACCAGAAGGATATAGCTATGTTAATACATTTTCAATAGATCAAGCTGGATATGGAACAACTTCTAATATTATTCATGTTTTCGTTAATAATGAAACAGTTGAAGCAAAAATGACATATAATGAAGAAACTGAAATGGTTGGTTATTTTGAACCAGGAGTTCCTGTTAAGAGTTTAAAATTAGAATAATATGCTTAAATAAAATGAAAGTTTTACTTGTAAACTTTCATTTTGTTTGCTATAATCTTAATGTGCAAAGAGGAGGAAACTAAAATGGCAAAGAAAGAAAATAGAGAAGGCGTTGCATTACAATGTTCAGTTTGCAAAAATATTAATTATTTAACAAGTAAAAATAAAAAGAATTCAGATGGAAAACTAGAAATAAATAAATTCTGTCCTAGATGTAATAAAACAACTCTTCACAAAGAAAGAAAGGCGTAATAACTCATGTTTAATATTAATGATATAAAAAATGGAATGACTATTAAGTATGAGGGGGTTATATATCAAGTAGTTGAATTTCAACATGTTAAACCTGGAAAAGGTAGTGCTTTTGTTAAGACTAAGCTTAAAAATTTAAAAGCTGGTACAACATTAGAAATTACTTTTAATGCAGGAATTAAAATGGAAAAAGCAGATGTAAGAAAGAGTCAATTATCTTATTTATATGCTGCTGGAGATAATTATGTATTTATGGATTTAAATACATATGATCAACTTGAACTTCCTTCTTCATTAATTCAAGATCAAATAAAATTCTTAAAAGAAGGAATGGAAGTTGAATCAATGAGTATAGAAGGAGAAATTGTTGGTATTACTTTACCAGAAAAAGTATCTTATAAAGTTATAAGTTCTCCAGATGCTGTTAAAGGAAATACAACAAGTTCTGCTCAAAAAGATGCTACTATCGAAACTGGTTATACACTAAAAGTACCACTATTTATTAGTGAAGGAGAAGAAATAGTTATAACTACAAGAGATGGAAAGTATTTTAGTAGAGGTTAAATTTTAATAAACTATGAAGAAATACAAAGTATTTGTGAAATATTTTAATTAGAGAATTAGTGGTTGGTGAAAACTAATAGTGTTTCATAAAGAAATTACATATTTTGGAGTTTAAAAGGTAATGCTATATAATTAATGAGGTAGATATTAATTCTATAAATAAAGGTGGTACCACGATTTAATCGTCCTTTGGTATTACCTTTTTATTTTGGAGGATAAATGAGAAAATTTGA
>JAEEGL017105079.1_pt1 | contig 11660 bp, 8 predicted proteins | sample 9134231 | NCBI WGS metagenome assembly JAEEGL01 (sample SAMN16246548, study PRJNA631951) | gut metagenome | biome: gut microbiome; feature: rumen; material: fiber-attached | host: Bos | place: Iran: Karaj | collected 2018-10 | reverse complement strand
GTCATAAAAGGCTCTCTTCTCAACTTCCGTAACATCCCAAGGAATCGCCACATAATAGTCGGCGGGATGACAATTGCCCTTCATCAGACCGGTAAGAAAACTGCGGACAAGTATCTGCTCATACTTGAGCTCAGCTATAACACCGTTACAAAGCGGATAAGACAGATGGATATTGGCCGGTGCTTTCTCATACATCTCATAAGCCGAATCGCCGTAGGCAAACAGTTCATCCTGGTCATTAACGGCTATCATGTTTTTCTCTATCAGAGTATGGCCGTCGTTATCGTCATATATCTTAATATTGCTTGTACCTAAATCTATTCCGAAGGAATTCATATGTTCTCCTTAAGCATTATTCATTAAACTGCGAAAAATTATTTTATCATAATATCCGGTCATCTACAAGCGATGTAAGCGGTGTGTTTCACACTTTCAACAATTCCTGACAAGCCCGCAATATGCCGAATTTGCCATGAGGCCAGGTGATCCCTCCCTGAAAAAATACCGAATACGGATCACGTAACGGCCCGTCTGCTGACAATTCTATGCTGGCGCCCGATACAAACGCCCCCGCCGCCATTATGACCTGATCATCATATCCCGGCATATCCCATGGTTCCGGAGTCACGTAGCTGTCCACGGGTGCAGCTGCCTGTATGCCTTTGCAGAATGCTATGAGCTTAGCAGGATCCCGTAATATCGCTTCCTGAATGATATCGTATCTGATCTCGGATGAAGACGGTGATACTTCCACACCCAGGCTCTCGAGCATATATGATGCGAATATAGCAGTTTTCAATGCAGATGCGGTAACCGTAGGTGCAAGAAAAAGGCCCTGATACATGTTCGGAAGAACATGCAGCGAAGCTCCCACTTCTTTACCCAAACCGGGAGGTGTAAGTCGATAAGAAGCATTCTCGATACATTTCCGGGTACCGACTATATATCCGCCTATCGGAGATAATCCGCCGCCGGGATTCTTGATCAGACTGCCGACAGTCATATCGGCACCTACATCCGAAGGTTCCATGGTCTGTACGAACTCACCGTAACAGTTATCTACCATGCAAATAATATCGCTGCGGATACCTTTGATAAATGATATCAGCTCCCCTATACGCTCTACGGACAACGTAGGTCTCGTGGCATATCCCCTCGATCGCTGTATCTCAACCATCTTTGTCCGTTCATTTATCGCTGCTCTGATGCCTTCCAGGTCAAAGCTGCCGTCCGGCTTTAAATCCACTTGTCTGTAGGTGATACCATACTCGGCGAGGGAGACTGCGGCCGGGCTGATGCCAATCACTTCATCAAGCGGATCACAAGGGTTGCCGGCCGGACATAAAAGTTCATCGCCGGGACGAAGGTTGCTCATGAGTGCAAGTGCAAGTGCATGTGTTCCGCAGGTTATCTGAGGTCTCACCAGAGCATCTTCCGTATGGAAAACACCGGCATACACTTCCTCCAGCGTATCCCGCCCCGCATCGTTATATCCGTATCCCGTAGTCCCGTGCAGGCAGCCTTCGGATACTCTCGCTTCCTGCATAGCTTTCAGAACTTTTAACTGATTATATTCAGCAGTCTCATCTATGGCTGCAAATCTTTCTTTCAGGGTATCAAGAACCTTTCCCGATCTGTCTGCCAGCTCACGGCTGATCCCCATTTCTCCGTATATCTTATATAAGCTTTCTTTCATGTCTTTTCCTGTTTTAATCCATTTTCGATATCTCTTCCGCCAGACAGTCTGCTATATCCTCACTGCTCCTGTCCTCTCTGTCGATCCATACGGTATCACGTTCACGTTTGAACCAGGTCAACTGTCTTTTGGCGAAATGCCTTGAATCACGTTTGATCATATCTATAGCTTCGTCTCTGCCCAGTTCTCCGTTTATATGCATAAGCATCTGTTTATAACCGATGCCCTGCATCGAAGTCATATCGGATGAACATCCCATATCGATCAATGATCTGACCTCATCCTCCAGTCCCTCTCCGATCATCCTGTCGACTCGCGAATCTATGCGGTCATACACTGTCTGTCTGTCATCGTTTAATACATAATATCTGAAGTCATACGGACTTATACGTGCTCTCTGTTCGGCATTATGATCATATATCGTTCCGCCGTTTTGGCGGGCATACTCTATTGCACGGATAACTCGCTTCACATTATTCGGATGCAGAGTCTCTGCCGTGTCGGGATCCAGACCTTTAAGGATATCATGCAAAGCTTCGGGACCGTCATTATCGGCTATCGCTTTAAGCTCAGCCCGAAGTGCATCATCCTGCCCCTGATCGGAAAACTCTATATCATACAAAAGGGCCTGTATATAGAAACCGGTCCCGCCAACCACTATCGGCACATGGCCGTTTGCATATATATCCTCACATGCTTTTTTGGCGCGTAGCTGAAAATCATACACATGATAAGGTTCTATCGGCTCTATGATATCGATCATATGATGTTTCACGCCACGCATCTCATCACGGCTTATCTTGGCCGTTCCGATATCCATATAACGATAGACCTGCATGGAATCAGCAGATATTACTTCACCGCCTATCCTTAATGCCAGCTCAACTCCCAGCTCGGATTTGCCTACAGCGGTCGGGCCGGCGATGATCACCATTTTACGAGAACTACTCTTTGGAGTTTTCATGATTTGCCCCCTGCAGACAGGAGTTATACAGTTCTGTCGGATCCTCGTCGGTACGTGTCAAAACAATGAATTCCTCATACCCCGTATCATTCTCGATATAGTGATAATACATGGTATCGCCATCCAGATAATATGACACATCATCTATATGCTCTTTAGTATCCTTATCAAAAGTGTAATCGGTAATGAGTGTATCGCTAACCTGCTCCAGATCTCTCGGAAAATACGGCTCATCGTCATCGGCATCTTCGGGTATCTCCACCATGCAGAAAGGCTTGATTATATCATCCTCTACCCAGATCGCATAATTCTTATTTATCGCATACGGAACATCCTCGGCTACAACTATAGTGTAAAACTCCGATCGGAACACACCCGTAAAACCTTTAGATCCGTCACGCACTTCCGGTATTTCATCTACAGAAGAAATGCTTTCCTGTTTGGTCAGATATTTTACACGGTTCTCGATCATGGCACTGTTATCATCGGATTCATCTTCGGCGATCTCAAACCAGCGTTCGATTTCAGGAACTTCACCGGTATATTTTCCGGACTGGCCTTCTCCTATAAACTCTGTATCGGGAGAATCGTTTTCAACGGTACTTGCCTCAACCATACCGGATTCAACACTGAGTTCGGTATTATAACCGTCACCGACCGGATCAACAGATACGCTGAATACCGTACCGCGAACCGAAAACATTGCATTCGGAGTTACCACATCAAAGGACTCCTTTGACCCGAGAGTTTTATCAATGCTTATCCGGGCAGTTCCTTCACTCAATACGATAACCGTTGCCGTCGATCCCTTTTTTCCTGATGCTTCTATGGAAAACTGCGTATCTTCCCCTGCGGTCAGATGCTTATCCCTGTCTATCAAAAGGGTTATATCCCCTCCTGTATAAACATTCACACTGTCCCCGGATACCAGCTTTTTACCTTTGGTCAAGTCAGTAACACTGGTATCTGCTGAAGTAACAGTCGCTGTTCCGTTCAGTTCAGCCACGGATATGGATCTGTCTCCTCCCGAACTCCAGGGCAGACTGCATGCACTTAAGCAGATACAGCATGCCACGGATACCAGGATCATCGGGATCACTTTATTTATGCGCATAATTTCCTCCGAAATAAAAATATCAGAATGCCGTAGTACGACCGACATAATCACTGTCGTCAAGGCGCTGCCTTGAAACCAGTTCAGCAAAGAATCCGTTCTGAGCGATAAGCTCGTCATAGCTGCCATCTTCCACGATATGGCCGCCCTCCAGAACTATGATCCTATCACACTGTCTGATCGTAGAAAGACGATGAGCGATGACTATACGGGTGCATTTCATCTTATCCAAAGCTTCACTGACCTGCTTCTGAGTCAGATTATCCAGTGCGGATGTAGCTTCATCAAACATCAGGATCTTCGGTTTGGGTGCTATTGCCCTGGCGATCAGCAGTCTCTGTCGCTGTCCTCCCGATATTCCTCCCTGGCCTTCGGAGATGATGGTATGCATGCCCATCGGCATTTTTCGTATATCATTTGCAAGTCCGGATATCTCTGCTGCTTCCCATGCTTCATCAAGTCCCAACCAGGGAGCACAGACTGTAATGTTGGAAAATATATCTCCCATAAACAGTTTTCCGTCCTGAAGCACCGTACCTATCCGTCGCCGTAATGATTTGAGATCAAGTTTCTTTATATCCTTTCCGTCATAATAGATCGCACCTTTTTGAGGTGTTTCAAGTCCTAACAGCAGACGTACAAGAGTTGATTTACCGCAGCCCGTTTTTCCTACGATCGCCACGTACTGTCCGGATGAGATCTTCAGGCTCAGATTATCCAGTACGGGAGGCATATCTTCCCTGTAGCGGAACGTAACATTATTGAGTTCAACGCTACCCGAGAGCCGTGTAACCATGGCTTTATCCTCGGATATCTCGGGTTCGGCCTCCATTATAGGCTTGACCATATCCAATATCGGACGTATCTGGGCTATAGACAGAGCTATGCCGGACAATGACAGGAATGCTCCGCTAACGTAACCATACGCGGAACTAAAAGCATAGTATTCGGAAACAGAGACTCCGGTTTTGATGGCAGCATGGTATATCCACATGGTACCGAGCATGGACACTGCTGTCTGGATCACGCCGTTTACCTTAATAAACATCGGCGGATTATATGTCAGTTTTGCCGATTCGGCATATGCTTTTCCCCATTTTGCAAAAGCACGTTTTTCGGAACCGGATAATCTGATCTTCTGTATACCGGAGATCATCGAGTAGCTTATACCGCTCTCCTTACTGCTAAGAAGCATCACTTTACGGGAGATGCGCATCTGAACCAAAGTTGACACAACCGTAAATCCCAGCGTGATCAAAGTGATCATGATCGAAGGAACGACAAGTCCGGGGGCATACTTAACTATCTGAGACAGATATGCAAGCGAGAAAACACTTGTCAGGCCAGTAGTTAAAAGCACATTGAAAAGCCCTGATGCAAGTGTGCCGATATATCCTATACGATTAGAAAGTTCACCGGAACTGTAATCCTTGAAAAATGAGGCAGGCAGCGAAAGTACTCTCATCATCGAAGCTGCCTGTATATTGAGATCCAGCTTGGTAATTATTCGCCCGTTGATCATAGTCCTGACCGCACCGAAAAGTAACGCGGAAACGGATACACAGGCCATAAATACAGCCATTCCGACCAGCATACGGGCATTGTTCGACGCTATCACATCAGAAAAAAGAACTGCATTAAGTCTAGGCCCGAGCAACCCGACAAGAGTAGCGGCAGACATGGCAAGAATAAGCAAAACAATATCCGAAACACTGATCTGCTCACAGATATACAGCATAAGACTGCCTATGCTGAGTTTTTTCATCGGAAAAGGTTTATAAAATGCAAGAGCTTCCTTATCAAACTGATCCTCATTATGAGAATTGACACGAATATGCTTATCCAGATCCGCATCATAATAGGTATAACCGTTCAGTCCATGCGGTATCAAAGCAACAACGGCACCGTCACTTTTACGCCGGCCAAGCATGGCACCAATTGCATCACGATACCAATGAGTCTCCAGATGCACTGTTCTGCTCATGATACCGTGCGGGCGCAAAAGATATTCAAGGATCTCATTCATATCCTTGATGGTATCCGGTACCTCCTGAGGCTTCACGTGATAGTATCTCAGCAATTCACCTATGGCATCGGTAGTCTTCTGCCTGTCATCATTGAGAGCCTGCGTCATTCTTCTGCCCATCACCGCGCCGGCAACGATGGTCAGGTAATCCTCCAGGGCTTCCTGATCAGCCTGTTTTCTTGTACTGATCTGTTCTTCAAACCAACTCATAATATACCTTGATAATATATCTATTCACTGGAAACCAGTTCTTTGTAAACACCGTTAAGTGCCATCAGTTGTTCATGATTTCCGCGTTCGACTACAAGTCCATGATCCATAACCAATATCTCGTCACAGTCTCTGATCGTGGATAATCTGTGAGCTATCACTATACATGTGATCCCGCGATCCTTGATGGAATTGACTACATCATTTTCGGTTTTTGCATCCAAAGCACTCGTGGCCTCATCCAATATGATCACAGTAGGGTCCTGTGCGAGAACACGTGCGATCTCCAACCGCTGTCTCTGACCGCCCGAGAAATCCTTACCGCCTTCGGTGATCCTGTACTGATAGTCCCCATCGCGCTGCATGATATCTTCATGGATCTGCGCATCTCTGGCCGCCATGATCATCTCAAAATCTTCTATGGAGTTATCCCACATCTTGATATTATTGGCGATAGTGTCTTCGAAAAGTATGATATCCTGATCGACAACAGCTACGGAGCCGGTCATTATACTCCTGTCAATTTCGGACATGGGTTTTCCGTCAAACAGTATTTCTCCGGTCCACGGCTGATATAAGCCTGATATAAGCTTTGCCAGGGTACTTTTGCCGCATCCTGACATACCCACAAATGCGATGCGTTGTCCGGGCTGTATATCCAGACTGAAATCACGGATCAAAGGCTCTGCCAGATTACAATATCCAAAGGATATATTACGAATACTTATATTTCCCGACAGTTTTGCATAGCTGTCCGCTTCGGGAATGTCATTGAATACGGGATCATCATGGTATTCCATAACATCCTGTATACGTTCCATGCCCGTACGCATTTCCTGAATCTCCTGTCCCACGGATATCACGGAACTGGCCGGACCCAGGAACGAAACCATAAATCCCTGGAAAGCCATGATCATACCTACCGTAAACTCACCCTTCATCGTCATCCAAACACCGATAATCAGGATAAGTGTGTCCAGCATACTGCTGAATACGGCCGGTACAAGCCCGAGATAATTATTGAGTTTCTCAAATTTGACATTCTGAGTATTAACCGAAGCCTGATACCCTGCCCATCTCTCGAAGTATCCGTTCTCCGCGCCGCTGGATTTGATCGTTTCGATCATATCTATGGCACCTACCGTAGCCCCGGCAAGCTTTCCTGCATCACGCATGATCACCCTGGTGATATTGACTCTCTTCTTACTGATGTACTGTGATAGTCCGGCATTGATCAGAACCGAAAGCAGGCCGATGAGAGTCAGCACCCATGAATACCTGATCATGACTACCAGATAAAAGATCATCATAAAAGTATTTATAAGCAAAGGAGCAACGGTATTCACTACCTGGCCGGCAATAGTAGCATTTGAAGCCTGTCTGGACAACAAATCTCCTGCCATACGCTGGCTGAAGAATTCCATAGGTAATCTGAACACCTTCCACATATAGGAGCTGTTTCCGACAACGGCCATCTTACCGTTCAGACGCAGGGAATAAACCGCCTGTATCCATGCAGCTATGAGATTGATGAGCGTGACCAGGCCAAGTCCAAAAAAGAAAGGTCTGATCCATGCAGGATTATTACCCGGCAAAAGATAATCCAAAAATGCACGTCCGAAACCGGCACTGACGATCCCGATCAAAGATGTGATAACTGTGGTCAAAAACACAAAAGCTACCGCACTCTGTGTACCTTCAAGCCGATTCAACGCAAAGCGGACTACAGATTTGGGTTTTCCCGAAGGTTCAAAATCCTTTCCCGGTTTGATCATAAGTGCCACCCCGGTAAAGGATTCATCAAAACGCTCCATCGAAACGGAATAATTACCTTTTGCAGGATCGTTTATATATGCTTTGTTACCCTTAAATCCGTCAAGAACCACAAAATGATTGAATTCCCAATGTATGATACACGGGAATACAGCGTTCTCTTTAAGATCTTCAGGTTCAAACCGGTAACCCGCAGCCTCCATGCCGTAGTTTCTGGCTGCCAATACTATGTTGCTTGCCTTACTTCCGTCCCGGCTTACACCGCAATCCGATCTGACCTGCTCCAGGGGTATCCACTTGTTATAATACGCCAGTACCATGCAAAGCGAAGCCGCCCCGCATTCCAGGGCCTCCATCTGCATCACAACAGGTACTTTGGCAACTCCCTTACTCTTCGGAGTTTTTATGCTTGTTTGCGCCATGCGCTGTTCTCCATAGTGCTTCAGTTTGTTATCAGGGTTATCGGATTGATCTGTTTGACATTGCCTTCGGTATCCGTCACTTCAACGGTGCCAAATATACTCCAGCACAGCATTCCGATAAGCAGAATGATCAAAGCGGCCAATACCAGCCAGACACTGGGCGTGGTCACACGTATATAGTCATTCAGCTGATCCGGGCTGGACATTCTGTCCAGGTTCTTTTGTCTGAATATGTTCATCTCAACCTCAAATCAAAATAAATACTGCCGGACAAAGGACATATTATCCCCGCATCCGGCAGTTTCATCATTTTCAGCCAGCTATATCGATGTTATCGCCGACAAGACCGACATAGGCACCATCAGCTGCTTCCGAAGCATCCTTATGTGCTATCAGCCATTTGTTCCTTGCCCACAGAAGTTTATCTTCATCGTTTACGGGATCGGCAATCCGATAATCGGTATTGGTTCCGAGAGGAAGACCCACAGCTACTCTGAATCCCTTATCCGCATCTGTATGGCAGGGTGCATAATGAAGTGCCGTAGCATATACCTCAACCACAGTGCCTGCGGGTACCTTAAAAGCTTTTACAAGTGATGTATCAAGCTTTCCGTCTTTGATCTCTTCTCTCTTGGCAAGAAGCAGAACAAAGTCTTCCGTACCGATATTGATCTCGGAATCGCGATGATACTCAAGACAGTTAAGCTTCGTGTTATGGCCCCAGCACATGCCCAGCTCTAACGGCATGCCGCCATAAGCCTTGTCTTTAAGCTCATTGTAGATGGGTTCTTTCTCAAGTTCGGGAATAGCAGGCTTGTAATCAACACCTTCCGCGGGAAGCGGGATCGCATTCATGGCAGCGATCAGTCCCTTGGTGTCATATCCCTCGAGAACCTGCCCGTAGTTGGAAAACTCCTCATCATGTACAGAATAGATCTTCATGTTATAACCCTCCTTAAAATACTTAAAACACTTTATCTATAATACCATAAATGAACGCATATGTTTACTCACACTATCCTGTGAAAGCGCTTATCAAGCTCTGTTTTGGACATCGTGATAAGAGTGGGACGCCCGTGAGGACAATTATAAGGATTATCAAGAGTAAGCATCTCATCAAGCAGAGTTTCGACTTCTTCGACGCTCATTGTATTATTGCCCTTGACGGATGCCTTGCATGCCATGGTCGCTATACGTGTACGGATCGAATCCGGTGTTTCGCTTTTCTTCATATCCATCAGATCTGAGATTATCTCACTGACCAGCTCGGCAGGTTGATTATCATACAGATCCATGGGTACGGCTCTTATGGCGATCTCATGATCACCGAACACATCCACAGTGAACCCCATCTCATTGATATGATCCATATTCTCCGTCAATGTATTCATTTCGGAATTATTCAGAGACATTATGACAGGCGGAGCTATCATCTGTGACGGGATTTCTTTTTTATCAGCCATACGCGCCATGAATCTCTCGAAATTCACTTTTTCATGTGCGGCATGCTGGTCCATCAGCATCAGATTATCCTCATATTCGATCAGCCAATATGTCTTAAATACCTGTCCGATGATGCGGAACTTACGTCTGGTATCCGCAGAAAGGATACGCTCATCATCAGCAAACGACTGTTGCTCATAATTGTGTACGATATCCTCGAATTCATGAAACTGCTCTTCCGCCCTGGGAGATGCGGCATCAGGACTTACCATGGCAACCGGATGCGCAACGGATATTTGTTCCGTCAAAGCCCTGTCATCTTTTTCGGTCACGGCATCTTCACTGTCCGAATCGAAATCCACGGTAAAAGATATTTCCCGATCTGCCGGTTCGGTTGTATCGGTTCCGGTGATCCTGTTTTGCTCAAAAATCTCCGGAAGTTTATATTTAACCGTTGCATCAGCAGCATCAGCCTTCAATGTATGTGTCACATCATCGATCATCTCACGGCTTGCCAGACATTCGGCAACTGATTTTACTATCCTGTCGGATACAGCTTTTTCGTTACTTATACGTACTTCCTGCTTAGTCGGATGAACATTGACATCCACGACCTCGGGATCAAATTCCAGATTTAATATGCAGAAAGGAAACTTATGCTGCATCAGGTATTCAACATACCCTTCCTCAACGGCTCGGGAGATAAGCGGGCTCTTGACGAAACGATGATTTATGAAGAATACTTCCGAAGCCCGGTTGGCACGGTTGAGAACAGGCAACCCCAGATATCCGTGAAGTCTCATTGACAGTTCATCATCCTTCACATCGATCGCACGCAGATTCGAAGCCGTCTCTTTCCCATAGATCCGGTATATGACCTCCTTAAGATCATCATGACCCGAAGTGGAGAATCTTGTTACCCCGTCACGGACAAACTGAAATGAGATATGCGGCATGGACAGCGCAATATGCTCGCACATATCTGCGATCAGGTTGCCTTCAGTGGATGCGGATTTGAGAAACTTGAGTCTGGGTAAGGTATTATAAAATATATCCCTGACTATAAAGGTAGTTCCGGCGGGAGCACCCACACTCTCACAGGTCTCTTCTTTTCCGCCCTCACAAACATAATGAACGCCCTCGAGATCAGTCTCGGTACGTGTCGTAACCTCAACGCGGCTGACAGCGGCTATGCTTGATAATGCTTCACCTCTGAACCCAAGAGTACCCAGTCTGTTCAGATCATCGGCATCGTGGATCTTGCTGGTGGCATGAGATAAAAAAGCATTTCTGACCTGAGATCTGTCTATACCCGATCCGTTATCGGTGACTCTGATCATTTTTATGCCGCCTTCTTTGATCTCTATGGTTATAATAGTTGCTCCGGCATCTATGGAATTTTCCACGAGTTCCTTAACGATGCTTACAGGTCTCTCAACCACTTCGCCCGCGGCTATCTTATCTATGGTGTTATTATCAAGTACACGTATTTCGTTCATTTTCTTCGCTATTTGGAACCGTTCCAACGGTTTTTGAGCATATTCTGGAGTCTGTACAGCTCATTTAACGCATCGACGGGAGTAAGCGTTGTTATGTCAACCTCTTCAAGCTCTTTAAGTACGGTATCATCATCTGTTGTTGCAAACAGTGACATCTGCCCCAGATCCACTTCATCATAATGATGAGACATCTTTCCGCCGGCACGTGCACCGGATCCGGAGGAACTACCCGAAGCAGATCCTGAGCTTTCTCCGTATGCCGCACCTATATTCTCAAGTTTATCGGTCACATCATTGTCGGACAGCTCCTGGGAAATCTCCTTGGCTCTGTCTATCACCATATCGGGAATACCGGCCAGTTTGGCAACCTGTATTCCGTAGCTTCTGTCGGCACCGCCTTTGATGATGCGTCTTAAGAACACTATGGAATCGCCCTGTTCCTTCACGGCAATGCAGTAATTGTTTACATTGTCTATGCGACCTTCAAGCTCGGTAAGCTCATGATAATGAGTT
>JAEEGL017102798.1_pt1 | contig 11660 bp, 7 predicted proteins | sample 9134231 | NCBI WGS metagenome assembly JAEEGL01 (sample SAMN16246548, study PRJNA631951) | gut metagenome | biome: gut microbiome; feature: rumen; material: fiber-attached | host: Bos | place: Iran: Karaj | collected 2018-10 | reverse complement strand
TACCGACTTGACCTTGCTTATAGACAGCAGTTCGGGCTTATCGCCGTTCTGTACTGCGTCCGCAAAGCCCTGCGGTATGAGAATATAGCTCTTGAGATCTTTCTGATCCTTGAAAGCGGAAGCATAATCATCTCCTGTGATCTTTATGGAGTTGATCTCTGCACCTTTGGACCTGAATGACTCCAGCATCTTGTTGGTGAAGTCAGTATCGTCCTGATTGCAAATGCTTATCTTGGTGCTTTGGGCATCTTCAACTATTTCATTTGTAGCTGATTTCATAACATTTCCCATTACCAGGAAGATACCAAGCATAAAGACAAGCGTAATAATCATTTGCTTGTTGATGAGCTCCGAGAGCTCTTTTTTGAGAAGGTTAATGAACTTCATTCTCGTTCACCACCCTTTCAAAGACGTTCTCAAGATTTGGCGCGTCATATCGTGCCTTGAGCTCATCGGGACGGCCTGTTACCATAAGGTGACCATTTGAGATTATTCCCACGCGGTCGGAAACGAACTCGATCTCGAGCATATTATGTGATGAGAGAAGGAAAGACATCTTTTCTTCCTCAGCAAGCTTTTTTATAGTTTTGCGTATCTCAATGGCGTTGAGAACATCGAGACCGCTTGTCGGCTCGTCAAGTATTGCCAGCTTTGGCTTTGTCATAACGGCTCTTGCAAGGAGAAGCTTGCGGATCATACCGCGGCTGTAGCTTCCGATCTTGTCGCCAAGCCTGTCGCCAAGTCCGCAGATGTTTTTCGCACGTTCAACGCAGGTGTTTATCCCATCGATGTCTGTTGTGAAAAGACCTGCCATAAATCTCAGGTATTTGATACCTGTCATCTGTTTATAAGCACCCGCTTCGTCAGGGAGGTAAGTTATACATTCTCTGACCTTGTCGGGGGATTTTATTATACTGTTGCCTGCCACGGCTGCATCGCCTGAGGTAGGTGTCAGAAGAGTGGATATCATACGTATAGTTGTTGTCTTACCTGCACCGTTTGGTCCGATAAGAGCAAATATCTCACCCTCGCCTATTTCAAATGATATATTATCAACTGCAAGTACCTTTGTGTACTGCTTTGAAAGATTTTTTACTTCGAGTACGTTTGCCAAAAATATCTCTCCTTAATATGTGGAGTTTAGTATTACGACATATACTTCTTCTACACTTGTATCATAACATAAAACAAATCAATTGTCAATACAAAAAGTAGAAACTCGATAAGATTTTACAGTTTTTTAATAATCGTAAAATTCAGACGTTAAATTAAAAAAATGAAGCGGAATTTCTTGTTATAGCTTACAGCTTTATAGCACTCTGTTTGTACAGTATTATTATAAAAAACGATAATTTAGCTAAATTTTATGAAGTAAAAAATATTATTTATAATACGGACACATTCAATTTCTTGACATTATACAATAAATTTGATATACTGACTTTGAAGAATAAATGCAGTTTTTACAAACTGTGAAACGGCTGTCTGTGCGCATAATTCCCGACGCAGGGGAGCTTGCGCATTTTTATTTGTCATTACACATGAAAGGGGGCGGAAAAACGTATGAAGCGAGCTTTCAGAGCGGCTGCGGCTGCTTTTATGACCTGTATTTTTTCTGTGGGCAGCTCTGTAGGTGTGCTGAAGGCGGCTGCGGAAGCGGATACTCCGTCAGCGGCAACTGCAGCGGCAATGGCTGAGGACTATTACCGTATTGACGAGTCTGACATGGATATGCAGACTTTCAGCGATTATTACGACCTTCATCACGATGACGTCCGTCCCGATGATGAGATACTTATTAAAGGTAAGGACTTTGTTTCTGTGCAAAAAGGAGTTGGCTCTTCGGACGGAGATATAGCCGCAGACAGCTTTACCGATGATGACGGCGAGACACGCAGCGGTGTACTGCTTTGGAGCAGTCTTTCGGGAGAAGTGACCTATGAGTTTGATGTGGCTGAAAGCGGTATCTATTGCCTTGAAGCGGAATACTGCCCCATGATATCAAGCAGCTCATCTATAGAGCTGAAAATGGAGCTTGATGGTGAAGTGCCATATGATACGGCTTCGAGACTTGCTCTTAACAGGGTGTGGGTCAACGAAAAGGACATATACACCGACAGACGCGGCAATCAGGTGCGCCCGACACAGGTGCAGCGGACCATGTGGCAGAAATGCTTTTTCGGAGATACTGACGGACTTTTCAGCGAGCCGCTGTTCTTTTCGCTCGAAGAGGGAAAGCACACACTGAAGCTCAGCTCTGAACGTGCACAGCTTGCTGTAGCGAGCCTTTGCTTCCGAAATCCTGATAGGCTTCCGTCATACGGTGAGTATGCTTCGGCTGTCAGTACGGATATAACGGTGGAGGGGACTCCATCATCGTTATTCAGGATAGAGGCTGAGTCGGCTGACCTTAAATCAGACCCTACTCTTTACCCTACATATGATAATACAAGCTATCTTGCGTCACCCTCTGACCCCTGCAAGGTGGTGTATAACACTCTCGGCAGCGGCAGTTGGAAAAAGGCTATGCAGTCGGCTTCGTGGACTATCCCTGCTGAAAAGACAGGCAGCGGCGGCTGGTACAGGATAGGTATTAAAGCGCGTCAGGATCAGATACGCGGATTTTATTCCGCAAGACGTATATACATCGACGGCGAAGTGCCGTGCAGTGAGCTTGAATGCGTGAAATTCCCATACGATACGGACTGGTCTGTGGTTAGTCCGAAAAGCGGCGGTGATGATGTGTATGTATGGCTTGAGGGCGGAAAGGACCACACAATTACCCTTGAAGCTGTTCCCGGTGAGATAGGCGAGTATCTCAGACGGCTTGAGGATGATGTTTCCGAGCTTAATGCCTATTATAGAAGAGTTCTTATGATAACAGGACCTTCTCCGGATAAGTATACAGATTATTATGTGCATGAGAAGATACCTGAGCTTGTGGACGCATTCAGCAGCATATCAGCGGAGCTGAAAGACGTACAGAAAGGCATAGAAGCTCTTTCGGATACAAGCGGCTCAGAAGCGGCTGCGCTGGAAAATATGGCGGTAATACTTGATAAATGTGTGGATAAGCCGCTGAAAATACCGTCGTATCTCTCTCAGATAAAGGACGGCATAACCTCTCTTTCCGCTTGGATGAGAGATAACCGCGATCAGCCTCTTGAAGTGGACTATATCGAGTTCGCAACAGCTGACAGAAGCTTTGCAAGCTGTAAGGAAAAGCTGGGCAAGTCGCTGAAATTCGGCTTTGATGCCTTTATCGGCTCTTTCTTTGAGGACTATACCACTCTTTCTGATGTTACAGGAGAGGACGCTATAAATGTATGGGTATCCCTCGGACGGGATCAGGCACAGGTAGTAAAGGAAATGACGGAAAATCAGTTCAGTCAGGAAACAGGCATACCTGTATCGGTAAATCTTGTCACAGGCGGAGTGGTCGAAGCTACTCTTGCAGGAAAAGGTCCTGACGCAGCACTTTTCCTCGGAGGAGAGTTCCCTGTGAACCTTGCGGCACGAGACTTGCTTGTAGACTTGTCGCAGTTCGATGACTTTGACGACGTAAAGCAGCGTTTCCAGAAAAACGCTATGACGCAGTACAGCTTCAACGGCGGCTGTTACGGACTCCCCATAAGTCAGACCTTTCCTATGATGTTTTACCGAAAGGATATACTGACTGAGCTTGGGTTTGCTTCTCCGCCCGAAACATGGAGCGGACTTATAGATATGCTGCCTGCACTTCAGAGAAATTATATGTCGGTGGGACTTATACTTCCGCCTAATAATATATCGCCTGCAACGGAAGCAGGACACACCTTTGCCATGTTCATGCTGCAAAAGGGCACTAATTCTTATAATGAAGGACAGACGGCTTCCACATTCAATAGTATAGAGGCTGTGCAGTCATTTGAAGAGTGGACAGACCTTTACACAAAGTACAGCTTTGAGCAGACCTACGATGCTTTCAGCCGTTTCCGCACAGGAGAATATCCAATAGTTGTTGCCAATTACACCTTTTTCAATCAGCTTACGGCGGCTTCTCCCGAAATAAGCGGCTTGTGGGACTTCTGTCCTGTGCCTGCAACAGTAAGAGCGGACGGCACGGTGTCTCATGCGGCAAATTCCAGCGGCGCAGGAGCTGTTATATTCAAAAAGGTTAAGAATAAGGATAACGCATGGAAGTTCATCAAATGGTTCACGGATACGGATACACAGGTGCAGTATGCTTCTCAGATAGAGGGACTTCTCGGAACTATGGGACGCTTTGACACCGCAAATGTCGAAGCTCTCGGACAGCTTTCATGGTCTGAGGACGAGCTTTCAAGGCTTAGAGCACAGCAGCAGGAGCTTGAAGAGATACCTGTGATACCTGCTTCTTACGCTGTTACGCGAAATATAATGAACGCATTCAGAGAGACTATCAACGAGAAAGCAAATCCCCGCGATACTCTTATATGGTACAATAAGGACATAAATGAAGAAATAACGCGAAAGCGCAGGGAAATCGGTCTTGATTGAACTATAATTACGGAAGGGAGCGTGAAAAAGTGGCTGTTTCGGCAGAAAATATCGGAAAACGAACAAAAAAGGAAAAGCGCAGTATGCTTTGGCGCGATGTAAAGCGCAATAAAGCCTGTTACGGTATGATAGCGCCATTTATGATATTCTTTATCATATTTACGGTAATACCTGTAGTAATGTCGCTCCCTATGGGATTTACGAATTTCAACATGGTACAGCCGCCTAAGTTTGTGGGAATGTCCAACTTCACCACTCTTTTCCTTTCCGATAAGATATTTCTTAAATCTATAAGAGTGACTATAGTTTTCGCACTGTTTACAGGTCCGATAAGCTATGTGCTGTGCTTTTTGCTGGCGTGGCTCATAAATGAGATGCATCCGAAGCTGAAAACAGTGTTTACGCTCATATTCTACGCTCCGTCAATGGCTAATGTCTATACGGTGTGGCAGCTTATCTTCAGCGGCGATATGAACGGCTATGTCAACTCTTTCCTCATAAATCTCGGTATAATAAATTCGCCTGTACAGTGGCTGACTGACGGCAGATATGTCCTCGGAGTCACTATAGTTGTGCAGCTGTGGATATCTCTCGGAGCAGGATTTCTTGCGCTGAGAGCAGGATTTCAGAATATCGACCGCTCATTGTATGAAGCAGGAGCTATCGAGGGCATACGTACACGCTGGCAGGAGCTTATATACATCGTTATACCGTCAATGGGACCGCAGCTCATGTTTGCTGCCGTAATGCAGATAGTAAGCTCCTTCACGGCAGGTACTGTTGCGCAGAACCTTGTAGGTTTCCCAAGCACGGATTACAAGGCTCATACGATCATGACACACGCATTCGATTACGGCTGGCAGCGCTTTGAGATGGGTTATGCTTCGGCGATATGCATGGTGCTTTTTGTTGCCATGTTTGTCTGCAATAAGCTCATCAGCAAGGTGCTGGGCAAGTATATGGACTGAGGAGGCGGAGCATGGCACAGGTAAATACTGCGAAGCTTCACGCTTCCAACAGACAGGCAGGAAGAAAGATAGGCGGAAGTGTTGCTATCTTCCTGTTTCTTGTGATACTGGGACTCTTTATGGCTCTGCCTATATACCTCACTCTGGTAATGTCGGTAAAGCCTGTTGAGGAGCTTTTTGTGTTTCCGCCAAAGCTTTATGCCGCAAGACCTACACTTGACAATTTCCGTGATATGTTCAGAGTGCTTCACCAGAACCGCGTACCTTTTTCGCGATATGTGTTCAACAGTCTATTTGTGACAGTCACGGTAACGGTATTGCAGTGCTTCTTTTCATCAATGGCGGCATTTGCGCTTGCAAAGTGCAAATTCCCGGGCAGTAAGCTGATAAACGGCATTATCGTTGTGGCGCTCCTCTATCAGAGCAATGTCATATACATAATGCAGTACATAGTAATGGCGAAAATGCACATGATAGATACCTATATGGCGCTTATCTTCCCTGCAATAGCCTCGCCTATGGGACTTTTCTTAATGCGGCAGTCAATAAGTCAGGTGCCTGACTCCATGATAGAAGCAGCAAAGGTTGACGGAGCAGGACTTTTCAGGATATGCTGGCAGGTAGTCATGCCAAATCAGAAGCCTGCGCTTATGACACTTATAATATTCGCATTTCAGGGCGCATGGAATATCCAGACAGGCTCTGTGGTCTTCAGAGAAGAGTACAAGACACTGCCTACAGTAGTCAGTCAGGCGGCGGCTTCGGGACTTGCAAGGGCAGGCGTTGCAATGGCGGCGGCTGTATTCCTGCTTATACCGCCGATAATCATATTTATGATTGCACAGAGACAGGTCATCGAGACTATGGCTCATTCCGGCATCAAGGAGTAAAACGTAAAGGAGTGTGACAAGTGAATAGGATAAAAAAGAAGCTTACAGGCGCTGTTTCTGCACTTGCTGCACTCAGCAGCTTGCTGACTGATTCGGCAGTTTCGGCGGCTGAGCCTTATGACTCCTACAACTATGACCGCTGGGGAGAAGCTGTGCCCTCGCAGGCGGGCTTTTCCGCAGAGCGCTCGGTATCGGGATTTGACCTGGGGGTAGGTGCACTTGACAGTCCGAGTGACCTATTCTGCGACCATGACCATATCTTTTATATAGCAGATACGGGAAATAACCGTATTATTGCCGCAAACTCGGAGCTCAGCGAGACTCTCCGCGTCTATGACAGCTTTACTATGCCCGATGGCTCTGAAACAAGGCTCAACAAGCCTATGGGAGTATTTGTCTCTGCTGAAAACGACTTTATCTACATAGCCGACAGTGACAATGCCCGTGTACTGATTTCCGACAAGGATGGCAATGTACAGGGTGAGATAAAAAAGCCGACTTCCGAGGTATATGACAGCAAGCGTACATTTCTGCCGCAGAAGGTCATTGCGGACAAGGCAGGAAATGTTTACGTAGTGCTTGGCAATATCACTACAGGTGCGGCTATGTTTGCTCCCGACGGAAGCTTCACAGGCTTTTACGGAGCTAACCGCGTTGAGCCTACTGCAAAGATAGTAAGCAACTATATCAGAAGCATTTTTATGTCAGATGAGAAGAAAGCACACAGAAAAAGGACAGTCCCCACAGGTATCACAAGCTTTGATATCGACGGAGATTTCATATTCACCTGCACCGCTTCATCTACTCAGACAACTGATACGGTGAAGAAGCTCAATGCCGCAGGAAAGAATATTTTTGCAGACCTTGCCCTTTCATTCGGCGACTTTGAGCCTGTGTACGATACCTCGCAGAATAAACTTCTTTCGCCTGCTATAGTGGATATAGATGTTGCCGAGGACGGCTGTATAAACTGCCTTGACTTTACTACAGGACGAGTTTTTCAGTATGATGAGGACTGTAATCTGCTCTTTATCACAGGCACTCTCGCAAAGCAGACAGGCGGATTTGACCATGCTGAGGCAGTTGAGTCTCTTGATAATGACCTGTATGTGCTTGACTCATCAAAGGATACGGTGACAGTATTCAGAGAGACTTCATTCGGCAAGGCTGTCCACAAAGCGGCGGCGCTGTATAATGCAGGATATTATGAGGAAGCGCTTGAGCCGTGGCAGGATGTGCTCAAACGTGACGGAAACTATCACAGAGCCTATATCGGCATAGCATCGGCACTTCTCCGCAAGGGCGATTACAAAGGCGCGATGAAGTACGCAAAGCTTTCCGATGCAGGAGATATATACAACAAGGCTTTTGAGGGATACCGCAGGGAATTCCTGAAAGAGCATTTTACAGCTATAGCCGCAGGGCTTGCTGCTGTCACTGCAGGTGCTTTTGTATGGGGCAGGATAAGGAAAAAACGCAGAAATGCCGCGAAAATACAGGAAAAGGAGGAGAGTAAGTCATGATGGATCTTACTCAGAAGCAATGGGTAAAGTATGCGGTAACACACCCGTTTGAAGGCTTTGAGGATATGCGCTGGAAGAAGTCAGGCTCGCTGAAAATAGCTCTGTTCATCATCGTACTGCTCTTTTTCGGACAGATAGCCTATGGCAGACTTTACGGAGCGCAGTTTTTCATAAGCTACGACAAGACATTTAATATAATCCCGTACATAGTGCGCAGCTTCGTGCTTTTCGGAGCGTGGACAATAGGAAACTGGGCGGTCTGTACACTCCTTGACGGCGAGGGCACGCTGAAGAATATCTGTATTTACAGTGCATATGCCCTTATACCGTATATCGTACAGCTATATATAAATGTATTTCTTTCGCACATACTCATACGTGATGAATATGTCTTTATGCAGGCGATAGAAGTCATTGGTACGCTTTGGACGGTGCTTCTGCTGTTTTCGGCAGTAAAGTCCGTACATCAGTATTCACTGGGCAAGACCGTTTTTGCGGTGGTGCTGACTATAGCCGCAATGTTCATAATGCTTTTCCTGCTGGTGCTCTTTATGTCGCTGATACAGCAGGTATACATATTCATATCCACCATTTACACTGAGCTGTCCTACAGGGCGAGAGTCTGAGGAGGCAGTGCAATGGGAAAAAACTGGAAAAAAATACTGCTGTGCCTTCTTGCAGTGTCGTCTGTGACTGTTTCGGGCAGGACTTTTGCCGCAGATGACGAGGGAGAGGTCTCCGTAAAAGTCGGTGAAGCCGATACAGAGGAAGCTCCCGAAAAGGCAAAGCGCGCTGAAACAGTGGAAAAGGCGGAGCTTTCAGCAGAGGACGCAGAGGAATATCTTGAAAAAATAGGCTCTGCTGACGGTTATGAGGTCTATCGCAAGGATAAGGACTTCGATGATGTGCTGTGGGAGTCTGTGGGCGGCAAGCCTAAAAGCAAAAAGGACTACACCGATGAGCAGAAGCTTCTGGCGGATAAGATAGACGAGCTGAAAAAGCTTGGAGAGCTTGTTATTATCGACAGCAAAACAGGTCGTGCGGCGGCTTCATTCAAGAGTGGGAGCAAGTGCGATGAGGGAAAGCTCTGGGTAAGCGATGCAGGAAGATTTTTCCTTATCACCGACGAGGACACTTCTGAGGTCGTAAGGCTTAGAAGTGTTATCTCTACCCTTGACAGCAAATATGCTTTTATCTCAGCTGACGGAAAGACGCTGGAGCTTCTCAAAAAGGACATGAAAAAGCCCGAAATTTCCCTTTCCTACAGCGGTATTGAGGACGGAAAGAAGGTCTACAAAGCTGAAAACGGCGAATTTGCGTGGCTGACAGCTGACGGAAAGCACTTCCTCGGAACTTTCAGATACGGCGCGGAAAATGATAAATTCCGCATGATAGTTGACGACAGAAGCGCCATATTCGGCATTGAAAACAAGGAAAACGGCTATATATGGTGGTCTTCTCCGCTTGAAGCCACACAGGACAAAATGGCTACATCATTGCTCGCGGACGAGCTGAGGTCATCGAATATGCTCAGATACGGAGTTCCGCTGAGTCGTTCGGGAAATAATATTCTCAGGTCGGGAAACGCCGATGACTGTACATTTACTGTCAGTGATATCAAGGACGGTATACGTGTTGTCTATAATTACAGCAGGGCAGGCTTTAAATTTCCTGTCGAGTATACACTTGAGGACGACCACTTAAAGGCAAGCGTCAAGGTATCTGAGATAGAGGAGAGCAAAGACGCTAATATCGCTACGGAAATGACAGTGCTTGGCTGTTTCGGTGCGGCTTCCGATAAGGAGGAGGGATATTTCGTTATCCCCGATGGAAGCGGTGCACTTGTGCGGTTCAACAATAACCGCTCATTTCAGACAAATATCTATCAGCAGAGAGTCTACGGGAATGATATCACCGCAGTGCCGCAGAATAAGGGGGCAGTCACAGAGCAGATATATCTGCCTGTTTACGGCATAGTCAAGGAGGACAACGCTCTTCTTGCGGTTGCAGCTAAGGGCGACTCAAACGCCTATATCACCGCAAATGTTTCAAAGCAGTCCAACAGCAGCTATAACATTTGCAGATTTACATTCATACTTCGCTCTATGGACAGCTTTTATATGTCGGGAAACAGCAATGAGAGATACACCGTCTTTGAAAAGGGAAAGATAAAGTCGGACGATATCGAAATGCTTTACTATCCTATCTCAAAAAAAGGAGCAGACTATACCGATATTGCCGCACGATACAGACAGTATCTCGTGGAGGAGCAGGGGATCGAGCCTAAATGTGATACGCAAAGCTCTGCGCTGTATCTCGGACTTTACGGCGGCGTGATGAAAAAGAAGAATATACTGGGAATACCTGTATCAATGAAGACCTCTGTCACCGATTACGGACAGGCGGCGGATATAATAAAAAGTCTCAGTGCCAAGGGCGTTGAGGATATGGTCATATCCTATAAAAACTGGCCTGATAACGGCATAAAGAACAAGGTGGATACCGATGCCGACCCGTCAGGAAAGCTTGGAGGCAAAAGCGGCTTCAGAAAGCTTACCGACCTTATTGACGATAAAGGTTATACGCTCTATCCTGTTTCCGACAACAGGGATTTCCTTTCGGGCAATGGTTATTACTCGTTTACTGATACAGCCGTTAGAGTCTCGGGCGCTTATTCGCAGATAGTCAGCTACGACAGAGCCTACGGCATACCAAACGGCTTCAGAAAGAATATGTCACTGCTTTCACCGAGCTATTTCGGAAAGGTCTTCGGAGACATTTCCGACAGCTATTCAAAGACAGGACTTGGCGGAGTTTCGCTTTCAAGTCTTACTTCTTCACTTTACGGAGACTACGGCAAAAAGAACATCTCACGGGCAAAGGCTGAAAAGCTCCTGACAGGCGGTTATAAAAAGCTCAGCAATTCTCTTGAAAACGGTATACTCGCCGAAACTGCAAATGCCTATGCTCTGCCCTATGTTGACAGTATCAGGGGAGTTCCCATGACCTCGGGCAGATTTGATATCTTTGATGAGGATATACCGTTTTATCAGATAGTCCTGCACGGACTTATACCATACTCCACAAAGGCTGTAAACGGAGACCCTGACCCCGAAAAGCTAATGCTCATGGCGGCGGCTACGGGAAGCAGTCTCAGCTTTGATATGATATATGAAGAGGCGAGCATACTAAAGGACACTGAGTTTGACGAGCTTTACTACGCTGATTACAGATACTGGACTGATACTGCCGCTGAATATCAAAGGCTTATTGAGCCTGTTCTAAGCAAGGTGTATGACAGCTTTATCGAGGATTATGATATCGACGGAAGTGTTATTACTGCCGAATACGAAAACGGCGCCGTAGTAACGGTAGACATGGAAAAACGCACTGTGGACTGCGGAGCAGTCCACATAGACATTTCTGAGAAAGGGGGAGGAACTGGCTAATGGGCTCAAAAACAGAAGCAGCTGCGGAGAAAAAATACCGCAGAATGTCATATGAGCGAAAAAAATCGCTGTACGGCTATGGCTTTATCGGACTGTGGCTCGTGGGCACGATAATTTTCTTCCTTATACCTCTCGGAAAGTCTCTGTGGTATTCCTTCTGCGATGTTTCGGTAGATCCCGGCTCACTTAAAACAAAATTCGCAGGTTTGAGCAATTACTTCACGGTCATTGCGGAAGACCCTTACTATACGGAATACCTCGGTGATACTCTGCTTGAAACTCTCTGGAAAACGCCGCTGATACTTATATTTT
>JAEEGL016927474.1_pt1 | contig 11660 bp, 10 predicted proteins | sample 9134231 | NCBI WGS metagenome assembly JAEEGL01 (sample SAMN16246548, study PRJNA631951) | gut metagenome | biome: gut microbiome; feature: rumen; material: fiber-attached | host: Bos | place: Iran: Karaj | collected 2018-10 | reverse complement strand
TTTATCCTGGAACACATCGAGTTGCTTGTTTCGTTTCTTCTCTACCTTCTCCTCCAGAATGGCGTCGAGTTCACTGCGAAGGTCATTGAGGAACAAGGGGTCGATAACTTTATGGATATTCTCAATGCTGGTGTAGTGCATACCCCCACTGCGACGCGTTTCGGGGTTTAGTGTTGATTCAAACACAGCACCGAAAATAGTGGGCGAGATTTCGCTCCAATCAAAGTCGAGACTTGCGTTTTGGAGTATAGTTTGCTTCAGTTCTTCGGTAAACTGGGGTATTTCGATTTCTTCTTCAAACAGCCCACCATTAGTATAAGGAAAAGCTTTGAGATCATCTTTCAAGTATTTGCTGCGTTTCTCCTGCGGTGTGTTCAACGCCTCAAAGAGGTCGCGCAAGGCCTGACGCATGTCTTCTGCCTCGTAGCGGGCCAAAAAGTTGTGAAACTGGTCGTGGACGAAGATACCAGCATCTTCGGCATAGAGACAGAATACGATGCGGACGCAAAGAATGTTGAGCCAACGGAGGGCTTCGACACTATTGTCACCGTATTGCTCCAGTAAAGCCTCGTAGATTTTCCCTACAATCTCACCCGCCTTCATGGACACCTGCATCTCTTTTGAAATGTGTTCGTTTTTAGCGTCGACGAGGAATTGCAGACGGTAATACTCCTTTCCTAAATTGTCCAAAAGAATCTGCTCGGGTTCTCCGTTGGGATGCTCCATATCGTAAACAAGAAACTCGGAGAAGTTGCATGTCACAATCCACCGCGGATGCTCCGATACAGGTAGACTGACGACATAACGGCGTGCCTGTTGGAAGGGATTGAGCAGCGACCCATCGCTTTGACGGATACCTAAACGCAAGTCCTTCCCCAAAGACTTCTGTTCAATGAGAACACGAGTAGAAGGGATACGACCGTCGATGAAGTTAGAAGAATCTACCATGCGATGGTCTTCAAAGGTAATAAAGCCATCGGATGGTGTCTCTATGCCAAAGACATTCGTCAACAAATCAATCCAAAAGGGTTGTGATTCGCCACGTTCATATCCCCTGCCTTTCCAACGCTGTGCAAATTCCGCAGCAGCTGAAGCCATTTGTTTGTCAGTCTTTATCATATCCATGAACTTCTTTATAATTGCAAATTTACTGAAAACAAGCGAGAATTTCGTGTAAAAGAGCTAAAAATGCAGTTTTACTTATCATATCTATACATACTATACCCTCCACCGCTTATGAAAGACAGGCGGTGGAGATAGCTGTGCACTTATTTGGGCGTTTTGCTTTTGTTTCTCTCTTTTTCTTTGTAATTTTGCAAATAGATAATTTGGCTAATTGTATCATGACGATAACAGAGCTTATCCAAGGTCAGGGAACGGCGTTCTCCTTTGAGGTGCTGCCGCCTAAGAAGGGCGAGGGCATTGAGGAACTGGAGCGCACGGTGGAGACGCTGTTGCCTTACGGACCGAAATACATTAACATCACCACGCACCACAGCGAGCCGGTGTACAAGCGACTGGACAACGGACTGGTGGAGGTGGAGATGGTGCGCCGCAGACCGGGAACGGTGGCTGTGGCGGCTGCCCTGCAATACAAGTATAACATCCCTATCGTGCCGCACATACTGTGCAGCGGCTTTACGAAGGAGGAAACGGAATATGTGCTACTCGACCTGCAGTTTCTGGGCATCAGCAATGTGCTGCTGCTGCGCGGGGACAAGAACAGGAATGACGAGCAGTTCCGCGCTGAACCTGACGGTCACCAGCACACCACGGAGTTGCAGGAGCAGGTGAACCGCTTCAACGGGGGACTTTTTGCCAACGGCCAGCCTATCCCCTCGCCCGGCGTGCCTTTCGACTACGGCGGGGCCTGCTACCCCGAGAAGCACGACGAGGCGCCTAACCTGGCGTCGGACATCGCGTGGTTCAAGCGCAAGATTGAACGGGGCGCATCGTATGGGGTGACTCAGATGTTCTTTGACAACAGTAAGTTTTTCGACTTCGTTGACCGCGTGAGAAAGGAAGGCATCGAGGTGCCCATCATTCCGGGCATCAAGCCCATTACGAGCCAAAAGCAGTTGACGACCATACCGCGTTCGTTCCATTGCGACATTCCTGAAGCGTTTACCCGCGAGATGATGAAGGCGGAGACGAAGGAGGCGCAGTTCCAAGTGGGTGTGGAATGGGCCGTGGCGCAGTGTAAGGAACTGATGCGGGCCGGTGTGCCGAGCATCCACTTCTACACTACGGGGCAGGCCCGCAGCGTGAACGAGGTGGCCAAACAGATATATTAAAAAGAGCGTATGCAATTCAGTGAAGTGATAGGTCAACAAGACGTGAAGGAACGGCTGCTGCGACAGGTGCAGGAGAACCGTGTGCCTCACGCCATGCTGTTTACGGGACCGGAAGGTTGCGGCAAGCTGGCGATGGCAGTGGCTTTTGCCAATTATCTGCTGTGCCAGAATCCACACGACGGCGACAGTTGCGGCACATGTCCTGCCTGCCGCCAAATTGCCAAGATGGGACACCCCGACCTGCACTTCTCGTTTCCCTTCATTAAGAAATCCACCGGCACCACGACCTGCGAGAATTATATCTCTGACTGGAAGCAGTTCATCAGCAATGGCTACTACTTCGGTCTGAGCGACTGGCTCGAGGCCATAGGCAGCGACAACAAGTCGGCCATTATCACTGAAGCCGAAGGCGACAACATCATCGACAAGCTCAGCATTGCCTCCTACTCCGGCGGCTACAAGGTGATGATTATCTGGTTGCCGGAACGCATGCATGACGCTGCAGCCAACAACCTGCTGAAGATGCTCGAGGAGCCGGCTGCCAAGACGGTGTTTATCCTGGTATCCAACGACACAACTCCTATCCTGTCCACGATTCTGAGCCGTACGCAGCACATGGAGTTCCAACGTCTCAGTGCCGACGACATTGCCAGGGCCTTGCAGGAACGCAACGGCTTGGACCGCAACATGGCTGTGCAGGTGGCCCGCACGGCCGGCGGCAGCTATCTGAATGCACTAAGATACATCAACATCAACAACGAGAGTGACTCGTATTTTGATGAGTTCGTCAATCTGATGCGCAAAGCCTATAGCCGCGATGTGCAGGGACTGCAGCAGTGGGCCGACGACGTGACCAAATGGGGACGCGACAAGCAAAAGTCTTTTCTCAGCTATTGCCAAAACATGTTGCGCGAAAACTTCATCTATAATTTCCACTTGCCGGAACTCAACTACATGACTGACAAGGAGAGTGACTTTGCTAAAAAGTTTTCACGCTTCATCAATGAACGTAACATCGTCGAGTTTACCGAAGCTTTCAGCAGGGCACAGCGCGATGTAGAGCAAAATGTTAACAGCAAAACCATCTTCTTCGACTTTGCGTTGAAGACCATCATATTGATTAGAAAATAAACGGAACGAATATGAACGAATTTGAACTCAACAGCCATCAGCGCGGCCTCAGTGCCAGCGGATGTGGCAGACAAGATAAGCAGCTCAACACCTACGACTGGCTGGCCGATATTCCCGGCGGGCAACAGATGTCGGACATGGTGGAAGTGCAGTTCAAGAATACCCGCAAGGACTACTTCATCAACAGCAACCATCTGCCTCTGAAGAAAGGCGACATCGTAGCCGTAGAGTCCTCGCCGGGCCACGACATCGGGGTGGTTACCCTCACCGGTGCCCTGGTGCCCCTGCAGATGAAGAAGTCGCGCCTCAAAGCCGACGCCGGCAGCAAACGCGTCTATCGTTTAGCCAAGGAGACCGACATGCTGAAGTACGAGGAAGCCAAAGCCCGCGAGCACGACACCATGATCAAGTCGCGCCAAATTGCCAAGGACCTCGGACTGGACATGAAGATAGGCGACGTGGAATATCAGGGCGACGGCAACAAGGCCATCTTCTACTACATTGCCGACCAACGCGTCGATTTCCGCCAACTCATCAAGGTGCTGGCAGAGGTATTCCGTGTCCGCATTGAGATGAAACAAATCGGAGCCCGTCAGGAAGCCGGACGCATAGGCGGTATAGGTCCCTGCGGCCGTGAGATGTGCTGCGCCACTTGGATGAAAAACTTCGTGACCGTATCGACCAACGCCGCCCGCTGTCAGGATGTGTCGCTCAACCCCCAAAAGTTGGCCGGGCAGTGCGCCAAGCTCAAGTGTTGTCTCAACTACGAAGTAAGCGTTTACACCGAAGCGGCAGCCAAATTGCCCCCACGCGACGTTGTGCTCGAAACAGAAAAGGCTACATACTACTTCTTCAAGAGTGACATCATTGCAGGACTGGTCACCTACTCCACCGACAAGCATCTGGCTCTTAACACCGTGACCATCACTGCCGAACATGCAAAAGAAATTGCCCTGATGAACCGCGAAGGCAGACGTCCCGAAGATCTCAAGGACATCAACACTGGATTCGAGACACCCAGCAACGTTGACCTGGCTACCCAAGACAGTCTGACCCGTTTCGACAAACGTAAGAAGAAGAAAAACCGCCACCACCGTTCCAACAACCAGCAACAAGGCGAACGACGCAATGCCCAAGGCGGCGGTGACAACGAACAACGCCAATCCCGCGACAACCGGCGCAACCGTCAACGACGCAACCGCCCCGACGGACCACGGCGCGAACACCATGGCGAACAAAACCGCCCCAATAATCCTACCACCGCCGGCGAAGCATGACACACTGCCGCCCGATATTCTGGCTGATAACATCTTTCCTCCTGCTCACTGCAGCCTGTGCCCCAGAGGAACGCACTCTCTGCTACAGCTATCGCGCCGTTGACGCCAAAGGCTGGGAACAACACGACGGGGTGACGTTCAACAGCGACACCGTGAGAATAAGTGGAAACTATGCCATCACTGTCGGATTGCGCACTACGGCGGCCTACCCCTTCCAAAATCTCTGGCTACTCGTCAAACAACAGTACAGCCAACCCGACACCATTGTTGTCGATACCCTCTGCTGCACCCTCACCGACCCCACCGGACGCAACCACGGCCACGGCGTAAGCATCTTCGAACAGCTCTGCCCGCTCAAGCAAGTCCACATGGAAACGGGCCAAACCGTTACCGTCAGCATCAACCACATCATGCGCCGCGTCATGCTACCGGGTATCACCGATGTGGGACTCATCATCCGAAAGGAATAAGACTTCTCTATCCAGCCCATAATCCATCCGCCGCCACGGAACAGTCCATAGCGGCGGCCGATTGGAGATAACTCTATTCAGCGCCGGTATTTCTCGCGGCCGGCATCGATGCGGAGGAAGATGAACAGGAGCAGGGTGAAGCCCCACAGCGAGGAGCCGCCGTAGCTGAAGAAGGGCAAGGGTATGCCTATGACGGGGGTGAGCCCCATGACCATACCTATATTTATAAAGACATGGAACAGGAAGATGCTGAGCACGCTGTAGCCGAAGATGCGACCGAAGGCAAAGGTCTGGCGTTCGGCCAGATAGATGAGCCGCAGAATAAGACAGAGAAAGAGCACCAGAACAACGGCGCAGCCCACGAAGCCGTGCTCCTCACCCACGGTGCAGAAGATGAAGTCGGTGTCCTGTTCGGGCACATATTTCAACTTCGTCTGCGTGCCGTTGAGAAAACCTTTGCCGTAGAGTCCGCCTGAGCCGATGGCAATTTCGCTCTGGCGCACGTTGTAGCCGGCACCGTTGATGTCCTGCTCCAATCCCAAAAGGACACGCACGCGTTTCTGCTGGTGGGGCTGGAGCACGTTGTTGAGCATGTAATCGGCGGAATAGTAGGCGAAGAGCGAGCCGAGGGTGAACACGGCGATAAGGGCCAGCCGCGGAAAGCGCTGGCGCAGGCTTTCGACGACCAGATAGACCATGACGCCCACACAGAGAGCCAGCTGCACCCAGGAAATGTCGAACGGCTTAACATAGCGTGAAATGAACCAGGCACCGCCGGTGAGCAGGACACCGATGCCGACAATCCATTTAAGTTCCTTGCGGTTGCGTGAATAGCGGAAGACGAGCACGGCGGTGAAGAGCCAGATGAGCAGCAAGACCGTGAAACGGCCCACGCTGGTGAGGGTATGGGGCATGGCCTCGGCATCGAAACGCAGGCCGACAACGAAATAGACGATAACGGCCACGCCGATGAAGAGCACGCTGCCGGTCATGCCCTCGCGATAGAAGACAAGGAAGAAGGCCAGATATACCAGCGCCGAACCCGTTTCACGCTGCAAGATGATGAGCAGAATGGGCAGCACGACAATGGCGATGGCTTTGATGAAATGGCGCGGATTGGAGAGGTTGAAACCATAGGAACCCATATACTTGGCCAAGGCCAGCGCTGTGGCACACTTGGCGAACTCGGCCGGCTGGATGCTGACGGGCCCGAGGTGTATCCAGGAGTAACTGCCCTTGGTGCCGGTGGCAATGAATGGGGTGATGAGCAATATGCCCATCATGACCACATAAATCACGTTGGCAAAGGTGTCGTAGATGCGGTCGTCGGTAAGCATAATGACCAACCCAAGTACAAAAGAGCAGACTATCCACGTGAGCTGTTTCCCCGAACGCGCCGCAAAATCAAGAAAATCTGTATCACCATAGTTATAGCTGGCTCCGACCACACTGATCCATCCCGCAGCAATGAGCAGAAGATAGATAACAATCGTTATCACGTCGATGGAGCGCAGGAGGCTCTTTTGTCCGTTAGCGTTGTCTTGTACCATAACCGATGGTTCTTGAAGCAAAAGCCGCCGCCCGTTTCTCCCCGCTGGGCGAGAGATGGCCGTTCAGGTATTGTTCTATCATAACCGCCCCGATGGGTACGGCGAAATGGGCACCGAAACCGCCATTCTCCACATAGACGGAAATGGCGATACGGGGATTGTTCATGGGGGCGAAACCGATGAAGACAGAGTGGTCGCGGCCACGGTTCTGAGCCGTACCGGTCTTGCCACACACATCAAGTCCGGGCAAGTTGGCCCCCTTGCAGGTACCGCCGAGCACGGCACGGCGCATGCCATCGACGATGTAATTGTAATACTTCTCCTCCACCATGGTATAGTGCTTTCGCGTGTAGGTGGTGTCGGTGGGACGGCCTTCGACACTGCGCACCACATGAGGAATATAGTAATACCCCCGGTTGGCTATGGTGGCGCAGAGGTTGGCAATCTGCAAGGGCGTGAGGGCCACCTCGCCCTGGCCGATGGCGTCGCTGATGACGGTAAGACCATTCCAACTGCCACGGTAATGCTTGTCGTAATACTCGGCGTTGGGTATCATGCCGCGTTTCTCTCCGGGCAGGTCCACGCCCAGGCGGTAGCCGAAGCCCATGGAGACCATGTAGTCCTTCCAACGGTTCATGGCGTTGTTGACCGTGCCATACTTGCGCTTGGCTTGCATCATATGGTAGAATCCCCAACAGAAATAGCTGTTGCACGAGGTCTGGATGGCATAGGCCAGCGCAGCCGGCGAAGCATGGCCATGGCAGCCCACATGGAGCCTGCCGTAACGGAAACCATGGTAACAAGGATAGGCCGTATGGGTATTGATGATACCTTCCTGCAGAAACGTGAGTCCCTGCGAGGTCTTGAACGTCGAGCCTGGCGGATATTGTCCCATGATGGCACGGTTGAGAAGCGGCTTCATGGGATTGGCATAGAGTTTCTGATAGTTTTTGCCGCGGTCAGGTCCCGAGAGCAGATGGGGATCGAACGTGGGTGATGACACCATGCAGAGCACTTCTCCCGTCTGTGGGTCGATAGCCACAATGCTGCCCAGTTTGCCACGCATCAGACGCTCACCGAGGGCCTGCAAATCGCGGTCAAGTCCGAGTGTCAGATTGCGTCCGGGTTCAGGCACACGGTCGAACTGACCATCCTGATAATGTCCCTTGATGCGTCCGTGGACATCGCGTAGCATAATTTTCATACCTTTCACCCCGCGCAAGTCTTTCTCGTACGACTTTTCCACACCGAGTTTGCCTATGTAGTCGCCGGGACGATAATATTCGTCGCTGTCCACATCAAGCTGCGACACTTCGGCCACATCGCCCAGCACATGGGCGGCACAGGTAGTGGCATAGTGGCGGATGGCACGCTTTTCCACATAAAAACCTTTGAACTTAAACAGTTTCTCCTGAAAAACAGAAAACTCTTTGGCAGGTATCTGACTCATGAACAACTGGGGAGTGAAGCGCGAATAACCAAGGTTCTTCTTGCTGTCCTTGATTTCAGCCATACGCTCTATGTACTGCTCTTTGGTTATACCCACAGTGTTGCAGAAATCGAGCGTGTCCACACCGAGTTGCTCCTGCATGATGACCATGATGTTGTAGGCCGGCTCGTTATACACAAGCAACCGGCCCTTACGGTCCATGATGAGGCCACGGGCCGGATATTGTATCTTCTTCAAGAAAGCATTGGAATCGGCATTTCGCTTGTAGTCATCACTCATAATCTGCAACGAGAGCAGGCGAAGCAGATATACGATGACGATTAAGATGGCCACCAACCCAATAATATACTTACGCTTATCGAGATTGAGGCCGGTCATGGATTTTGCTTCTTGGTGTATCCCTTGCGCACACCTTCCATGGCCACAATGACCAAGAAGGACATCAGTGTACCTCCGCCGACATTGATACCCAGTTCGATGGGGTTAAAGAAACTGAAGGCTTCCAACAGATAGAACGCCATTTGATTTATCAGCACCGCTACAAACACATAGCGCAAGAAAGGGGGCCAGTTCATGGAACGGGCCGAGGGCACAGGGGCATCTTCATTTTCGACAAAATCTTTTGAAGCAAAGAGTTTCAACAAATCAGGCTGAAACAGGGCTACCAGAGTCAGACTGGCCGCACTCATGCCCGGCGTGTTCGTGAAGATGTCCTGAAGCAATCCCGTGGCGAAGCCCCACAACAAAATCTGGCTCCGCGAAGTGCCCAGAGGGAACAGCAGTATGAGATAAACACAGAGCATCGGCGTGGCATAGCCTAATATCTGCACGTGATTGAACACCAACACTTGCAGAAGCATCAGTACCACCAACCAGAACAACCGTTTCAAAAATGTGCCTATCATCCGTTCTGCGCCGTTTCAAATGATTCCAAATCGACCCTCAGACTGTCTATCTGGGGTTTGTTTCTGTTCACAATGACACTGACATCACTCAAGTTGGCAAAGTCGGTGCCGAGATTTACTTTCAACTGCATGGACAGGCCGTCAGGTGCATTGGCTATCTGAGTCACACGGCCCACGAACAGTCCCGGGGGGAACACTTCGGAATAGCCGCTTGTTTCCACCACACCGCCGACACGGATTTTAGCATAGCGAGGGATGTCGTTCAGATAAGCAAACAACGTGCTGCCGCCATACCACTGCAGGTTGCCGAAGAAGCGCTGGCCACGCAGCCGGCAACTGATGTTCGACTTCACATTGACAATGGGAAGCACCAGCGAATAATGCTCACCAGCGAGGAAAACGATGCCTACGACACCTCCCCCGCCGACAACGCCCATTTCCGTTTCCACTCCATCAGCACGGCCTTTGTTTATGACCACATAATTTTCGTTTTTCAGTATGGAATTAGACGTCACGCGGGCCGGAATCAGTGTAAAACCGCTCAGGGCTTCGCGCACCACGCGGTCGTTGGCACCCAGCGAGTCGTCCTGCATGTCGAGAGCCTCGCGCAACTGAGCTATCTGCTGTTGCAGCACCATGTTTTCTGCGCTGAGACGTTGGTTCACGTCTTTCAGATTCAGGTAGCCCACGGCATCGTGATGCCAACGGTTCACCTCGGCGGCCATATGGTTGGCCGAAGTAAACCACACACTGCCCTGATAGTTGTTGAAGCGGAATAACAATATAATACTGGCCGCCTCAAGCAATACAAACAGAAACCAGTGATTGTATTTCTTGAAAAACTCGGACAGATTGTTCACCTTGTCTCAGCTGTGAAAAACGTTTTTATCGCATGAGGAACGAGAAGTGCTCAACATTCTTCAGGGCCACGCCCGTGCCTTTGGCCACGCAGTGCAACGGGTCTTCGGCCACGTGGAAAGGAATGTTGATTTTCTCTGTCAGACGGCGGTCGATGCCGCGCAACAGGGCACCGCCACCGGTCAGGAAGATGCCGTTCTTCACGATATCGGCATACAGTTCAGGAGGCGTATTTTCCAGAGCGGTCAATACGGCCGTTTCAATCTTGGCAATGGATTTTTCCAGACAGTGGGCCACTTCCTGATAGCATACAGGCACCTCCATCGGCAGGGCCGTAATGCGGTTAGGACCATGAACCACGTAGTCTTCAGGGGCATCGTCGCCCAGGTCGGTCAGGGCAGAACCCACGTGTATCTTGATACGCTCGGCCATACGTTCACTGACCTTCACGTTGTGCTGACGGGCCATGTATTCCTGAATGTCGGCGGTCAAGTCGTCACCGGCCATCTTGATGGAGTTGTTCGACACGATGCCGCCCAGGGAAATCACGGCAATTTCAGTTGTTCCGCCACCGATGTCCACAATCATGTTTCCCTCGGGAGCTTCCACATCTATGCCAATGCCCACGGCGGCAGCCATAGGCTCAAATATCAGGTAAACGTCGCGTCCACCGGCATGTTCAGCTGAGTCGCGCACGGCACGCAGCTCCACTTCGGTCGAACCGCTGGGCACGCCAATGACCATGCGCAGTGTGGGTGAGAACAGGTGGTGGCCGGTGTTCACCATCTTTATCAGGCCGCGCATCATCTGTTCGCAAGCGTTAAAGTCGGCTATCACGCCGTCGCGCAACGGACGCACCACGCGGATTTTGTTGTTGTTTTTCTCGTACATCAGTTTGGCACGCTCACCGACAGCTATCATCTTGTTTGTCTGGCTGTCGAGCGCCACCACCGACGGTTCGTCGACGGCTATCTTGTCGTCACTGATAATGATGGTATTGGCTGTGCCAAGGTCCATCGACAATTCTTGGGTAAATGAAAAGAATCCCATTATGCTTTCTCCCCTGTATTTTCTTCTGTTTCTACTGTGTCTGCTACTTATTTGTCAAAATACGCGTGTATTGCCGTGTCGTAGTGGCTACTTGTGGCAAAGGCGCGCTCGGCAAAGCGACGGCGCTGCTCCAGTGTGGTTTCGGCGCCCTGGGCATTTACGATGTCTAGCAAGGGTTGGTATTCGGCCTTGCTGGGCACGATGACCACATCGTTGAAGTTCTTGGCGGCCGCACGGATGAGCGAGATGCCGCCTATGTCAATCTTTTCGATGATGTCTGCCTCACTGGCGCCGCTGGCCACGGTCTGCTCGAACGGATAGAGGTCCACAATGACCAGGTCTATGGGCTCAATCTCGTATTGCGCCATTTCCTGCACGTCGCTCTCCAGTTCACGGCGACCGAGTATGCCTCCGAATATTTTAGGATGCAAAGTCTTCACACGGCCTCCCAGTATGGAGGGATAGGTGGTCACGTCCTCCACCTTGGCACAATCATAGCCCAGACTCTCAATGAATTTCTGGGTGCCACCCGTGGAGAGAAACTTCACGCCTTCAGCGTTCAACTTGGCCAGGAGCGCGTCCAGACCGTCCTTGTGGAATACCGACACCAGTGCGGTACGTATCTTTTTTTTGTCTGCCATATTATTGCTAATTTACCTATGAACTGCAAAGTTA
>JAEEGL016214033.1_pt1 | contig 11660 bp, 9 predicted proteins | sample 9134231 | NCBI WGS metagenome assembly JAEEGL01 (sample SAMN16246548, study PRJNA631951) | gut metagenome | biome: gut microbiome; feature: rumen; material: fiber-attached | host: Bos | place: Iran: Karaj | collected 2018-10 | reverse complement strand
TATTTTAATTTTTATTATTTTTTTTAAAATTTATTTTTTTATTTTATAAGTTTAAAATTAAAATTTATTATTTTAATAATATTATAATTTATTTAATAAAACACTATTTATTTATATTATTGAATTATTATTTATATCATTAATATTAATTTTTTTATGTTTATTTGCAAATTCTGGATATGACATCATAATATCATTAAATTCTTTCATTTTATTTTGAAATACTAAATAATTTTTATTTTTATTATTTAATGACATTCCTAATTTATTTCCTAATAATTTATTTTCATCAAAAACTGAAAGTTTTTGTAAATTTAATTCTGTTCTTGTTGTTAAATTAATTTTATCTTTTTCTTCATTTCTTGATTAATTTTCATTTATTCTAATTTTTAATTTATATTTTCTTAATGAATTAGATGATGATTTAAACATTGGAATTAATTTTATACTTTTTTGTTTTTGCTTTTCTGGAATTCTTAATAAACCAGGAAATAAATTTATTTTATTTAAATCTTTTGCTTCAATATTTTTTAATTCTTCTTGATATAATTTTTTTTTTAAATCATTAATTTCTTTCTTTTGATCATTAATAAAATATAAATATTTCTGTTCCATTAATCTAAATTTATCATCTTTAGCTTTTAATTTTTGATTTAAATATAAATGATAAGGTTGTAATTCTTTTTCTTCATTTAATATTATTTTACTTTCTTTTGTAACTAATTCATATTTATTTTTTAAATTTTCTAATTGATTTTTTAATGATATTACTGAATTTTGTAATTGTTCAATTATTTTTAAATTTTCATCATCTGATTCAATATTACCAAAAATAAAATTAATATAATTTAATATTTTTAAAAGTTTTTGAATAATAGTATGTGGAGATTTTTCATTTTCATTTATAAAAATATCAATTGTATTTATTATATTATCATAAATATCATCAGGATTTTCTTTTTCATTCATTTAATTTATAAGTAAAAAATAAAACAAAAAAAAAATTAAACATTAATAAATACTATTTTAATAATATTTACTTAAATTTGCCAAAAAAAAATTAATTTAAATGTCAACTCGTATTGAACGTTGTTTTACTGATAATTTATATTTAGTTGAATCAATTCCACCAAATTTAAATGAAGAAAAAAAAAGAGTTTATTTAATAATGGGTTCAACTGGAAATGTTTATTCAGTTGTAATAACAAATAAACCAACTTGTACTTGTCCAGATTTTAAACAAAGAAAAAAAAGATGCAAACATATTTATTTTGTTTTAATTAGAATAATGAAAGTAGAAAATCCAATAATTAAATATTTCACAAATGAAAATTTAGAAGAAATGTTTAATAATATTCCTTTAATTACAAATAATTTAATTGTTGATAAAAGTAAAAGAGATAAATTTTATGAAATTACAAATAATACTAAATCAAATAATAATAATGAAATAAATAGTAAAAAAGATAATAAAGTTAAACAAAGATTAAATGATAATGATATTTGTCCTATTTGTTTAGATAATATAAATAATGGAAAAGAATTAGATTATTGTAAATATTCTTGTGGTTTAACTTTACATAAAAAATGTTTTCAAATGTGGGAAAAGAGAAATAAAGGAATTTGTGTTTTTTGTAGAGCTGATTGGTATAATAAAAATAAAAAAAAAAGTAAACCTAATTTATATGTTAATTTATTAAATAATGAAAGAACTAATAATAATATGATTAATAACAGTTTAATTAATGAAATTATTTTAATTGAGAATGATAGTAATAGTAATAATGAGAATGATAATGATAATGATATTCATATTGAAGATGAATTTTATCAGGAAATTAGAAAAAGAGAAAGAAGTAGAGATAAAGATGATTAAAAAATAATAAAATAATCATATAAAAGATGTATTAAATTAATTTAAAAAAAAGAAATTTATATATTATTAATTTTAAATTTATTGTTTGAATATAAATTCTTTTTTTATTATTGAATACATAAAATATAATAATTTATATTAAATAAATATAAAATTATTATATAATTTTATTTTATCATCAACCAAACTATAGATTTAATATTCAAAATTTTTAAAATAAATTTCTTATTTTTAATAAATATTTAACTTTAATAATCATTAATATTAATAAATACTATTTATATTTAGAAATCATTTCAAAAAAATAAAAGTTTTTTCATACATTTAAATAATTTTCTAAATTTTATCAAAAAATCAAAAAATTTTATTCATAATAAATAATAGAAAATAATAAAAAATAAAAAATTAAATGAACAAAAATAAAAACATAATAAATTCTTTAACAAAAAGGAAAAATATAATATGGGGTGAAATGGAAATAATTGAATTATCAGAAAGTGATGATGATATAAATGAAATAATAATTATAGATGAAGATACAATAGATATAAATAGTAATATAAAACAAGGAAAAGAAATAAAATTAATAGATGAAGATGAAAAAATAAAAGAAGAAGAAGAACAAAATGACTATAATATAGAAAAAAATAATAATGAATTTTCAGAAAAAGATAATTGGTTAGAAAGATCAATTAAAACATCCCAAAAACCAATTTCTAAAGATAATATTGGATATAAGTTAATGTTAAAAATGGGATATAAAGATGGGGAAGGCTTAGGAAAAAAAAATAATGGTACTATTACTCCTATTAATCCATTTAATATGATGATAATTAGAAGAGTTGGGATTGGAAAACATCCAGTAAAGAAATATAATTTAGAAAAAGGCAAAAATTAGAATATATTATTTTTTTAATATTAATTATTTTAAGTTTAAAAATAAAATTATTATTTAAAATATAAAATATATTTTAATGAATATATTCTTTAAAGAAAAAATTTATTTTTTTTCATATTTTATTATTTTATTTCAAGATTTTTAATAATAATTTATTTTATTGAATAATTTATTTAATTAAAAAATAAAAATAGAATATGAAAAAGCATTATAAATAATAATAATAATAATATTAAATATATTTATAATAATTATTGTTATATTTAAAGGAAATTAAATATTTTTTTTATTCATTATCCTTTTAAATATAAAATATTCATCAAAAATCAAATTGAATTGAATAAAATCAATATTTTATTAAAAAATATAAAATTTTTTGATATTTTTCATTATATTATGATACTTGTTATAATTCTTTTTAAAATTATTTTTGAATATTAAAATATGTATATTTTATAAATAAATAATATTTGTAACTAAATAATTTCCAAAATTAATAAAATAATTACTTATTTACAAATTTATCTTCCTCTTTTATTATCATTCTTGATGATAATATTCTTTTACCTTTGAAATTTATTTTAATTTTATTATTATCAAAATTTTTTGTTTCAGGTCTTGATTTTATTTTTATCATCTTTTTTTTTTTAATATTATCATTAATAATATATTTATTATCATGATTCCCAATTTTAAATTTTGATATTTCAATTTTTTTATGACTAAATCTATTATCTATATTTTTATTATTACTTTTTTCCTTTTTTTCATTATTAATTTTAATATTTTTAATATAAACTAATTGATTTTTATTTTGACTTGATTCTGTTATAATTCTATTATCATGAATATTAAAAGTATCAAAATTTTTAATTTTAGTTTTTCTATCATTATTTGGAGTCAATGGAAAAATTAAAAATTCATTTTGTAAATAAGCACTTTTTTTATTTCTTGTTTCAATATTTAATGGAATTTTATCTTCAATATTTTTCATTTTATGTATTGGAAGTAGATTTTTAGAATCTCTACTTTTACTTAATTTTATTTCTTTTATTAAACTTTTATCATTATTATTTAAAATATTTCTTTCTGTTAAATTTTTACATTTTATTTCTATTTCTTTATTTATTTCAAGTAAATATTTTTTCTTTATAGAATTTTTTAGTTTATTTTTTATTTCTTTCATTTCTTTTTTTATTTCATTTTCATTAATATTAATTCCTCTTATATTATTATTGAAAATTCCTTTTTGATTATTAAAATTCCTATTTATTATTTTTTTATTATCTTTTGCCAAAATAAAACACTTATTCTTATTTATATTATTATATTTTAATTGAATTAATTTTTTTAATTTATCAGAAGATTCTATATCTTTTAATATTTCTATAATATTTTTATTATTAATATCATTAAGAATAATTTTATCAAATTTTTGATTTTCATTAATTTTTATTTCTTTAATTTTGTTTTTAAATTTATCTAAATTTTTTTTTATTATATCTCCAAAAATATCTTCATATTTCATTAATGCATCATAAAAGTCCATTTATTCTTATATTTATTTTTTTAACAATAAAATTTTATTGAATAAAATAGAAAAAAGATAAAATATTTATTTTTAATTGATTTAATTTTTACTCTATAATAATCCATTAAAATATATTAAAATTTAATTTAATCCTGAATCATTTATAATAGTTATTGATTCAGTTTTCATATTAAGATTTTTATCTGAAATTTTCCTATTTAAAATTTTTTTATTTTCACTATCCTTTTTTTTATTATTTTGGTTTCTATTATTTTTACTATAATTATTCTTTTTTTTATAATCATTTGTTTTTTCTATTATTGAATTATTATTTGATAAATTTTCTTCAATATCTGAAAAAATATGTTGTTTATAATTATTTATAGTCATTTCTTTTTTTGGATTTCTAAAAGAATATATATAATTTGTATCATATTCAATTGAATTTTCTTTAGTTGGAATACTTCCTAATGCTTGTTCTTTATTATTTTTAATTTTATTATTTTTTAATAAACTAATTTTTTGATAATCTTTTTGCAAAAATTGTGTTGTTTCATTTTTTTGTTTTATATAATTATCATAATCACAATTATCAGTATCATTACTTTTTCCTCTTATTTTAGCTAAATCTTTATAATAATTTAATGAATCACTTGACTCAGATTTTAATTCGGGATAATCTATTATAGAAAATTCATCTTCTATCTCATTTATATTAAAAATTTCGTTTTCTTTTCCAATTTTTATTTTTTCATTATCTAATTGTTTTGAAGTAGTTAAATGATTAATTAAATTTGAATTTGTTTTTACATCTTTTACTATTTTTATTGAAGTATTTAAAGAATAATTTTTATTTTGACAACAATCTAAAAAACAATCCATTTTCAATTAATTTTATATAAAAATTTTATTCCTTTAAAAACTACATAAAGTATTTATTAAATAAAAATAGGAAAATAATATAAATTAATATAAGCTCTTTTAAATTTATATAATTATCCTATATTATGCGATAAGTCATCATTTAATAATTTTTAATTTTTATAAATATTATATATATTCAAAAAATATAATAATATAACTATAAACTAAATAAATATCAAATTAAAAATAAAACAATTGACAAAATATAATAATTTAATATTTAATAAAGGAATTAAAAAATTATTTAATCTTCAAATAAATATAATATTTATGTTTATTTAAAAATATATTTTAGTTTATAAGTGTTATATATTATTATTTTTTTTAGGCTTAATTATTTTTTTAAAAAAATTATATATTTAAATTAAAAGATGGAAAGTCAAGCATCAGATTTAAATCCATTATTAAAATGTGATTATTGCCATGAATTAAATAAATATATTCATAATTTTTCTTGTAATCATAAAATATGTTGTATTTGTTTATATAGAAGGATTTTTTGTAATAATTTAAAAGATATACAAAATGTTGAAATAATAACAATAAATTGTAAATGTGAAAAAGGAAAAATAGGAAAAAATTTTGATGAAATAGTTCAAATAATACATAAAAAAACATTATTAGATAAAGAATATCAAAATAACAAAAAAAAAAACATTTTAGAATATTATCCAAAATGTAAAACTCATAATATAAATAAAATATCATATTGTGTTGAATGTTTTGAAAATATTTGTGATGAATGTATAAAAGATGAAAAAAATAATTTACATATACAACACAGAATAATTCCTTGTCAAAGATTAGAAAAACTAATAAAAAAAAATATAAGTGATTTATCTTTAAAAATTCCTAATAAAAATCTTTTTGAATCAAAATTTAATTCTTTAACAAAATATGTAAAAGATGAAAGTGAAAAAAATTTTAATGAAACAATAAAATTAATTGATTCCTTAGCAAAATCATTATTTCAATTTAGAAAAGATTATGAAGAAATTTATAGAAAAGAATTAATTCAAAATGTAAAAACATTAAAATTATTAAAATTATTTTATTTAAATTATTATTATGATAAAGAAATAAGTATGGAATCAAAAAATATAAATTTATTACGTTTTGTAAATAATATCTCATTTGAATTTTTAGATTTAAACATATCTCATAATCAAATAATAAATACAAAAATATCAGAAATGAAAAATTCAATAGAATCATATTTTAGAGATAATAATAATGAATTAAAAAATGTTCAAAATTTAAATATTAATTTAATATTTAATGAAGTACCAAGAAATTTCAAATGTGAAAATATAATATTAAAAGCACATGATAAAGTAATAAAATCAATAATAGAATGTGAGGATCAAAAATTAATTTCAGCAGGATATGATTTTAGTATAAAATTTTGGGAAGAAAAAGAAAATGGTTATGAAATAAAAGATTCAATTAAACAATTATGTGGGTCTGTAGTATGTATAATTCAAATAAAAGATGGAAGACTTTTATCATCAAGTGCAACTGATAATAATATTAAAATATGGAAAAATAATAATAATGGAAAATTTGAATTAATTTCTTCTTTATCTTCTCATAATAAACCAATAAGTTCTTTAATAGAATTAAATGATTCAAGAATTGTTTCTGGATCAATAGATTGTAGTATTGTAATTTGGAAACAAAGATCAAATGAATTTATTGTACAACAAAAAATTTTAGATGAAAAAAGACCAATTATTAAAATAATAGGTTTATTTGATTGTAGAATTGCATTTACTACTGATGAAGGAATAATAAAAATTTGGGGTCAAAATGATAATAATAATAATTTAAATTATAATTTTAATAAATATAATAATTTTCTTTATAATTTTAATACATTTAATAATAATAATAATATAATTGATATAAATAAAACAAATAATAATTCTGAATTTAAATTTAGGAATTTTTTAAAGAAACATATTGGAAGAATTAATTGTATGTGTGAATTAAAAAATCATTATTTAATTTCAGGAGGAGCTGATAAAGGACAAAAACAAGATCATCATATTATAATTTGGAAACCTACAAATGATAATTTTTCATACTCTCAAACTTTAAGAGGACATCAAAGTGATATTAATTCAATTATTGAATTAATTGATGGTAGAATCGCTTCTTCTTCAAAAGATAGAACTATTAGAATTTGGAAATTTACTACTAATTTACATGGGAATTCTTATTTTGTTGAAAGTGAAATTTTAAGTGATTATTCACATGGAATTTATTGTTTAATTCAACTTAAAGATGGGAGACTTTGTGCTAGTTCTTCTGATAATGCTATTATTTTTTGGAGAAGTAGAAGTGAATATTATTAATATATTTTTATTCAATTGTTTTTATTATTTTTATATAATTATTTAGTAATTTTTAAATATATTTATTATATTTAGAAAATATATTATATTTTTACATAAATTTATATCTTATCAAAATATTAAAATATATATGTAATAGTTTATTTACTTTTTACATCATAATATATATTCTGAAATTATATAATAAAAGTTTTATTTTTTATAAAAAATTTATGTCTTTTTATTAAGTTTAAATTAACAAAAATTATTACTTGAAAATTTAATATTTTTAAATATTAAATTTCGTTTATAATGAAATTAATAAATTAAATATCTTAATTATTTCATAAAAAATATATAATATTTTCAATTAGAATAGTATACAAAAATCACAATTACATATACTTTCATTTTTTTGTAACTTATTTTGTTTTTCAATATAATAAGAATTTTCTATTAATATATTTTCTGCAATTCTTTCTCTTGAAACTTGATCAATAAAACTTACTTTATGACGTTTTGAATTTTTTATTATTTTATTACCAAAAGCATCATATCTTTGTGATTTATTTTTTAAATTTATTTCAGATAAACTAATTGTAGGTCTTGATCTTCTATATTTATATAAAGAATTTTTAGTACTAGAAATATCAATAGAACCATTTAAACCTTTAAAAGTTATTTCATTATCATTTTCTAAATCTTGAATTGATAATTTTTTTGAAGATGAAGTTGCTAATGGATTAATTTTATAATATACTTTTTGAATTTGGAGTTGCCATTGATTTTAATATAATTATTTCTTTAGTTTATAGTATTAGATTTTTATAATATATTTTATTTAATTAAAAGTATCATATGGATTTTTTAAATTGGTATTTATTTTATTTTTTTTTAATCAAATTATGATATCAATTCTTATATTTTGAAGTCTAATTATTTTAATAATATATTCCCATTACTGTATTTTATATTTTATACTTTTTAAAATATTTTTTGAATATTTAAAATAATTTTTTAAAACAAAAAAAATAAATATAAAAAATATATATTATATACTTCAAAAACTAAAAAATAAAATAATAGATTAAAAAAAATATTTAAAATTAATTAAAAAAAAATATGAATTACTTAAGAACAGTAGTAAGTGGTGGAAAGAAAAGATACATAGATGAAAATTTTAATTTAGATTTATCATATATAACACCAAGAATAATAGCAATGGCATTTCCTGGAACAGGAATAACATCATTATATAGAAATAAATTAGAGGATGTAGCAGATTTTTTAAATCAAAAACACAAAAATAATTACTTAATTTTAAATATATCAGGATATAAATATCAAATAGAAAAATTAAATAAAGTAATACATAGAGATGATTGGTTAGATCATCATTCACCACCTTTTGAAATATTATTTGAATTAATTGAAATAATTCATAATTATTTATTAGAAGATATAAATCATGTTATAGTTATTAATTGTAATGCAGGAAAAGGAAGAACTGGAACTTTAATTTGTTGTTATTTACTTTTTTCAGGAAGATTTACAGATATTAAAGATGCTTTTATATATTATTCTTTAAAAAGATTTAATAAAGGTTTAGGTGTAACTAATCCTTCTCAAAAAAGATATGTTGAATATTTTTATCATATAATTAATAAAGATATTCAAATTTCTTTTCCTTATGTTAGAAAAATTACTGGAATTAATATTTCTTGTATTCCTTATGAAGAAATTACTAAATATGTTCCTTGTTATAATATTTATGAAAGAAATACTCAAATTAAATCTTATATTGATAATAATGCTTATGTATTACAAGATAAAGAAATTAATTTTAATAAAGATCAATTAGATTTAATTATTAAAGGTGATATTTTAATTGAATTATTTCATAAATATACTTTTAAAATGAAAAGTTTAGGTAGGATTGCTTTTAATACTGCTTTTATTGGGAAAGATGATAATAAAATTGTTTTTTCTAAAAAAGAAATTGATCCTTATAAATTTAGCATAAAAACAAGAGTTAAAGATACTTATAGTATTACTATTTTATTATCAAAATTTGATAATTGTAATTGTAATAATAAAAAAGGAGAAGAAGTTATTTGTAATAGTTGTAGCATTTGTTTAACTGATGAAATTATTAAAAAATATAAAAACATGGAGAATTTAGTTAATAAATATGAAAATAATGTTGAAAAAGGGTCAAAAATTTTATTTGGTGATATGAAAGATGATGTTGAGGATATTTTTTTACAAAAAGATCTTATAAATGTTAATCCAAATATTGATAGAAGAGAAAATATTGATGACAATCATCAATGTGAAATTTTTTAAATTATTTTTGGTTTATTTTTTTTTGTAATTTATAAATCAAAAAAATTATAATTGATTTATTAAAAATAAGCTTCAATTTTCTATATTATAATTAATTAAAAATTAATAAAAATAAAACTAATGTTTAAAAATAATGAAAAATATCATAACACAGAAACTGCAATAAAATTATTAAATCAATATGCAGACTCATATCATCAACTAGAAGAACAATTTAAAAATTTAAAAAAAGAAAATAAAGATCTTCTTCAAAATCTTCAAATAAATAAAGAAATTATTCAAACTTTTTTCAAAAAAACTAAAATGGAAAAAAAAGTAGATTTTTATATTGAGAAAACTCAACAAGAAAATCAAATTTTATTAAATCAAATATCAGATTTAAAAAAAGAAAATAATAAATTAATAAAGTCTGTAACTCAAATTAATACATATAAAAATGATATTGAAATTGCAAATAGTAAAATTTTTATGTTTGAAAATATATTAATTGAAAAAGAAAATATAATACAAAATCTTAACAAAAAAATATCTTTATATAAATCAAAAAATAAAAATAATTTAAATGAAATATATATTACTAATCCAGCAGAAATAATAATTAAAGTAAATGAAAATCTTCAAATATATAAAGATATTAATAAAAAATTGACAGATCATATTAAAACATTAAAATTAGCATTAAATAAAAAAGAAAAAGAAATAACAAAAATAGAAAAAGATTTATATAAATATAAAAAAGAAGTATCAATATTTAAACAACAAAAAAATAATGTAGATATAATATCACAATTAAATCAATATCAAGCAATGAATAGTTCTTTAAATAGAAGTTCAATAAATAGAAGCCAAAATACAATTCATACATTCCATTATGAAAATTTTCAAACATTAAATTCATCAAAGAGTTTTAATAATTTAAGAGGAAGAAAACAATCTTTATATAATGAAATGGAAAGATTAGAAAATGTAAAGAAAAATGCAAAAGAAATTACTGAAAAACAATTTGATTTAGCTTCTGAATGGTATGAGACATTAAAACATTGTAATATGACACAAGAAGAATATGTTAATTTTTGTAATAATAAGATAACTGTAAGATTAACTGATATTATTGAATATTTATATAAATTTCTCATTGATAAAAATATACAAATTAAATTATTAACTGAAGAAAATAATTATTTAAATTCTGAAAATTTAAATCTTAATAAATTAAATATAGAATTACAAGAACAATGTGAAAAAATATCAAAGAATACATTAAAAGATGATAACTCAACATTTGTAAATATTGATAATAATATTACGAATAATAATATTAATATAAATATGATGATGGATTATATGAAAGAAGTGAAACAAAGTATAACATCAAGTGAATTTAGAGATGGGATGATTATAGATCAATTTGATATTAATAGTGATTTAAATATTTTTAGTATTAAAAATAGTATTGTTAATACTGAGAGTGATAGAAATAATATTAAACCTAAGAAGTCATCTATTGCAAAAGAATTTCCTTCAGTAACAAATGTTAAAAAAGTCACTAATAATCTTAGTAAAGCAAGTAATGGGGCTTCTGAAAATTTAAAAAAAAATTCAGAGAAAGAAAAAACTAATGAGAATATAAAAAATTGTGTGAGATATAAACAAAATGAACATTTATCAAATTAAACTTAATAATAATAATTATAATAAAGAATTTAATTTTTATTTTCTTGTAAAATAAATGCATTTTTATATTATTAT
>JAEEGL014082882.1_pt1 | contig 11660 bp, 10 predicted proteins | sample 9134231 | NCBI WGS metagenome assembly JAEEGL01 (sample SAMN16246548, study PRJNA631951) | gut metagenome | biome: gut microbiome; feature: rumen; material: fiber-attached | host: Bos | place: Iran: Karaj | collected 2018-10 | reverse complement strand
TGGAATTTGCATATCAGAAATGCGGCATTGTAAAATATGACGCGTTTAACCAGATGGGAGGTAAACTGAGTTTCTGTCTGGCTCTTCTTAATGAACGTAATGATGGCGTAATTCTGAATTCGGTTCACGGAAGTGATGGATGTTATTTTTATAGCAAAGAAATCGAAGCGGGAAAATGCAGTATAACACTCGGCGAAGAGGAAGCGGAAGCTTTGAAGTTAGCAATCGGCGAAGAGGATTGATGACGCATGAAAAAACGCATCGAAGATATACAGGATGGCGATATCCTAGCATCGGCGGTGATGACACCGGATTATAAAGTACTGCTGGCGGAGGGAACTGTCCTTAAAAAAGATTACATTAATAAGATGAAGCTTCTCGGAATTACCCATGTTTCAGTGCGGGAGTCGGAGATTTCTTCTACTGCTAAAGAAAAAACATATACGACAAAAGCGCGTGAGACTTTTAAAGAAAAGACCAAAGAGCAGGTTAAAAGCGTACTTGAAACGCATATTTACAAGAACAATACCAGTCTCCAGCGTCTTTGCAAAACAGCCGACGAGATCATCAGTAATGTACTTGATGAAGAACAAATTGTTGAAGAGATTATGACGATCCAGGAACGAAGTGCGGATCTCTATGAGCATGCGATCAACTGCTGTATTATGTCAACCATAACAGCGCTTCATTTGAATTGTGAGCCGGAAACTATTCGTTCTATCAGCATTGGGTGTCTGTTACATGATATCGGTTTGCGTTATATGGATCCAGTTTATGTAAATAAGTCATTCAAAGAGATGACGGATAAAGAAAAAAGCGAATACAAGAAACATCCGGTAAACGGTTACTTTTCTCTGAAAGATGAAAATTGGCTTGACGAGCTCAGTAAAGAGATCATTTTATATCATCATGAACGATTGAATGGTCGCGGTTTTCCTTTTCGCAGAAAAGGGAAAGAGATCGATGCCGAGATCAAGCTGGTCAGCATTTGCGATACATATGATGAGCTAATCACCGGTATTGGCTGCAATCCGGTTAAACCGTATAAAGCCATCGAATATCTGAAAGCATTTGAAAAAGAAAAATTTGATGCTAAAATAGTAGAGGAATTTTTGAAGATTACGACGCCCTACCCCAATGGTTGTCAGGTTATGACCAATGAGGGAGAGGTTGGTGTTGTTCAGAGACAGAATAAGGGTTTCGTTGATCGTCCGGTTATTAAGATCATTCGGGATAAAGACGGAAAAGATATTTCCGAAGAGAAGATCCTTGATTTGATAAAAGAAAAAACAGTATTCATTACTGATGTGTTAACCTAGGAGGCTATAGTTTCATGATCGACATTAAGTTTTTACGAGAAAATCCGGATATTGTAAAGGAAAACATTAAGAAAAAATTCCAAGATCGAAAACTCGGTCTGGTTGATGAAGTGATCGCTCTTGATTCGGAAAGTCGTAAAACGCAGCAGGAGGCGGATGATCTCCGTTCCAAAAGAAATAAGATCTCTAAAGAGATCGGCAGTCTGATGGCGCAGGGCAAGAAAGAAGAAGCAATGACGAAAAAAGCCGAAGTAGAAGCCGGCGCCAAGAAACTTGTTGAACTCGAAGAAAAAGAAAAAGAATTAAACGAAAAGATCACAAAAATCATGATGACGATTCCGAACATCATCGATCCCAGTGTACCGATCGGAAAAGATGATTCGGAAAACGTAGAGGTAACAAAGTATGGCGAGCCGGTGGTTCCTGATTTTGAAATCCCGTATCACACGGAAATCATGGAACGGTTTAACGGAATTGATCTTGACAGCGCAAGAAAAGTTGCCGGAAATGGATTTTATTATTTGATGGGTGATATCGCAAGACTTCACTCTGCGGTGATTGCATATGCTCGTGATTTTATGATCGGACGCGGTTTTACATATTGTGTTCCGCCGTTCATGATCAGAAGCAACGTCGTTACAGGCGTTATGAGTTTTGATGAGATGGATGCCATGATGTATAAGATCGAAGGTGAAGATCTGTATCTGATCGGAACAAGTGAGCATTCCATGATCGGAAGATTTATTGATACAATCATTCCTGAGGCCGAACTTCCGAAAACTTTAACCAGCTACTCTCCCTGTTTCCGTAAAGAAAAGGGTGCGCACGGTATAGAAGAAAGAGGCGTGTATCGTATTCATCAGTTCGAAAAGCAGGAGATGATCGTGGTTTGTAAACCGGAAGAATCGATGGTATGGTTTGATAAATTATGGCAAAATACCGTTGATCTGTTCCGTTCGATGGATATTCCTGTCAGAACCCTGGAATGCTGTTCCGGTGATCTTGCAGACTTAAAGGTTAAATCTTTTGACGTAGAAGCATGGTCCCCTCGTCAGAAAAAATACTTCGAAGTCGGCAGTTGCTCTAACTTAGGCGATGCACAGGCCAGAAGATTAAAAATCCGCGTGAATGGTGAGGACGGAAAGAAATATTTTGCGCATACACTGAACAATACTGTTGTTGCACCGCCCAGAATGCTAATCGCATTTTTGGAAAATAATCTGCAGGCGGACGGTTCCGTAAGAATTCCGAAGGTACTGCAGCCTTATATGGGTGGACAGACAGAGATTAAATAGAGGTAGTTTTTGTGCTTCATAAATACTTACGAGCTGTCGGTTTCAGTAAGATCAAAACCCGAAAACAGTTGGAAGAATTGATCACAGAATGCGTCAAAAACTCCGAGAAGCGTGAGTATATCACGATGGAAACGGAAGAAGACGGGATTTTTGTTGAATGTACCAAAGAATTTGCTTCAGACATGGGCATTGTTGTCAGAGGGGAATTCGATGAAGAAAACAATTTTTCCTATGATTACTATTTTCCGTATTTGAAAGGGAGTGGCGTTTCTTCCGAAGAGGATGTGACCATAGAACGTCATGCGGAAAAGGAATCTTATGCCGGTGTATGCGACGATCTGCGTATCGGCGTTACGTTGATCTTTTATTTTCAAAATATTATACCGTATTTGAAGCTTAGGCGGGAAGACAGGTTGCCGATTAAAGGGACAACACTGATCTTATCCGGTCTTTCGACAAGTGGGAGCATCATGCTTCCCATCATTAAGAACGAAAAAGAAAAGAAAAAAGTAAAAAAAGTAGCACGTGATCGGAATCATTTGATTGCAGAAGCAAGAAAAGGCGATGAAGAAGCAATTGAGAGTCTGACACTTGAAGATATGGATACATATACGACCATCTCCAGAAAGATTCAAAAGGAAGATGTATTTAGTATCGTGGACACATATTTTATGCCATACGGTGTAGAATGTGATCAGTATTCCGTTCTCGGAGAGATCATGGCTTGTGAGTTGATCCGAAATAAAATGACGGGCGAAGAGATCCATCGCATGACAGTTAACTGCAATGAATTGATCTTTGATATTTGCATTAATAAAGAAGACTTGCTTGGCGAGCCGGAAGTGGGACGTCGATTCAAGGGAACTCTTTGGATGCAGGGCTTTATTAATTTTCCGGCTTAGTGGTATAATGTCCGAGTAGTCCTCGTGACAATCGGACATTTTATATGTTCTCGTAGTTTAACGGATAAAACAAGCGCCTCCTAAGCGGTAGGTAATGTGGCAATAAGCCTTGTTAATACTGAATTTTAGAAAATTTCATAGTGGGTGACAATGGGTGACAAATCTTTGTCCCTTTTGTAATAAGTCTACGTAGCTCAGCAGGATAGAGCACGCGCCTCCTAAGCGCGGGGTCGGAGGTTCGAATCCTCTCGTGGACGCTTTGAGGAGCCGGTCACGGCTCCTCTTTGCATGTGAGGCGATCTTTGATTACATCAAGCCGCCTTTTATCTGTTAAGGAGTAATGCGCTTCATTTGTCTGAACTTCATGTCCCAAGATTAGGGCTCTGTCGGATGCAGAGAATCCTAATTCTATAAGCCTTGAATTATATGCAATCCTAAAAGCATGATTATTTTTGGGTAAAGTGCCAAGCCGCTTACAACGTCTTCTCAGATTATACTCATATGAGTCCTTTGAGATCATTGAACTACTATTTTTCTCGTGAAACAAGTATTCCGAGTCGCCTTCAATTATATTTGCATAATCTAATACTTCTCTGCATTCCTTTGTTATAGGAATATAACGGCCATCGTGTGGATGTAAGCGCTCATCTTTTGTATATGGTACTTCAAAAAAGAACTCTTTGCCCGTTATGTCATTCTTTCCTCGGATTTGCTGCCGATGAACATGAATATAATCATCACCTATATCGCTTTTGTGTAAAGCTGGGAGTTCAGCAGCTCTCATACCGGTTTCCATGGCTAAAAGAGTCATAATAGCTCTGGGTCTGTGGATTTCTTTTAAAACATCCTGCTTGATAAGATCTAATTCTTCTTTAGAAAACTCTTTTAATTCATTTGCTTTTTGGCTGCAATTGCACATTTTAAGATATCCTCCTCTTATTTGCATGAAATGCAGGTGCTTTTATATTTCTCCATCAAAAATTCGTGCCTTGTCATGTTGGGCTCTTTTTCCGGTCCATCACCAGTTGTACTACCATTTAAGGCATTCTTAATTGAGTATTTCGTGATTGTCCTGTTAATTAGAACCAATACAATATTATCATATAGTTGTTCTTGCATTCATGTAAGTAATCTTTCACCGATATTTGTGTTGACAAATTCATTATAACGATATAACATGATAACATCATAATGAATTCGTGAGGTTAATTGACGGGCAAAGCAAAGGAGACTGAAAAGTGGATTATCTGCTTGGTATAGACGGAGGTGGAAGCAAGACGGCTCTTCTGTGCCTTGACAGGCAGGCAAATGTTGTCGGGGAGGCGGTGGTAGGCACTACCTACTATTATCAGACCGGCGTGAGCGGAGTGATCGAAGAGCTTAAGAAGGGAATAGAACAGTGCCTGCCCGGAGGATCGGAGGCTGAGGTCTGCTTTGGCATGCCGGGCTACGGCGACTGTCCCGTACAGGACTGCGCTGCGACAGCAGAGATCGCTGCTGCATTTCCCGGGCTGCACTTCAGTTTCGTGAACGATGTGGAGGTCGGCTGGGCGGGTGCTCTGGCAATGTCTCCGGGAGTAAACCTTGTGGCAGGTACAGGCTCTATCGCTTATGGGCGGGATGCTGCGGGGCATAGCGTCAGATGCGGCGGCTGGCACCACTTTTTTTCGGACGAGGGATCGGGCTACTGGCTGGGACGAAGGCTGCTGCAGCTTTTCTCCATGCAGAGCGACGGACGTATGGAAAGGACAGCGCTGCATGGCATAACAAAGGAGAGATTGGGCATTTTGCAGGATGAAGATATAAACGGCTATGTGAACGAACATTGTATAGATTCCCGAAGAGAGACGGCTGCCCTTCAGCGGATCCTGCTTGAAGCGGCGGAAGCAGGAGATCCGCAGGCGGTTTCGGTATATCTGGAGGCGGCGGATCATCTGGCAGAGGTCGTACTGGGCACGGTTTCAAGGCTTGACTTTCCGGAGGGGAGGGTGACCTTATCCTGCAGCGGAGGCCTGTCAAATATAGAAAAGTATCTGATGGAGCCCTTAAGGATGCGTATTAAGGAGAGACTCTCTCCGCTTACCGCTGATTTCAGGAAGCCGCTGCTTACAGCCTGCGAGGGTGCAGTACTGCTGGCTGCAGGGAATTTTCATCCGGAGGATGCGGAAACTATTCGCGCGGCGCTGTTGGCAGGAAAAAAATAAGGCCTGCGGCAGATCCGCTCATAAATACAGACAGGATCATTAAGGAGGAGAAAATGTATAAGATCGAACATGAGATCAGAGATCAGTTCAACGCCATAGACAGGACGATCGATCAGGTCCTTGCACAGAAGGAGGAGATCAGCGGTCTGCTTGCAAAGGCAAAGTCACTGATCGTCATTGGATGCGGTTCCAGCTACAGCGTGGCAAAGTCCACTGCGATGCAGTTTACCCAGTGGTGCAGGATCCCTGCGTTTGCGCTCCCTGCGGGAGATCTGCTTGTAAACTTTGAGGATTACGGAGGGATGCTTAAGGATGCAGTGATCATTTCCCTGTCCCGCTCGGGTTCCACCAGCGAGGCTTTGCGTGCGGCGGAACTGTGTAAAAGCAGATCCGGCTGTCCCGTTATATCCGTCTGTGCGGTAGAGGGCTCGCCGATCGAGGCGGTGGCAGACATAAACGTGATAATACCCTGGGCCTTCGATGATGCGGTCTGCCAGAGTCGAACGGTTACCAATCTCTATATCGCAGGTCTTCTGATGGCGGCGCTTCTGGGCGGACGCGAGGATCTGATCGAGGCGGTTAAGAAGCTTCATTCCGCGGCAGATGGATTTACGGATACCGTTGAGGTGATCGCAAAGGACTATGCGGAAAAGGGCTGGAGCAAGGCAGTGGTACTTTGCGACGGAGCGGCTGCAGGACTTGCCGAGGAAGGCGCCCTTGCCTTCAAGGAGATCTGCCGAAGGGATTCGAACCACTATCATCTGCTTGATGTGCGTCACGGCCCGATGGTGAAGATAGATGAGCACACACTGGTGGTGGCTTATATATCCCGCGGAGATTTCAGCCTGCAGGCTGATCTTATAAAGGATGTCGCAAGCCGTACCGCCTGTCTGCTTGTATGCTCTGCAGCGCAGGAGGCGGAAAGTGCCGGGTTTGACGCTGGATTTTTAAAACTTCCCGACTGCGGCGCGGATGTTGTGAACGTGGTATTCATGCAGTACAGTATCCAGCTGATCACTATGTTCCATGCCTTAAGCCTCGGAGTGAATCCGGATGATCCGGAAGGACTGGATGCCTGGATAAAGCTTTGACATTAAGGGGAAAAAATATACGAAAAGGGGGAGATGTTCTGGTTAATCAGGCTCCGAAATATGCTCAGATCAAAGAAGTGATAAGGCGCAGGATCCTTAACGGGGAGTGGGACGAAGGGAGCCGCATTCCTGTGGAAGGTGAGTTCTGCGAAATGTACGGCGTGAGCCGGATCACGGTGCGCCGGGCACTTGAGGAGCTTCAGGCGGAGGGCTATCTTTCAAAGATCCAGGGCCGGGGAACCTTTGTGCGCAGGAAGGTGGTGGAGCAGCATCTTTCAAAGTTCTATTCCTTCAGCGAGGAGTTACAGCGCCAGGGCCATAAGGAGCGGGCGATGGTCTTAAAGTTTGATGTTGTGAAGGCCGATGCGCAGATGGCCGAAAATCTCAGGCTTAAACCGGGTGATCAGGTGCGGCGGATATACCGCCTGCGCAGTACGGAGCACGGACCCTATGCTCTGGAGACGTCCTATATACCCTTAAGCATCGCAGGAGAGCTTACCTCGGAAATGATCAATGAGAAGGGACTGTATAAGAGCATGGAGCAGCACGGAGTGGTCGTAGACAGCGCCCGTGAGACTTTCAGGGCTGTGAATGTCAATAAGGAACAGGCCAAACTTCTGGAGGTACGAAACGATGCCGCGGCCATATCACTGATCCGTACAGCATTCAGCGGCATTGCGGTGGTTGAATACTGCGTATCGATAGTCAGGGGCGACTTCTTCTGCTACGCCTTTGATCTGAAGTAAGAGAACGAGAAATGAAACGGTAATGATTCAGCAAACTGTGTAACCAACTAAAATTTCAAGAGGAAACTAAACTATGATCAAATTTACTTTTATCGGAGCGGGTTCATTTGAATTCACAAGAGATCTCATAAGAGACCTGATGACCTTCCCGGCCTTTGATGACTGTGAGCTGATGCTGATGGACATCGACGAGAAAAAACTGGATTACGCAAGGAGAGCAGCCGAAAAGGTGGTCCGTGCCGGAGGGCATAAGGCCGTTATAAAAGCCACCACCGACAGACGGGAGGCTCTTGAAAATGCCGACGGAGTGCTTATCACAGTCCTGCAGGGAACCGTGGATGTCTGGAGACACGATATCGAGATCCCGAAAAAATACGGGGTGGATATCTGCGTAGGCGACACGAGAGGTCCTTCGGGAATATTCAGGTTCCTTCGGACGGCGCCTGTCCTTCTGTCGATAATAAAGGATGCCGAGGAGCTTTGCCCGAACGCGGTGATCTTAAATTACACCAATCCGATGGCGATGCTGGTAAGCTACCTTCAGTCCCAGACGAAATTAAGCGTTACCGGACTCTGCCACAGTGTTCAGGGCACGGCGGATATGCTCAGGGAGTGGCTGGGACTTAAGCCGGGTGAGCTTGACTATACCTGTGTCGGCATCAACCATCAGGCCTTTTATTTAAAGCTGTCCCACAATGGTGAGGATATGTATCCCCGTCTCAGGGAAGCGATAAAGAGACCGGAGATCTATGAGCAGGAGATAGTCAGGAACGAGATGTTCAAATATCTGGGATATTACGCTTCGGAATCCTCGGGGCATAATTCCGAATACAATCCCTGGTTCAGGAAGCGTCCCGACCTTATCGAGAAATACTGCACTCACGGCACGCGGTGGAATCCCGGAGAATACGCCTTCATCCTCAAGGAGCATCTGGACAGGGAGAACACCTGGGAGAAGGAATATATTGACTGGCTGGAAAGCGGGGATATAGATCTTGAAAGAGGAGATGAGTACGCCTCGAACATCTTCAACGCCCTGTACGGTGACCATACTCCTTTCCCCTTCAATGCCAATCTGCGCAACAAAGGTTATGTAACAAACATAGACGAGGGTGCCTGCGTGGAGATCCCCGTTATCGTGGATAAGGACGGGATCCATATCAACGGAACATATACGCTTCCGGACAATATCTGTGCCCTTGTTTCACATTCCGCAAAGATTGAGGAAATGGCAGTTAAGGCAGCGATCCTGGGTGATCCGGAATGGGTCTTCCAGGCAGTACTTCAGGATCCGCTGACCCAAAGCGTATGCAGCATGGAAGAGATCCACAATATGGTTCAGGAAATGCTGGACAAGAACAAAGACTATCTTGGATATTTCAAGACACTTAAACTCAGATAAAATAAGGGGGGACAAGTAATGAAAAAGAAGCTGACGATATTAATATCAATGATGCTGACTTTGTGTATGGTATTACCGCTTGCCGGCTGCGGTTCTTCAGCAGCGGCAGATTCCGGCGAGATCACACTTACGTTCTGGACGCATAACGATGAGGATACATGGAATGAATCCTATCAGTCCATGGCAGAGGCTTACATGAGCGCTCATCCGGATGTGAAGATCCATATCGAGGCATTCCCCTATGATGAGTATAAGACCAAGATCCAGACAGCCCTTATGTCAAATAAAGGCGGAGCTGATATCTATGAGCTGTGGGGAGGCTGGGTTGCCGATTTCGTTCCCACCGGTTCTCTTGCGGCACTTCCCGATGATCTGGCGAAAGAGGTTATCTCAGAGGCCTATGAGAGCACATACGGCACTCTTCAGAGTGAAGGAAAGCTCTACGGAATTCCTCAGGAATTCAATATCGAATGCGGAGGACTCATCGTCAATAACAATATTCTGGCAGAAAACGGACTCTCCGTACCCACTACCTGGGATGAGCTGGTAGATAACGGCATAAAGGGAACCGTTAAGAATGACAACGGCGATATGGCCATAAAAGGCTTTGACTTCGTTAACGAGGACGGCGTTATGTACCTGTTCACCTCCATGATCCTGTCCCAGGGCGAGGAGTACATGAACTCTGACGGAACCTTCAATTTCAGTACCGATGCGGCGAAGAAGGCCTGGGAAGAGCTGGCCTCCTTTGCAATGGATACGGACAGACAGACCACCAATCTTTCCGGACTTGATGACGGAAGTGATATAGAGGGATATCAGGAGCTCTACGCAGGTCAGGTAATGATGGTTCCCAGAGGCCCCTGGTGCATAGCTGAAGGAGAGAACGAATTCGATCTAAAATACGGAAAAGACTACAGCTATGTGGAAATGCCCTTCTACGGACCTGAGAAGAGGTTTGCAGCCGAAACCGGCTGGTCCATGGGTGTAGGCTCCGCGATCTCGGAAGAGAAGCAGGCAGCGGCTTTTGATTTCTTAAGGTTTGTCTTCAGCGACGACGTTATCTTAAAGCATAATATAGCCTGCGGTCAGATCCCCGCAAAGAAATCCGTTGCCGAAAGCGATGATTATGTAAAAGGTTTTGAGTATGCCGCTCCTCTGTTAAAGATATTGGACGGCGGACAGTATATAGGCAATTTCAATACCGGTCTGTTTAAGGATGCCGTAAATGAGACCTTCAGTCTGTACTGCAAGGACGGATATGAGAGCACAGAGGCAGCTTTAAAGGAACTCGAAGATAGATGTAACGAGATCGAATAAGATCAGACGTTCCTTAACTGACTGCACCGGGCAGTCACAGATCAACACGACAAACTTCCGGGGAGGAGCAGCCTTCCTCCCCGGGATCACTGAGGGAGTAAAACGTGGTTAAGACAAATAGAAAATTTCTCCTGCTGATACTGGTACCCCTGTTTGCCGAAGCGATCCTGTTTCTGGTGATACCGATCCTGGGCACCATCAGTATTTCCTTCATGGATTACAATCCGTTAAGGCATGACAATTCCTTTGTCGGGCTTAAAAATTATCTTGCCCTTCTGGATGACAGCAATTTCCTGCTCGCCTCCAAAAACACGATCGTTTTCACGGTGGTGACGGTGATCTTAAATATCATCCTCTCCCTTCTTACGGCGGCACTTATAAGCCAGCTGAAAAGCAACCGCACCAGAAGCTTTTTCAGGATGATGTTCTTTTTGCCCTGCATTGCCCCGATGGTGGCATCCGCGGTGGTATGGGGAAGGAGTATCTTCAATACCAAGACAGGCCTGTTAAACAACATTATCCGGTACTTCGGCGGGAGAACGATAGCCTGGACGGGGGACAAGGATTATATAATGCTTTCGATCATCGTCTTTACCCTGTGGGTTGATATGGGTTACAACATCGTGCTTTTTTCCGCGGGACTTGACGGAATTCCCGGAGAATTCTATGAGGCCTCGGCCATAGACGGAGCAGGGAAATGGAAGCAGTTTTTTAAGATCACCCTGCCGCTTCTCGGGAGGACTACCACCTTTGTTGTCCTGATGACCCTTATTTCTTACTTTCAGATGTTCTCGCAGTTCAGCGTGCTGTTATATAAGGACGGACCGCAGAATTCGGGACTTGTGCTTACAAGCTACATTTACAATACCGCCTTTATGCACAGAAACATGGGGTACGCCTCGGCCATATCCGTGGTCCTGTTTATATTGATACTGATAGTGAGCTTTATCCAACAGAGACTGCAGAAAGTGAATTGGGAGTACTGATATGAGTAATAAGAAAAGAGAAAGAGATCTAAAGGAAAGGATCATAATCTTCTGTATTCTTTTCGCTGCCGCTGCTCTGGTGGTGATACCGTACTTATGGATGCTGAGCAACTCCTTCAAAACTTCGAAGGAGACGATCATGGATCCGAACCATCTGATACCCCTGGAACCCACCCTCGATGGGTATATAAAAGTTCTAACGGAATCCCCTTTCTTCAGGTGGCTGTTAAATTCCGTCATAGTAACGGGCGTAAATACGACGATCATCCTCTTTACCAGCACGCTTCTTGGCTATGTTTTCTCCAGATACAGATTCAGGGGCAAGGAGTTCCTGTTTTCGATGCTCATGTTCACGATGATGGTTCCCGCCCAGGTGACGATGATCACCTCCTTCA
>JAEEGL011297095.1_pt1 | contig 11660 bp, 7 predicted proteins | sample 9134231 | NCBI WGS metagenome assembly JAEEGL01 (sample SAMN16246548, study PRJNA631951) | gut metagenome | biome: gut microbiome; feature: rumen; material: fiber-attached | host: Bos | place: Iran: Karaj | collected 2018-10 | reverse complement strand
ACGCGAACACGCTGCCGTAGAGGCACTGTACAGGTCCGGCGCTGAGATCTACTCGGTGATGAAGAACGCCAACCCCGGGATCATCAAGAGATCCAAGGAGTACGCACTGATCAAGGAGACGGAAGTGGACAAGGTCTGCGAATTCGCCAAGAAATGCGGCGTCGAACTGGCATACATCGGCCCGGAAGCGCCTCTGGGAGCGGGACTCGTCGACGCACTGGAGAAGATCGGAGTCAAATGCGCAGCACCTACGCAGGCTGCCGCAAGGATAGAGACATCCAAGACATTCATGAGGGAACTGGTCGACAAGTACAAGATCGACGGGAACCTCGCATTCGCCTCGTTCGACAATGCGAAGGATGCCGAGGAATACGTGAAGAAGGTAAAGCACGAGATTGTCGTGAAACCCGTGGGACTCACCGGAGGAAAGGGTGTGAAAGTCCAGGGAGAGCACCTTCACTCGTTCGAGGACATCATGGAATACATCAACGAGATCTTCGCGGAGAACATCGGCGGTGCCGGCGTCATCCTCGAGGAGAAAGCGGTCGGCGAGGAGTTCACGCAGATGGCATTCTGCGACGGAAAAAAGGTCGTCCCCATGCCCCTGGTCCAGGACCACAAGAGGGCATACGAGGGCGATCAGGGACCCAACACCGGAGGCATGGGTTCGTACACGGACAGCAACCACCTTCTCCCGTTCATCACCGCTGATGAGAGGAAGGCCGCACTGAATATCATCCAAAGTGTGATCGATGCCATGGCCAAGGAAGGATGCCCATACCGCGGACCCATCTACGGACAGTTCATGCTCACGGTCAACGGACCGAAGATCATCGAGTTCAACGCAAGATTCGGAGACCCCGAGGCGATGAACGTTCTGACCACACTGAAGACGCCGTTCGTGGAGATCTGCGAACAGATGGCCAACGGAACACTGAAGGACTCCGTTGAGTTCGATGACAAGGCCACCGTGTGCAAGTACGTCGTCCCGGAGGGATACGGTGTCAAATCCGTATCCGGAAAGGAGATCTCCGTAGATGAGGAGAGCATCAGGGAATCCGGTGCCGTCGTGTACTACGCCAACGTGGACCAGAAGGACGGAAAGTTACTGACTGGCACATCGAGATCCATCGGTGTCGTCGGTGTCGGTTCCACCATCGATGAGGCTGAGCAGAACTGCGAGAAGGCACTCAAGTTCGTGAAGTGCGACCACGTGTTCGTGCGCCACGACATCGGAACGAAGAAGCTCGTGCAGCAGAGAGTCATCCACATGCAGCAGCTGCGTTCGGCCTGAGATGAGAAGAGTAGCTGTAAGGATAGCTTACCTCGGTAAGGACTACAGCGGTTCCCAGATACAGCCCGGTCTCAGGACCGTGATGGGAGACATCACCGCCGATCTTGAGAGGATCGGCGGAGGGAAGACCGGCGAATGGTTCGACCTCAAAGCCGCCGGCAGGACGGACAAGGGCGTAAACGCCCTGGACAACGTGATCGTGTTCAACACCGCGTTCGATGACGATGATGACCTGCTCAGGGCTCTGAACTCGGTCTCCAAAGGGATATTTTACAGGTCAATAACGACAGTGGACGAAGAATTCAATCCCAGATATGCGAACAGCCGTACCTACCGCTACGTGTTCCCTTCGGACGGGATAGATTTCGAGAAGGCGAAGGAATGCTCCCGCCTGTTCGTCGGTAGACACGATTTCGTCAGGTTCTGCAAGGATGACGACAAGCCGACGGAGATAGATCTGGAATCTGTTGAGATGGTCATGGACGGGGACCGCATAGTCGCCACGTTCACTTCGCAGTTCTTCCTCTGGAACATGATCAGGAAGATCATGGCCGCCGTGATCGCCGTCGGCAAGGGAGAGCGTACCATGCAGGATGTCAGGGATGCCCTCGGCGGAAAGGAGATCAACTTCGGCCTCGCCAGACCGGATGCGCTGACACTTACGGAGGTCCGTTACGACGGACTCGTATTCCATGAACCCTCCAGGAGATATTACACGGACAGGATCGACGAGGAAAGGTTCACCGACAGCATCAGGAGCGATTTCCTGAACTCCCTCTGATATTGTTTTATCGTCGGAACCGATACACGGTACCATGAGCACATCCGATGCGGTCAGAGAAGCGTCCGACAGGCTGGCGGAACTGGAGAAGAAGAGGAACATCGCCATAGGGTCCTCCCGTGCCATCACGAGGAAGACCAAGAACATGATCCATGCCATCCATGTCGGCGATGACTGGAGGCCCGTAGCCGAGGAACTGAAGAAGGATGTGGACTCCGTCAATGCGGAACTCGCCGGAGAACCTTCGGTCCTCTGTTCCGCCGTTCTGCAGGATGCTCTGGGAGAGTATGCGGAAGCGTTCATCTTCGCCGCCGCGGTGGAAGGCAGGGGGATACCGTCGTTCGTTTCCCTGAGTATCTCGCCGCAGTCCTGGGTCATGGGTCTGGCGGACAGCATCGGCGAGATGAGGAGGATGATCCTCACGTATCTCATCGACGGCGATCTCGGGAAGGCGAGGGAACTGTTCGCCAGGATGGAATCCGTCGGCGATGACGTCCTCGGATTCGATGTTCCCGATGCGATAGCCCCCATAAGGAGGAAACAGGATGTCGCCAGGAGCATAATCGAAAAGACGCGCTCCGATATCACCAACGCAGTGATAATGTCAAAAGAAGAATGAAAAAGGGGATTCCTCCCCCGTTTGTTTTCAGCGCCTGCCCTTGGGCTTGCCCTTGTTCACCACAGGTTTGCGGTAGACGAAGAACAGGATGATCAGCAGGATGACGAGGGTGACCACGACGATCGTGGTGATGACACCGTAGTCAGCATCGTGCGAGTAGAAGGACTTCTCCTCGTTGAGTCCGCTGATCGAACTGGCGATGATGTCATCGTCCGAACAGAGGCTGTACTTGGTGTCCTTCACATCCTTCACGATGTAGTCGTAGGTGACATCCTTCGTTCCGTTGGCGGTGATGGTGACCGACTGTGTGCTGTCATCGATCTTCTCGCCGTTGATCCTGAAGTACGTCGAGATGGTGACGTCCGATGCTCCGTTGTTCTTGAGCGTGAACGTCAGCTTGATGGGGTCGACGACCTTCAGCGGGACGTTCTTCTCGGCGATGGTCTCCGTGGTATTGCTGCTGCTGGCGTAGAACTTCACCACGACGGTGTATGTGCCCGAGGTGGACGGCGAGACGACGTTCAGGGTCCTGGTTCCCGAGGCCGTGGTGTTACCGCTGGTGGGCGATATGCCGCCTACCGATTTCCCTGTCGAGTCCTGGAGCTCTGCCTTGTAGTAGTAGCTGCCGTCAGCCGTGATCGTATACTTCACCGTCTTTCCGACTCCGCTGAAATCGGTGTCGGGCACGATGTTGACCGTTGCCGCTTCCGAATCATCGGCTGCGAGAACGCAGACGAAGGCTCCCATCATCAGGAGCGCTATTATTCCGAGTGAAACGCTTACTTTCTGCGTGAGAACACCCCCCTTCTAACTGAGAGCCATATGAGAAGGAACACGAGAGCGATGGTGAGAGCGATCAGTGCCCATACGTAGGCGGGCATCTCGCTCAGGTTGTTGACGACGTCCCTTCCTGATGCACTGTTGCTGTCGACGCTGACGGCTGAGTCGCTGGTCTCAGGGTACGCTTTTGCCGTGGCTCCGTCGATGGTGACCGATGTCTCCGACGAATCGGTGGCCATCTCGCTTATGCCTGCCGCGGTGACGGATATTTCCATTCCGCCGGGCAGCGTTCCGTGACCTGATGTCTTGCCGGTGAGCTTGACGTATACCGTCGCGGTGCTGTAACCGTCCACGCTGACCTCGTTGCCTTCGGTGATCTCCTTGCCGTTCACCAGTGTGACGAACCAGTTGTCGACCTTGTCGTATCCTGGGGGGAATACGGGCGTGATGGTGAACGTCTTGGTGTAGTTGTCGCTGTTGACCAGTTCGACGGCGTACTTGTACTCCGAATCACCGATCGAGTTCACACCGATGTTGACCTTGGTCGTTCCCTTGGAAGGCACGGTCTTGGACCAGTCGGCATCATCCTTGGGGAATGTGGCCGTGCATGCATCCTTGCCGTTGGCGTCCTTGAGTATCACCGAGAGATCGCTGGATCCCGCCGCTGTGTTGGCGGCGATGATCGTTCCCCTTCCGTAGATGAGACCGGACGTGTCGGTGAAGGTCGTGGCAGAGATCTGGTTGGTCCTTGCCGAATCGCTGTAGAACGTGACATCGTTCCATGCCGTTCCTCCCGACATGGCATAGGTCATAAGGGACGGGGTTCCCGCGGTGTTGGTGAACGACACTGTGAAGTCGATCGTCGCTATTCCCGTGTTGGAGCTCATTGTCTGGATCGCCATGATTCCCGTGACATCCCCTGACTTGGGCGTGGCCGTGCTTGTGACCGCCATGTTGTAGACATATGCTTCGTCCCTGGGTGTGAGGTTGTCAGGCAGGACGATCGACTTGGCGTACGCATATGTGTAGCTGCTGTCCGAATCGTCCTCGATGTCCGCGGTAAGGGTTATCGCCTTGTTCGCGGGCAGGGTGACGCTGTATCTTCCCGAGGATGCGATGTCGAACTGGATGTTCTTCGCATCGTAGGATGCCGTGATCTTTCCGCTGTGGTTCAGTCCCACGTATCCTTCCACCTTGATCGAATTGACCAGGTTGTCGCCGACCGTGATGCTCTTGGTTCCGTCCGCGGTGACCCTGTCGTAGAAGATCTTGCTGGATGCCGCGTTCCTGACGGTGATCTGGAACTCTCCGTTCTCCTGAAGCCAGTATGCACGGGCCGTTCCGGTGGTAGTCTTATCCCTCTTGCCTTCGTCGCCGAGCGAAGCAACGTTCACGACGTCCTCGTTCTCGAGACCGAGGATGTCGCAGACATAGTACTTGGTGACGCTGAGCATCGAATCCGTGACCGTGACCGTTCCCGTTGTGGGGAAGGTCGGGATCGATGAGCTGTAGTAGTAGTACGTACCGTCATTGGGATCGTATTCGACGATGAGGGACCATGACTGCGAACTGAGCGTGACGGATTTCGAGTTCGTCTTGGTGATGGACGTTCCGCCGACCCTGATGTCGTATGACGAATCGTTCTGGACGTTGATGGTCTTGACCTTTGCCTGGAAGTCGTTGACTCCGTTGACTCCGGCCTTCTCGTTGGTGTACTTCTTGTCGTCGTCGGTACCGGTGTAGTATGCGCCGTCGACGATGTATGATGCGACGAGCTTGCATGTCGCGTCCTTGGGTACGTAGAACGAGTATGAACCGTCAGCCTTGGTGATCAGGGTGAACGAACCCTCGACACCCGTTATCTCCGAGACCGTTACGGGCACGAAGGGCATCTGGTATGATGATGAGTACCATGAGGTCTTTCCGGAAACCGATGTTCCCTCATCCAGCTTGATCTCCTTGTCCGCGATCGCTTCGGTGCCCACGGTGAGCTTCTCGTAGTGGACCTGTGAACCGGTGTTGGCGTAGACCATGTAGTCGCTGCTTGCAGTCAGGTATACATCATAGGTTCCGTCGGTCGATGCTGTCACGGGGATCTGATACTTGTCCTTCATGAACAGTATGGTTCCCGCGGTCGCGTTGGACGACTTGTCCTTCAGGACTCCCGAGACCTTGACCGTTGCTTCGACGGCGGCGAGGACGTCGGTGTTGGCGACGTATGCCTTGTCACCCAGCTTCGCGTATGCGGTGTAGGAAGCTCCGGCTCCGGTTCCCTTGGGCAGTTTGACTATGACCTTCTCTTCACCGTTGGAGACAGATGTGGTCTGGTAACCGGTGCTGTAGATGTAGACGGTCTTGTCGGCCGGGAATCCGGTGAACGTGTACTCCGTCGCCTCGTATGCGGTGACGGTGCTCTCGGTCGATTCGGTGACCTCGATGGGCGAGGCGGTGCAGACGTAGTTTCCGCTGAACGAGCAGATGTATGTTCCGTTGACGACGTCGAACTCCGCGATGCTGTCCTCGTTGGTCAGTACCTCGTAGTACTTGTCAGGGTACTCGCTGTTGGTGAGCCTGACGGTGACGCCTGCAGGCACCGATGACGAGATCAGCGAACCTGCGTCGTTCTTCACCGTGATCTTGACGCTGGATGCATTGAGTGCGATCTCCACACCCTTGTTCTCTCCAACGTTGACGGTGATCGATTTATCGGTCAGGTATGAGACTCCCTCGTTCGATTTCAGGGTGACGTCGTAGACGTCGGGGATGAGATCGACGGGGATGTCCACTCCCGTTATGGCGGGAGTGTATTCGTTTCCTGATACCCTTCCCTTGAGCTGGAGGTTCGCGATGCCGGTCATGTCCCTGGCAGTCTCCCCGTCCATGAATTTGATGTTGACCGATGTCGGAGGGATGGTGACGTCGCCCGCCGTGGACGTTCCTTCGTAATCGACGGTCTTGATCAGCGATCCGCCTGTGAGTGTCTCGGCACCGGCGTAGTACTTGATCTTCGAGGCAGTGCCCGTGGCGAACACCTTGTACTTTCCTTCGCTGTCGGTGTAGTCGATCGAACGGACTGCTCCGTCCTCATCGAGAACGGCGACACGTATTCCCTTGACACCGAATCCACCGCTGGTAACGGTACCGCTTACCGCCTTGTCTGGGTCGTTGGGGACGTATTTCATGATGATCGGGTAGCCGGCGAGGTAGTTGATGAGTCCTCCTTCCTTCTCCTGCTTGTCCTGTGCGTCCCTGCAGAGCATCTTGACCCATCCGTCGGATGTGACAGTTGCCTTGGAATCGGGGTTGTACTTGACGTACCAGTGGTCGTCGTCAACCTCGTAGTTGGCCAGACCGTATCCGGGGTACGCCTTGTGCGTTCCGTCGCTGGTCATGAGTGCGGAGAAATAGTTCGCTGCTCCCGTCTGTCCGCTGAATCCTGCCTCTGCAGGGGACATTCCGATGTATGTCCTCCAGAGGAGCGAATTGTACATGGCATCGGTGTACGAGTAGATGCCGGTCATGTACATGGTGTAATAGTCAGCTGTGATGAACTGGGGTATGGTTCCGTAGGAATCGGTCATGGTGTATCCGTTGACGTATCCCATGGTGGAGAACGTGGAGCTGTATCCGTAGTACATGGGGAACATTCCGCTGTTCACCATGAAGTAGGAGATGTTCTTGCATGTGGCGGCGGACACCTTCGAATACATCTCGGAGAGGGTGTATGCGTTGTACTTGACGCTTCCGTCGTCTTTGGTGGTGAGGAACTCGGTACCGTAGATGTACATGACATTCTCATCGGAGATGCTTGTGCTCACGGCTCCGTATTTCTCGACGTTCCCGACGACCTCTGCCTTGTACTGGCCGGGGTTCTCGACGATCTTGACGAGTGCGTCGTAATCCTCTGCGGAGAGTCCGGCACCGGTAAGGGCGGTCTTTATGGCGTCAGTGAATCCGTTGTACTTCAGGAGACGGATCATCATCGCTGCGGACGAGGAACCGTCGATCGCGTTGGCCAGAAGGATGTTCGCAACCGCTTCGGAACCGTTACCGTATGAGTCGGTGACGACATCGAACTTTCCGATGGTGGATGCGTCTGATGCGTAGTCGACCCATGTGACGAGTGCGCCGTTCTTCTGCATGTCGGCGTACTCCGCGAATGTCTGACTGACGGGATAGTCTTCCGTGGTCTTCACGTAGTAACCGATGGCGCCGAGGTCCATGCCGTCATAGTCCGCTGTGCTGTTGTTCGAGATGCTGGCATCCACTGCATACATGGAGCAGGGGACGCAGATGAGCAGCGCGACGCACAGGATCGAGACGAACGGGACGGGTTTGATGATCTTCCTCCAGGCTCCCTTGAATCCTGCGTTCTTGATGTTGAGGAAATATGTCTTGAAATCGACATGGTCGAACAGCCACATGACGGAGTATGCGAATCCGATCGCTGTGGCAGGTGCGAAGATCGCCGAAAGCTCATTGTCCCTGATCGAGAAGGCCACTCCGATGAACATGAAGAGGAGCGTGAACAGGTACTTGACGGACGAGAGGTTCTTGGGCAGCCTGAACACCATGACACCGATGACGAAGATGGTAAGCCAGAACGGTACGACACCGTAGTTGGTGGACATCATCGAGAGCGAGAGCGATGATTTGGTCAGGTCGACAAGTGCGTCCGCATAGACGCTGTTTCCGTTGACGATCACATCGTACATCTCAGGGGCGAGTGCCGAGAGGAGTGCGAATGCGGCGATCACGACGATCACGTAGGCCGGAACGGTGACGACCCAGGGCTTGGTCTGGAGCATTGAGAACGACATGCACAGGACGACGGAGATCGCCGATGCGATGAGGACTCCGGACAGGACCTGGTCCCAAAGGAGTGCGGGGATGTAGTACGCCGAAGCCACGGCCATTCCGATGACTGTGATTATGGAGAAGAATGCCGAGGTCATCCTTGTGTCCTTGTAGAGGAAACGTCCGAGGACGACCAGCACCGGCATCGTGACGATCAGGAGGACGACGATGGGGCGGAAATCGCTGGTCGAAAGAGCGATGAGCGCGAGGAGGAGTCCGCTTATCGCGGCATACCTGATGGCGGACACGTTCGACTTCAGGACGTCCTTGAAGGAGTCTTCCATCTTGGTCTCGTTGATCGATTTGATGCCTTTGAACAGGAACAGAGCGAAGATGAGGAACAGGAGAAGGATCCATCCTGTCTCGGTACCGTTGGAGAATACGGTCTGCGAGATGACGACAGGACAGAATGCGAGGAAGAGTGCGGCCACGTAGCCTGCCTTCTTCGTTCCCACGACTTCCTTTCCGAGAAGGAACATCGGGATGACTGCAAGTGTTCCGCATGCGAGCGAGAACGTCGCCAGCGTCAGCGATGATGCCTTGACCGTTTCCATGCCGAGCATCTGTCCGATGTTGGCGATCGCTGCCAGGATCATATCGATGAATACCGGGTTGCCGTTGACGGAACCGAACGGATAGTTGAGGCCGCTGTCAGAACCGAAGAATGATCCGCCGTTGAGTATCCCGACGATCGTGTGAAGGTGTTCTGAAGCCACTGCCCCTCCGGAAAGTGCGAATGCGCTGTCCGCAGAGATGCCGTACGAGAAGACGAATCTCATGACGAATGCCATGATGACTATCATTCCGACGGCGATGATCGAACTCTGGTTATCCTTGAACCAGGAGCCCTTGCCCTCCGGTTTGGAGGACTCAACCTCTTCGCGAGGTCCGTCCGTTTTCCTGCCTTTTCCAAACATTATAGATTCTCCGCTCTATAGAGTGACTGCCGATTGTGACTGCCGTATATATACATTTAGAAAAAGAAGGACGCGGGCGTACGTACCCGCGCCTTACAATAAGAAAGGCTGGCTAAGATGTTAGATGACCGTCTTGATCTCGTCGGCGATGGATTTCGCCACAGCTGCGGGGTCCTCGGCCTTATAGATGGCCCTGCCGACGATGACATAGTCCGCTCCGGCCTTGATCGCGGATGATGCCGAACCGCCCTGTGCGCCCACTCCGGGGGACAGGATCTTCTTGTCTCCGATGATCGCCCTTATCGCGGCGATGCGTTCGGGGCGTGTCGCGGGTGCGATGAATCCGTCCGCTCCGCATTCCACACCCAGCCTGGCCATCTCCTCGGCATGCTTGGCTGTGAACATCTTTCCGCCGGGGTGGCTCATCTCGGTGACCGCGTATATCTCCGCACCGTCCGCTGCCTCGACGGCCGCCCTGAGCGAATCGTCGCCCGTGAAAGCATGGACGATGACCGCCGCCGCGCCCCTCTTGACCGCGTTGCTGACTATCAGGCTCACAGTGTTGGGGATGTCCGCGACCTTGAAATCGCATATGACATCGGTGATCTTCGACAGTTCCGTGATCATCTCGGGACCCGCGGTCAGGACCAAGGGCCAGTTGATCTTCACGGCATCGATGTATTCCGCCACCTGCCTGACAATGTCAAGGGCCTTCTTACCGTCGGTCTCATCCAATGCAAGGACCATCCTCGTCTGCTTCCTCATCGTAGCACCGTAGGATTGACTGACAACGTTGGTTATAAAGGGTCGCATGCATTCCTTCTGACCATGGGTATAGAACGTCAGGATTGCGGTTCGGCGCACAGCGGCCCGTTGGCCAAAGGCTGCGAGCACTGCGTCAGAGGCAGCAAGATGGTCCTTTTCGTGACCGGCAGATGCAGGACCGGATGCTACTACTGTCCGGTATCGTTCGAGAAGAAGGGCAGGGACGTCATCTATGCCAATGAACTGAAGGTCTCCGACAGGGAGGAGATAATCCAGGAAGCGGAATCGATGGATGCGGAAGGGACCGGCATAACCGGAGGCGATCCCCTCATCGATACGGACCGCACGGTCAGGGCGATAAGGCTGCTGAAGGAGAGATTCGGCAGGGATCACCACATACACCTGTACACGTCCACCATCGACAGGGAGAAGGTGCAGAAGGTCGTAGACGCCGGACTTGACGAGATACGTTTCCACCCCCCGCTCTCGCAGTGGAAGGAGATGGACGGCTGCGGACTCGAGGACATCGTGAAGATGGATATTGACGTCGGATTCGAGATACCCGCACTCCCCGACCGCGAGGATGAACTGAGATCACTGCTCACCTACGCCTCCAAGATCGGCGTGGGATTCGTGAACCTCAACGAGCTGGAGTTCTCCGAGAGCAATTGGGACATGATGGAGAAGCACGGCTACGACATGAAGGACGACATCTCCGCCGCGATCGCAGGTTCTGAAGAAACAGCATTGAAGATGATGGAGGAGTTCCCCGAACTTCCCATCCATTACTGCTCGTCATCATTCAAGGACGGCGTACAGCTGAGGAACAGGCTGATAAGGAAGGCCGAGCACATCGCGGAGGAATACGACGTGGTGACCGAGGACGGCACGCTCCTGAAAGGGTACGCATACCCCGAGGATCTCGAGGATGCGGCGGTGTTCCTGAGGGAAGAATACGATGTGCCAGACGAATTGATGTTCATAGACAGCGAGAACAACAGGCTGGAAGTCGCGTCGTGGGTGCTGGAGGAGATTGCAGGAGAACTGCCGTTCAAGTGCTGCATCTCGGAACAGTATCCGACAGCGGACAGGCTGGAAGTCGAACGCATACCGCTGAATTGAGAAAATCAAGGAAATGGTTTCTTGCCCCCCGAAGGGGGCCCACCGATCGTCGGGGGATCCGATCAGTCGACGCTGATGCTCTGGATCTCGTGGTGCCTGTTGACGATGTCCCTGGCAATGCGGAGGTTCTTTCCGGCCTTGCCGATGGCCCTTCCCTTCAACTTGGGATCCACGGTGACAGTCGCATGCGTGATGTTGCCGCGCTGCTCGATCTCGACCTTCTGGGGATTGTAGATGTGGAACACATTCTTGACGAACTGTGCCGGATCGTCGGAGTATTCGACGACCTGGATGTTCTTTCCCGTCTTCTCCTTGAGCTTGATTACATGCTCTCCTTTCTTTCCGACGGCTGTGTTGCCCTGTCCTTTCTCCACGACGTAGACCAGCTTGTCCTCTGTCTCCATGCAGTCTATGACGTTGGTCTTCGTCATGGCCTCAAACAACGATATGTATCTGAGGGTTTCCTCGGTTAGTACGATATCTGCTGACATATTCTCACAGCGTTAAGATGTTGGAGGTACCCTT
>JAEEGL015967176.1_pt1 | contig 11661 bp, 4 predicted proteins | sample 9134231 | NCBI WGS metagenome assembly JAEEGL01 (sample SAMN16246548, study PRJNA631951) | gut metagenome | biome: gut microbiome; feature: rumen; material: fiber-attached | host: Bos | place: Iran: Karaj | collected 2018-10 | reverse complement strand
GCAGCAGGTTGCGGTCGGCCTCCATCCACGAGAGGTTGCGCCAGCCGTCGAATATCGTCTTGATATATTCTTTCTGCGTCTTCTTGTCAACTGCGGTGAATTTCGGCAGCCCGCTCCCCACGGGATTTGAGGCTACGCCGCCCAACCGCGAAGAGAGCAACTGCGTAGCGTCGTTGAAGCGGAGCCACAGCCATTCGTAGAAGAGGTAGCGGTCCGAACTTTCGGCCAGACGGGGATCGGTGAGCCAATCTGCCGATTTGGCCGCCACATATTTGAGAGTGGCCACACGGGCCTCGTATTCTGCCATAGGGTCGTTGCCCAGATCCCCTTCACGGGCCCGGTAATCCCGCGCCGACATCTTGGCGCCCTGCTCCGGCAGGTAGAGATATTCAGCATCGCCCTCGTGGGAATCGACCAGCGCCTTGAGCGCCTGACTGGCATCAACATCCTCCGGGAATATTTTGTAAAGCCATTCAATGGCGAATTTGTCGTAAGTACCAATCTGATTGGAGATTGTAGGCACCCCGCTGCGGCGGTCGCCCGGCCGGGCCAGGGTGTTGAACATAGCCCCGCGGTCCATTACCGAAGCGGTGATGCCGTGTTCTGCGGTGAAGGCAGCGTCACGCAACTGTTCGGGGCTGTAGGCGGCACTGCCGGCCAGGTTGTCGGACAGGCCCAGCACGGCGCCGAAGCTGCGCATTATCCCTGCCGTAAGTATCTCGCACAGTGCGCTTTCAGAAGGGAACAATGTGCGGAAGCGCGGGTCGGCCTCGCTTATATAGAAGGCATACTGCCGCCAGTCAGATGTCAGATAGCCCTGCGGCACGGTGATGGTCGAGCCTAGCACACCGCCGGTGAGGCCGCTGCCTATGGTGCTGCTGCTCAGATAATCCACATCGCTGCCGGTGGGAACCACCTTGCAGATGAAGGGATCGTCGGCGCAGAAATTCTTGCCGGAAGGGTACAGCACCGCCTGCACCACATCGCCCAGTCCGGCTGCGCGGAAGCCGGCATTCCAGGCCTCCACACCCTTTTTGATGGCGTAGCGGCGGGTTGCAGGGAAAAGTGTGTCGATATATACTGTAATATGATCGCCCTCCTTGAGGTTCCAGCGAACCGCATCGCGCTCTGACTTAACCCCTTTCTCGGAAGAGAAAGAGAGATAGGCCTGGCTGCGGACGCCGACCCTGGAATCTATGTCACGTATGGCAATCTCCCGGTCGGGAACCAGGGAGAGTAGCGAAACGAACGTACCGGAGACGCGAGCCTTGCGGCCGTTACCGGCCACTCTGCCGTTGCTGTAAGTGCCGTCGTCGCCCTCTACGGTAAGTTCACGGGAAACGCCCAGATGGCTGCTGCCATAGCGCACGGGAGAGGACTTCATAGAGAGTTCGCTCTTTATGCTGCCGTTCATTATCCCCTTGTTTTCGCCATAGAGCAATGCCTTGATGTCCACCACATCCTTGTTTGACGGGTCAAACAATTTGGTGGCCTTAACCACCAGGGCGGTGGAGTCGGCATTGCGCATCATTATGGGGAAGGTGTACCCTATTGCAGGAGCGATTCCGGTGCGGATGCTTGCCCGCTCCAGCGAATCGGCCGACTCGGGCAGACGGACCGGAGTGGAGAGTATTACCATGGAATCGGTGCGGGAGAGCAGGAAAGTCTTGTTGGGACTCACCCTCTGCCCCACCTCGACCCACGGGTCGGAACTGTCCTTGAGGACAGTGGTCAGAATCACCTTGCGGCCCATAAGGAAGTCGGGGATCTCCAGCCAAACCTCCTTGCCGTCGGTGTAGAGCGTGATGTAACCCGTCTCCTTCTTGACTCCTTTCTTCTTGACGAACTTCTCGTACGGAGTGGGCTTTTTGGCGGTGTCGGGGGCCGGTGCGGGGGCAGCGGCACGGTGCGGCCGTCTGCCGTAGGGCCTTTTGAAGGCCTGGGCAGAGAGCGCCTCGGGCAACGCTAGCGCCACCAGGAAGATTATCATTAGGGCTGTTATCGCTTTCCGTCTCATAGCTTTTCTATTTGAGCGAATAGGCGATGGTGCCCATCAAAAGTTCGTAATGTGCCTTGTCGTTGGCATTGGCAGAGGATTTTGCAGCCTTCATAGCATCGTAGGCCCTTGAAAGCTGGCCGTAAAGCACACCCTGGCTGATATCTCCCACTGCCATAACATAGCGGGGAACCCACTCGAAGCCGCTCACGGGGTCGTAGGCAAAATGGCCGGGCAGGTCGGGATCTTCTCCCGAGGCAAAGGCGCAGGGGCAGTCGGCGTGAGAATGGAGGCCGACGGTAATCTGCTTCTGGAGAGATGCGGACGGCGTCTTGAACATTCCGCTGGCCATAAAATAATCTACATAATACTTCTGCACCATCCGCTGCTTCTCGGTGAGGGCTTTCTTCTGCAGAGTAGGTTTGAAAGCGAAGTTGAATATGGCGTCAAATGCGCCCTGCGAAGAATATTCATAAGAAGACACGCCGTCGGAGCGGGTCGCGGAGAAGGGAGTTGAGAAGATGAACTGCAGCAGCACCTCCTCCAGATTGCGGGCGGGACTGCCGATCAAGGGCAGGCGGCCGATGACTTCGGGGTCATCCAGCCAGGCGGTATCGTTGAACAACTCCAATAGATAGTTCATAGCCGCCACCTGCTTTGCTCGGGGGATATTGGCGTACGGCTTGTTGCCGTCGCCGGCGATGACTTCATCCCTGTAAAGACCTCCGACATTGTTGCGCACGTACAGGCAGTAGCGGAGATACTGGTTCAGAATCGCGGAGTAGTAATCCATACGGATGGAATAGTCCGGGTCGGACTCATCGGCAATCCAGTCCAGATATTTGGGAAGGATATATTTCAGATTGGCTACGCCGTACTTGGTGGAGGCGATGACATCGTCGCCCAGATCCTCGGTCTGGTTGCGGGGATCGAAGAAGATGCTTGCATCGCCATAGACCTGCTGCTTGCCGTAGCGGTAAACGGGGTCGACCTTGATGGAATCGGTGATCCACTGTGCGGTGACCTTGGTCTCCTCTTCAAAGCTGGGGGCGTCGAACACCGGGGTATATCCCCAGCGGATGGCCCACAGGTCGTTTGCGCCAAAGAGCGGCGGAGTGAGCTTCACTCCCCGCTCCTTGTCGCCCGGCTGGGCCACGTAGTTGAAGCGGGCGTAGTCCATAATGGAGGTGGTGGTGCCGGTCTTTTGTGTAAATTCGGCATCGCGCAGCTTCTCCGTGGGAATCACGTAAGAAGCGCTCATATTGTGCATCAGGCCCAGGGTGTGCCCCACCTCGTGGCGGATGACATATTCCAGCGCGTCGCCCAGCACTTCGCGGGGAATGTCGGCGGTGCGCACTTCGCTGTCGGCCTGCGCGGTCTGCGCAAACATCCAGCTCGAAATCAACTTTATGACATCGTGATATACATATACCGATGCGTTTATGATCTCGCCGCTGCGGGGGTCTACCCACGAGGGACCCATCGCGTTCTTGACCCCGATGGGGGCATAGCGGATGCAGCTGTAGCGGATGTTGTCGGGGTCAAACGAGGGGTCGTCGTCCGGGAACGGGAGCGCCCGCACGGCATTCTTGAAACCGATGTTTTCGAAGGGGATGTTCCACATCTCCACAGCCCTGAATATGTAAGGCTTCCACCACTCTGGGAAGTCGCTGTCGATATAGAAAGTAATCGGTTTCACCGGCTCCACCTTCTCTCCGCGGCGGAATGCCAGGGTGTCGGAGGGCTCAAGGCGCCAGCGGTTCACAAAATATTCCGGGCGGGTCCCTTCGTTGCCGCTGCCCATCCGCTGCCGGCCGGTAAAGAAGAAGTTGATTCGCGGGTCGGCGGTGCGGGGATGGTATATCTCCTCCGGCAAGAGCAGTACGGAGCGGGTCACCAGCGCGGTGAATGGCTTGTCCTTTACCACCTGTTTGCCGCTCTGAGGGTTTGCCAGCGAATAAGTGTATGTCATACAACTGGTCACCGACAGATTGTCTTCGAAAGATTTGACGCCCTCTATGTAAGAGAGGTCCTTCTTGTAGTTCTGCGTGCGGTTGTAGGCCGACTTGTTGTTGGAAAGATCCAGCAGCGGGCGCATCTGCTCGTCGTCGCCCAGGAACCAGTCGGTGACATCTATCACGGAGAAGCCGTCGGGTGACTTGGCCTCTATCTTGAACTTGCGCGTCACGGCGCCAATATTGCTCTTTTCCAGAGCGGAAATGATGTCCTTATCTGAAGATGTTATGTCAAAATTCACATCCCTCACCAAAATAGAACTGTCGGCCATTGCAAAGGCAAACGGGATGAGATTGTCCTTGCTGCCCACCACGCCGTTGGAATTGTCGCTGGTAGCCTTCACGGTGGAACCCATCACGAATATGCTTCCCAGCAGGCTGTCGGGCACCTCGAAATAGACCTTGCCTTTGGTAAAATGAACGTTCAGCAACCCTTTCGAAAGGCTGTCGCCCTTTTCAAAGAGCTTGTCATATTTGGGGTCGTTCTTCTTGGCGGTAGTATCTGCTGCAGCCTCTGCCTTCGCCTTCTTCTTGCCGAAGGGCCATATACCGGCGGAGGCCTGCGCCTGGGCGCAGCAAAGCGCCAAGGCCATTACGGATATAATCAGATATCTTTTTTTCATATTGCTTATCTAAGTGTCGTACATATCGCCGTTATCTCGCCAAAGCCTCCGTAAGTACCGTTGTCCTTGGCCGTAAACAGGCCCGTGGACACATTGAACGGCCTCAGGTAAATCTTGCCCTCGCCTGTCTTGTCGTTATAGGTGGTGATTATCATCTGAAGACGGTGGGTGGGCAGTATATATGGATACGAACTGGGATCCAGATTCTGGGTTCCTTTGAATGCCTGGGCATATTGGCGGACAGATGTTATTTTCTCGTCCGGACTGTCAGGCGTCCAGTTGACCTTGCGGGTGCTTATGCGGCCTATTGCAAACAGGGTCGCATACAGAGCATCGGGAGTGGCATAATAAAAAATGTCGGCGTTGTCACAGAATGCTATGCTCACCGCCTCCTCAAAGCGTTCTCCATCTACTATGACGTCCGTGGAACTGATGGCCGGGTTACTCCCGGACACATCCACAACGCAAAGATGATTGACCCCGGTGGGATCCTTTACAATAAATGCCAGATTTTTGCCCTTGGTCTCTCCGGCGGCTACTGCACTGCACCCCGAGAGTGAGAAACTAAGTTTTTCGGGAGACAACTCTTCAAACGATGTATTATGGGCAAAATTGCCAATGACATAGAAAAACCTCTCGTGGACCTCGTCGAACACAGCCAGATGACCGCCCTGATAAGCCGCATAAGCCACATTGCGGGTATTGAAGATATTCTTGGGCTGCAAAGAGAACGCAGTCTGGCCAAACACCCGGTCGATAATTGTAGGGATCACATAAAGGTATCCGCCCACAATCGCCCCTGCCTGGTAAGACCCAAAATTGAACAATGCCGTGGTTTCGTAGCTGGTCTGGTTTGCAGACTGGAAAAGTGTCGCGTCCCTTGACATCTCCTTGAATGTAAGCGGATCTATGGAAATCAAATGATCACTGGTACCCAGCAAGATACGCGTCTCGTTAAGTGTCTCCATATCCGTATCCACTACCGGCGCCATACATATCACTTTTTCCTCAAGAGATTCTTCGTTTGCCAGACTGTACAAAGCCCGGGTAATCTGGGTTTCGTCTCCCTCATAGGCGTATGTGATATACTGGTTTCTGATTATATCAAATTCGGTGGTCTTCCCGCCATCGTTGGTGTATGCCACCAATATCCCCTCGCCAAGCGAGGTCGAAACATAGAGCCTGCTCCAGGCAACCTGGACTAGTCCGGTTTGCTTATCGGTAACATCCACCCGCAAAGCATACGGTCTGTCAGAAGGGGTGTTTGACACTTTGTAGTCCAATACCGGCCCTTCACATATTTCAATCCTGTCCTTAATTTTACCGGCTGTCAAATCTACGGACCACCTGATATCAAAGTCAGCCGCACTGCGACCTTCCTGGGAAACCGAGACCTCGACGTGCACTGTTTCTCCATACAATACCCGTAGTTCCGGTTCCAGGCCTTCAATCACAATATCCGGTATCTCGTGATCGGCCACGGTGCTCAAATCTGCGAAGCACGAGGCAGTCAACAAAGATGCCATCAATAGCACAAGCTGTTTTCTTTTCATTATTAAAGAGCGTTTAACGTTTCAAAAATCGTGGGCGGCACATCTACCTTTTCACCGGCTCCGCGCTCATAACCCCACCCTTTATAATATTCATAATCTTCGCTGTGCCGAAGTGGATTACCCGGATTCGCCTGGTCGTGATTGCGTACGTATTCACGCAATTCACGGTTGGCATTATACCACCAGGTCGGCAGTTTGTATTCCAAGGTGGGATCGTTGTCTGCATAAGACCTCTTATTAGTGTAGGTCTCGATTCCTTCCCCGAAGTACTCCACCAGCACCCTGTGGTATTCCTTGCTATAACCGTGGCATAAGAAAGTGTACCAATACTGCCAAACAGTGTCTTTGGGCCGCACATAGGCCTCGGACCATACCACATCGGTCTGCGAATCATCGGGCGGGCCCGCCCTGAAAAATTCATTTGGAATAATTATCATTCTGACAGCACGTTCTTCGACACCATCTGTCAATTTGTTGACCCTTATGACAATCGTGCCGCTGACAGCGCCGGCCGGAATCACCCCGGACAAAACCACGAAATCCCTTCCCTGGACCGCAGTGGAATCATTGAGATTCAATGCTATATCCCTGTCATAATCGACGGGAATGCCAAGCAGTTTTACCGGGATGGCAAGTTCCCTTGTATCCTCCGTCATCCCTTTAAGGGAGAAGGCATTCGTGGTAGAAGCGAAGATTACTGCACAATCTTCGACAGCATAAAGTTTTATCTCGCTTTCTTTACACCCGGCCAAGGCGATTGCAGCTGCCAGAAAGCAGAATAATTCCTTAAATATTATTTTATTACTCATCTTGCACCCTCCCGAATGATGTTTCTTCAAGCGGATACGGATACTTTAATTTGCTTAAATCCGTGTCCTCCAGAAATAATATATTAGTATAATATCCCCACACATTGAGCGATTTAATAATACCCCGTGTCCATTTTAATTCATACAGAAACTGTCCCTCGCCTATCGTTTCCTTGAATAATTCGTTAAGTGCAGCACTCAGACAACTCACTATGTCCTGACTGGGAGTAAGATCGTGGTATAAATATGGATATGTCCCACCCATCATAGGCACCTCCAATCCGCGGTGAAAACGAATCTGATCCAGACAATCTGCACATCCCTCCATATTGAAGGACAGAGCATTCACTTTTGCCTGGATGATATACATCTCCGATAACCTTATCATAGGCATCCTGCACCTGAATGCATATAGATATGAGTTGGAACTATAAAACTTGTTGACGACATATCCGCCCGCCCTGTACTTAAGCAGTTGCGACGGTCCACGGACATCGGTAAGCAAATCTATGTGATCCACCTCGGGAATATTGGGATACAACTCGTTGATAGTTTCTTCCGGCAACATCAACCCTTCATTCTTTCCCGTTTCCGGAAAGAAATATGCTTTAAGGTTATCGTATAGATTTGTTACCTCAAGCGAGAAAATATGTTCGCAGGAGAAAGTCCAATCCTTACGGTCCGAGTCGTTCTCGTGCGTAAATGCTTCCGTGTCCACCCAATGTACCAGTCCGGACTCTAATGCACCGGAAATGACTTCCGATGCACTATTATAGGCCTGGACATAGTCTCCGGTCCACATAGATACACGAGCCTGCAAAGCTTTTACGGCATAATAGTTCAAATGCTTCTGACGATCGGTCCAGTATCCGTCGGAATTGATGGTCGACTCAAAATCTTCCGGTATCATTCCCCGTACAGGGTCGTTTGCAAGGCATTCCAGAGCCTGTTTGATATCTTCAAGCAGCAACTGGGCGGTTTCGCTGTATGTCGCCTGGAAGGTCGGCATAGAGGTATATTCCCTGACGTATGGAACGGTATGTTTGTCTGCATTGTCGCCTCCCCAGCTTGCCTCACCAAACATCCTCATCATATCGAAATGGACGTAGGCGCGAGCCGCCAGAAGTTCCCCCTTTATAAGATTGTATTCCAAATCATCGGTTATAACATCTCTTCTTTGTTCCAGTTCATACAGGGCTTTGTTGGCACAGGCTATGACGTGATAACCACCCTGCCACATACCGTCTATATAGGGTTGCGCATCGTTGACAGAGTAGTTGTGCTGCTGGAAGACCCTGTAAAATGTCCGGCTCATAGAAGCGTATGGGACACATATTATATCATTGCAGCGCCATGTATAATTTGCCCCGTAAACATCTTCGGCGGCCATTGCCAGATATACACCGGTGAGGGCTTCGTGAAATCCGTTTCTGGAAGCATACATCTTCTTGTCGGAAACTTGCGAAGATGATGTCGCCTCCAGCCATTCGTTGCAAGAACTCGTCACCAGAGTCACAGCAATCAGTAAAGTGAAGTATATTATGGATTTGTTTCTCATCATTCCAGTGGTTAAAAAGTGGCGCTCAAAGAAAAAGAGAATGAGCGGGCGTATGGATAAGAAGTACCGCGTTCTATCCGTATGGAAGAGAACGTGTAAAGGTCGTTGGTATAAAGAGTCGCCCTCAACCTGTTCATCTTGAGTTTCTGCAACAATCTATATGGGAACTCGTAATAGACAGACAGGGATGAAATATTAAGGACATTGTCTGGCTGGATAAAGCGGGAGGTGGCTCTGGTCAAAAGCGTATAATCAATCATATCCAGAGTTTCGCCATTGATACCCCGGTACGGAGCAATTTGTCCAGGGGAGAACCATCTACCCTCAAACACTCGCCGGTCTACATTCTGAGACAAGTCTGCATTCTCCACTTTGTTAAGAAGAGTACTATTGTACATCTGCCCCAGTGCATGGTATGTCAAAACCACGTTCAGTCCAAATCCGGCAAATTCTCCACTTAACCCGACATTACCATTTATCAATGGATCAGAAGAACCAAAATTCTTTAAATCGCTGGCGCTCCAACTTGTGGTCATATTGCCATTACGGTCAATATAGATTTCTTTCCCTGTAGCGGAATCTATACCCAGAGATTCAACGGCCCATATAGAATGCAAAGGCATCCCGTTGTAGTACTGAATCACAGGCATTAGGGATTTGGCCTCAGCCGCAGCCGCTATCTGCTGTTTGTTGTATGCATCCAGCGCATCCGAAATGGTAAGCACCCTGTTATCGTTGTACGCAGCCTTGGCAAACACGGACAGGTAAGATGACCCTTTCTGGAAAAGCGTATAGCTCACGGACGCTTCCAGGCCACGGTTGCGCACATCGCCCATATTATCCACGAAGTGGGCATATCCGGTGGACGGGAGCAGGCTACGCGCGAACACAAGATTTTTGGTATCGGCTATATACGCATCCAGCACTATATTGATACGGTTTGTCCGCAAATCAAGCCCCAGGTTGTAGTCCATCCGCTCCTCCCATTTCAGGTCAGGATTCTCCATATTTGTCAAATCGGCACCGGCAAAGCCCCCATAATAGCTGGAACTGTAATATTTATACACCGGAAGCGATATATTCGTAGAGAAATTCTGATTGCCGCTGGACCCAATGGAAGCACGCAGTTTCAATTGCCTCAGCCACGTCTTTGTCCCTTCCATAAAAGACTCGTTGTGAATGTTCCAGGCAACGCCCGCGCTCCAGAAAAGACCCCAGTGGTTGTTTGTTCCGAATGCACTGGCCGCAGATGCCTGCAGCGTGGCATCCGCCATATATCGGTTGTCATAGGAATAGCCGCCGGTGAGCAAGGCTCCCTGACTCCTGGTAATGCCGTCGCCTCCTGTCGGGCCCGAATCGGTAAGATATTGCCTTGCCAGGGTATAATTGTTCATATTGCTGTTGGGGAAACCTCTGGCAACATTGGTAACCTCGTCAAATTGCGTCTCGGAGATTTTGTACTGGGCGGTAGCGAAGATATCGTGTTTCCCGGCCACGTTTTTGTTGAACTGGGCGGAAACATCACCGGAGTAAGTGATATAATTTCCGGTGGATAACGTGTAGGAGCCGCGGTTTATGAAATCCTCCGGTTCGGTGATTTCATCATCGATAAAATCGGTATGATCTGCAGGCCGGAAATCATCGGACTGGGTCTTTTTTGTTTCCACCCCCAGGCGCCCGACCAATTTCAAGGCGGGACTCCAGTGATATTCAGCATAGAAATTCTCGGTAAAGTCCAGATAACTCTGCACCTGGGTCGTTCCTATGACAGCATTCCACATTGGATTCGGAACTTTTTTTTGCCCAAACTCACCGTATTCACCTGAGACCAGGATTTTTTTCAGATTACCATTTTCATCGTATGGTGTAAGATAGGGATTGAGCGCGGCATAGTCGGCAAAATTCCCCCACGGTGACTCCTTGCCTTTCATTGATCCGATACTCATTATGTTGCGGAACACCCACTTCCCGGCCCGATATGCCACATTGGCATTGCCCGAAACGATATCGCGGCCGGAGCCCTTCATAGCCCCTTGTATATCATTGTAAGAAAATGTAATGAGGGTCTTCAGGGCTTTGTCTCCCATTTCTACGGAGAGGGAATGTTTGTGACCCACCCCAAGCCGTACAGGCTTGCTCAACCAGTATGTACTCTCACCTTCCAATGCCCTTTTGAGCCGTTCATAATACAGGCGGGCCCCGTCTGCGGCATCGTAAGAATAAGTTGGATGAACCGTCTTATAATAACCCTCGCGATCCTCCACCATCAACTTTTCGTATGCGTTGCAGAGGTTGTAGCTAGAAAGATCCGGGGCCTCTATCGTGATGCTGCCGGTGTACGTCACCAAGGTTTTATCTCCGGTGAGGGCCTTGGTCTCTATCACTATCACGCCGTTGGCTCCCTTAGATCCGTATATGGCCTTGGCGGTGGCGTCCTTGAGTATGGTGATGCTCTGCACACGATTCATATCCATATCGGTAATCTGCTCGATGCCGGTCTCAAAACCGTCAAGAATGAACAGTGGCATATTGGCATCCTGCAAAAAGTTGCTCTTGAGGTTGGTGGTTTCCATCTGCATAGACGAGGCTCCGCGCAGCTGCATACTGCGCATCACATTGGGGTTGGAGCCCGCATCAAGATTATCCATAATCAGCAGGGAGGGTTCTATGTTTTTCAAACTCTCTATCACGTTGGCATTGCTCACTCTCTTGAGTTCTTCTGCCGTGATGGTCTGCACCGCGCCGGTAAAGGACTCCTTCTTGCGGGTGAAGATACCGGTCACGACCGATTCTTCGATGGCCTCGTGGTCCTCTTTAAGCACCACCCTTTTGGCATTGGAGGCCTTGATGTCGCGGGCCACATAGCCTATGGCAGAGAAAACCAGCACGACATTGGTGTTGGTCACCCCAATCTGGAAAGAACCGTCTTCTATGGTGGCGGTGCCTGCTCCAGGATTGCCTCGCGGGTAAACGAACACGCCGGGGATGGGAACACCGGCTTCGTCCACCACTTTTCCGACGATTTTAGTTTGGATTTGAAAGCCCCCCCCCGGTTGCGCTTTCAAATTGAAAGGCAAGGAGAGCAAGAATATGAAAAGTATTAAGAT
>JAEEGL015274879.1_pt1 | contig 11661 bp, 3 predicted proteins | sample 9134231 | NCBI WGS metagenome assembly JAEEGL01 (sample SAMN16246548, study PRJNA631951) | gut metagenome | biome: gut microbiome; feature: rumen; material: fiber-attached | host: Bos | place: Iran: Karaj | collected 2018-10 | reverse complement strand
CTGGAGGCAACTCGCCACCAACAATGAATTAGGCCTGCGTATGTTGTATGCCTTGGATAAGGCCCAGATCTTGTCGCTGCTCACGGAGAAAGCCAAAAGTTACAAGTACCTCTATAAACCCGAGAAGATATTCTTCAACAATACCAACTTGATGCATGCTTGTGCCGTAAGGTGGATGTCGGCAACATGCGTGAGACGTTCTTCCAAAACCAGTTGAGCGTCCGCCATGAAGTGAACGCTCCCCATAAGGGTGACTTCCTCGTCGATGGACGCTATCTGTTTGAGGTGGGCGGCAAGAACAAGACTTTTGAACAAATCAAAGATGTCCCCGACAGCTTCCTCGCCGTTGACGAGACCGAAGTGGGCTACGGCAACCGTGTCCCGCTATGGCTGTTCGGGCTTTTGTATTGATGTTTTTTCATCAGGTTTGCCGTCCGCTTGGTCGGCAAGAGGGTATAAGCAAAACCAGCCGCCCTGTCATGCCTGCGTATGCATGTGCGATGGCGGGCATCTATGCTTGCTGAGGCCGTCCAAACAGGTTGTTGCTTCTCTCTCCGCCGCCTATAGATCCCCACCCACCCGCTTGCCCGTGCTGGGATGACATAGGCGGCTAGCTCTCACTGTTTCATGCAGCCCCACCCCATAAATGTCATGCCTGCGGCGGCCTGTGAAAAGCACCCTGACCGAAAAATGAAAGCCGGCAGCTTGCGCCACCGGCTCTCGACAAAAACTGTATGAAAAGAAAACATAATTTATCTCACCACCACCTTCTGCACCTTCACGTTCTCGCCGTTGATGAGACGAATCAGGTAGAGGCCAGGAGCGGCGTCGATGCGGGTCTCGGCACTGCCTTCAATCTGCTCGCTGCTGAGCACGCGACCGTTGAGGTCGATGACCTGCAGGGTGGCGCGGCCTTCGTTGGCGATGATCCAGTTGCCGTTGTTGTTGAAGGCGAAGGTCTCTGAGCCATCGGTCCCTGAGCCTGTCGAAGAGCCGTTGGCCACAAACACCACCTTAAAGCGTGAGGCATAGTCGCTCACCTTGGCGTCGAAAGTGTATTCGGGCTGTTGCAGCAGGTCGACGTCGGCGCCGGTCTTGTTGTCGATGAGGTGGCAATACAGCAGGCCTTCGGTGGCGTTCTCGAAGCTGAGGGTGTAGGTGCCGTCCTTGGCGGCCTCGAAGTTGAGCGGCAGTTCGCCCACGGGGTGTGCATACACTACCGACATATCTTTGCCCTTCATCGGGATGTAGAGACGATTGGGGTCGGCCATGAGGTCGAGGTGACCGAGATTTTGGCCTTCTCCGAAGAGGATGCGTGTACGGTCTACAGCAGTGGTCGTTGATCCTTCGGTTCCTGAGCCTGTCGAAGGCGTCGAAACGCCGCCCTTTGTCTCATTGGGCTTATGCAGGCTGAAGGTCATGCCTTTGTTGCCCGCCTGTGGCTCAGTGGTGGTGAACACCACAGACTGATTGGCTTCAGTGGCTTGGACGAACACGCCCTCCATCGGATGGATGACACCCGAGGCCAAAGTCAAAACAGTACCCAAGGAGTTCATTCGATAGAAGCTACGGCCATCCAGGAAGTAGGCATCACAAGTGAAGGGGTTGCCGACCAAAGTCCATGAGCCGAAGGTAGTGGAGCCATAATCGAGGTCCACTTGCTTGGTTTGGTTGCTCGGCAGGACCGTACCCGTAAAACCAGTGACGGTTGTGATGGCGCTGTTGGCATAAAGATAGCCTAACCCGTTTCGGAACTCAAAGCCCTCCATGTTGGCTTTATAGTTGCGCCACTCTTCCGTCTGTCGACCACCGTCAAAGCCATACAGGTCGTATGTGCCATCTAGAATGCAGCTCACGCTGTCGCTCTCAGGCTTCAAGGCCTCCGTCACCGGCGGAGCGATGAGATACCAACCGTCGCCGCCTCGAGTATAGCCCGTGATGCTCTTCTGCATTGTGACGCCCACAGGATTGTTTACTCTCAACTGGCCACCGTCGGCGATGACAATTTTTCCGAATTTTTGAGCTCTGCCGCCCGTCTGAATCGTGTCGGTGTTGATCACAATCTGGTTGGCTTGGGCCACAACGTCTTCGGGAATATTCACATTGGCATTGATAATCACGTCGTCGTCACCGTCGGGAGTGCCGTTGCCCCATAGGGTCGGATCGTTCCAGTCGCCCGAAACGACATCCGAGCCGCTTCCGAACGAGTTGTCGAACACCTGGACACGCACGTCGTCGAGATACCAGTCGAAGTTCGGGTTGTTGTTGGCCCACCAATAGTCGAATCGAATGATGATATCACGACCGATATATTCATCCAAATCAACAAAGAACTGGTGCCAATACCGTTTCGGGCCGAAACTCCACCAGGCGTAATCGTAGTTTTCGCCATGGTCAGTCGAAATCATGATCTGCATGGAGCCGTAGCTGATGTTTTGGCCGCTGATGGCACTCGGGCCATAGTCGCAGTAGTCCCAAAAGCTGAGTACGGCAGAATAAGCAGCCTCGTCGATGTGCATCTCAGGCGTCAACACCGAGGTGCTGCCATGATAATCATCGCTGTTGTTGTAAATACCGTGGTTGCCGGGACGCTCATCCCAAGACGGGCCTTCGGCAAGGGTGAAACTCCATGGATAGTAGTAATCCAGATTGTAATTATATTGGTTGCAACGCATCCAACCATCAGGCATTTCGTCGCCTTCAAAGTTCTCGTAGTATGGATGTGCTTTATCGACCGTGACTTTCTCGCCACCAGTGAAGAAATAGATCTCATCCGACCAGTCGCTTTGGTTCTCGGAGTCGCAATACGCCCTCACCTGCCAATGATATGTCGAGCTAGGCTGCAGCCCCTCGATGGTCCAACGCTGCTTTCTGGCTTCATCCATCTCGTCAGTAAGAACGATGTTTTCTTCTGGGTAAGGCCATTCATCTTCCAGTCTGTAGCGAATTTGCCATTGTCTTTCTTCGCCTGTCTGGTACCATTCGAGTGTGGCGCTTGTGCCCATCTGGGTGAGGCACATCCACGGTTGAGGTTCGGCGCAGCCTGTGCCCGTAGTGAATGATTCGGTAACCCAGTCGCTATAACCGTCGTCCACCACCGGACAAGAATACATGCCGCAGTGCTCGCGAACACGGCATTCATACTCCGTACCCGACTGCAAGCCTGAAAGGCGGAAGATGATTTCGCTCCCCTCGCCATCCAAGAACTCCATTTCTGTTGGTGAAAGCCATTCATCGTCAGAGGTCTTCTTGTATTGGAACTGCCACTCACTTTCGATGTCGCCGTACCAACGAAGTTCCGCGTAAGTGTTTTTGACGGCGCTGGCATAGAACATATACGGTGCCGGACAAGCCTCGCCGGTGGTCAGGCTGGCGTAATCGTCGCTCCATTCACTGAAATCGCCGTTGCCGCAGTTGGCACGAACATAATAGTAATATGTGGTGCTGGCAGCGAGACATGTAAGCTCGTAATCTCTGTATTCCGTGCCGGCATTGACCAATGTGTTTTCAAATTCCACATCAACAATGGTTCCGTTTTCAGGGTCGAAAGTCTCGTCGATGCTATAAGAAACTTGGTAGTTGCATTGTCTCAAGTCGCGGGTTTTCCAACGGATATAAGCTTCGTGCGAGTTTGTATATTGCGTGCTCAAATCGAGAGGCTGGCGGCAGGTCGGGGCAACTGATAGCTCGATGTCGTCGACACAGAAGTAATTATCGGTGTTATAGCTTCTCAACACGATATACTGCCCCTCGCCCATATAATCATCAAAATAAATTTCGTATAAGGAATATGCGTTTCTGACACTTACCGAGGTAATAAACTGATAAGTGTTGATGTCGCTTGGGTCGGTCATCACACCAATGGAGAGATACGTCTGTATGTAGGATGAGTTCCACAATCTCGCCCAGAACGACAACTTCAAGGTGTTGATGGGGGTTTCGGCAGTGTTGATGGCAGGAAATGCAGCATAACATGCCGACTCGTATGACGGCTTCTGCATCAGCAGGAAATTAGATCCAGAGTGAGTCAAACTTGCACTTTCGTAAACGTATGGATAATAGGTGTTGCTGAAGTGCCATCCATCGGGCGGGAAAGCATTGTAACCCGTGGTCGCTTCATCGAAATTGTAGCTGTACGGGATGGTTACAGGAGCGACAGTCGGCACTGTCTCCACGGTGATATTGTCGATAAATATTGAATAATCGTTTCCCGAAGTGAGTTTATCGCATTTAAAGGCGATGTAATGACCTTCGCCATGGTATCCTTCAAGGCTTATCGGGTATAGCACCGATGAACTGGTGCTTCTCACCACTACATCGGTCACTTTCGTGAATGTGCTGGCATCGTTGGGGTCAGTCATCACGCCGACGGACAGTGGTTTATTGCTGTTTCCCGTGCTCAGATAAGCGTTGAACGACATCCGCAAAGTGTTGATATCCTCAACAATCTCCGGCATTACGGCAATCTGGTTGGTCGGGGCGTTGGCATTGGCGCTTGCCTGAAATTTGAGGACTTTGTTATTTGCCGTGACAAACGGATAATAGTTATAACTCGCATTTTCCGAGTCGTTGATTCGGGTCCAGCATTGCGGGAAGGCGCCATTGGCACCGGTGGTGACGTCGCTGAAGTCGTAGGAATAAGGGATGCTGACCGAACCGCATGAGGTGGTGAAGCTTTCAGTAACCCAAGAACTGACAGAGCCTCCGCAATCGGCCTGGACGCGCACCTGATATTCCGTGTTTGCCGACAGCCCGTTGATTGTGCAGGTCGGGGTGTCTTCCACGGCAATCACTTCGCTCCAATCCGAAGCCGAAGCGGCTTTATACTGCACGTTCCAGGCGGTCTCCTCGTCGCCGGCGGTCCAAGTGAGCGTTGCCGTGTTGGATGTCGCGGTAACCATGAGATTGCTTGGTGTTGCACATGAAACTATGCTATATGCGACAGTCATCTTAGGCAGGAATTTCTCGCGGCTATCGTAGCCTGAATAATAATAAGCTGTATAGGTTTCGGTTGTAACGCCAAGCCATTCCACAAAACTTCCAGAGCTACTCAATGTAGTTTCCTCAAAACCCACAAGAAGATTGCCGCCCGAATACAAATACGGGGCCGACAAAACGATTTCCATTTTGTTGTTGTTGACAGTGACTTCCCCGCTATACACTTCAATGAGAGTGTTCCAATCCACAGAGGTATATGAGGAGAACGCAGTCAATTCGGTTGGCGAAAGATACACCTTGAAAACGCCATCAGTGAACGTGGCTGTTGGATAATATGATCCCGTGTAGAAGGTCAACTTGGTTATCTGCCTGTCCAAGACTTGCGCCAATTCCGTTGCCGGAACAATAAACTGGCTTTTCATGTATTGGCTGTTGGTGCTATAGCCGTAGAAAGGAACATAATAACTGCTATTTGTGCCGTCATTGATGACAACCGTCTGAATAGCCGAAGGCATAAAGCTGCAAGCGTTGGTCCAAGCACTGTAATCGTCGCCGCCGCAATCGGCCTTCACTCGGGCGTAATAGGTCGTTTCAGGCGTTAAGCCTGTCAAAGTGTATGGATTGGTCGTCACATTGACCGAAGCTACATTTTGGGTAAAATTGGCATCCGTGGCATATTGCAGCACCCAAGCCGTTTCAGCGTCCCCATTGGTCCATGACAAGGTAGCTGAAGTGACACCGACATTGGAAGCCGCGAGGTTTTTCGGCTTCAAGCAAGTAGGAGCCGTGCCAGGCGCGTAGCTGAAGGTGGTTTTAGGCATAAAATTATATCGGCTATAATCAGTATAGCCGTATGCCGTCATCTCATAGCCGCCATAGGCACTATAACCCGTGGTTTCTGCACCATACCATCCGAAGTAGCCGCTTGTGCTGCCAGAAGCCGTTTCTGCAAACCCAATCAACAAATTGCCACCCATATATTGATAAGGTGTAGTAAGGATGATCTCCATTTTGCTTCCGCTGACGGAAAGAGAACCAGAATATACCGTAGTCATTTCCGACCAGTCAAAAAACTCATAGTTTTCATAGGCCGTCACGCCGTCCAATTCACCGATGAGGACGTCGAAAGTGGCCGTATCCATGTTTCCCGTCTCTGAAGTCGCGTAGAAAGTCATTTTTGAAATATTGGCATACAGCAAATCGGCCAAATCGGCAGCAGGAACGATGAACTGGCTTTTCGTCGTATAATCAATTGCAGAAGCGCAGATTGGAATGTATGCGTTGTAATTGCTGCCGTTACCCACTGTGAACTCGTATTTTGGCATGAAGGCACAGATGTTGCTCCAATCGCTGTAGATGTTTTCGCCACAAACAGCACGCACATAAGCGTAGTACTGCGTATTCAGCGTAAGGCCGCTCAAAGTGTATGGCTTCGAGTCGACAGTCACGACGGTTCCGCTTTCAGGAGTGAAGCCTGCCGTTGTGGAATAGGAAACCTGCCATTGCGATTCGTTACTTCCCTGCGTCCATACTAAAGTGGCCGTAGTTGACGTGACGCTGCTTTCCTGAAGGTTTGATGGTGCAAAACACTCCGTGGTCATGCTCACCTCTTCGCTCCAATCGCTGTAGTCGCCTTCACCGCAAACGGCACGTACACGGGCATAATAGGTAATACCTGTCTCTAGGTTTTCCTTTATAAAATATTGCATCGTGACTGTTTCCAATTCAACATCATCAGGATCGAAGCCTTGCTGGTCGGAAAACGCCACCTGCCACGAAGTCTCTGAACCAACGGGGATCCATGAAAAATAGGCTTGGTTGCATGTCGCCATGCTTTCGGCAATTGTCGGAGTGTAGCATCCCACTTCAAAAGTGCATGCATTGCTCCAGTCGCTGTAATGATCGTCGTTGTTGTAGTTTCCGCGGACGTAGGCGTGATAAGTAATTCCCGATGTTAATCCTGTAAGTGTATTAGGTTTTGCCGTTGTATTACTTACTTGCGGAATTGTGCCCGAGGTCGGTGCTGTAGAACTTGTGGAATAATAGATATCCCAATGGTCTTGACCTGAACGAGCCGTCCAGTCGAGTGTGGCGGTGCTTGAAGTGTAGGTTGTCAACACAAGATTTTTCGGTGCCGGATACTCCGAACATACCTCAAAACTGAAGTCATCGAGATACAAGTTACCATAAGACGTGTTTTCATGTTTGATAGCGACATACTTGGTTCCAGCAGGAAAGTCCTGGCCGAACAAAGCCCAATCTGCATCGCTTGCCGTTATCTCATCACCAAAGGTGAAAGCGCTGACATCCGTAGTTGTTGTCGAATAACCTACCTGAAAAGTTCTCTGGAAATACGTTGAGCTGGTCTTGTAGTAAAACTCGACACTCACACCGCTTAATGTTGTCGACAATTCCGGTGTGATAAGATATTGTGGATCGGCATTATAATAGAACCGAAATCCATAGTTGCCGGTTCTTCTGGCATTTGAGTTAATGTTGGTGTTCGAAGACATACTGTTCCTTGTCCACCCTTCGGAACTCAAATCATTATTCTCGAAGCCGTACTCATACGGTAAGGTTTTCTGTGCCTGCAAAGTCCCAGTCGTGACCAAGGCCGCAAGCATGATCAATAGTAAATGTAATCTTTTCATATCGCTTAGTTGTTTAGTTGTTTGCACACTTTATCAGTTACAAAGAAACGGAAAACTATTGGACTAGAATAAGGAGAAAACTCCTCAATTTCATGGAATTTTCAACAACAGCGTGTCATAAAGAAAGCCGGCAGCTTGCGCCACCGGCTCTCGCCAAAAAACTATATGAAAAGAAAATTTACTTTCAGCAAATTTAGGGATTCCCTTCGGGAATGGAGTCTGTTGTTATTTTATTTGCGGCGGCCTCAGACGTTTACTGACTTGAAGTCACCTCAAGCCGCCGTTTTACACAACGCCTTTCTTTCCATTCCCGTAGGGAATCTCATTCCTCCCTGCGCTTCTTGCCCACGAGGTAGGCGGCGCCGAGGCCGAGGAGCACGGCGATGCCGCTGCCCACGGGGGCGGGCTGGTTGGTGTTCTCGCCGTGAGCGGGCAGCCCGGGCATGAGGGGGTCAGTGGTGCGATCGCCCATTTCAGTGGCACCGAAGTAGGTGTATCCTGAGAAGCCGTTCTTGGCATTGTATCCGCGTTGGAAGAGGCCGCCGTCGGCGAAAGAAGTCATGGTCATTCCAAGGATGATGGTGAGGGTTATGATGGTCTTTTTCATTGTATGTCGTATTTTATTGTTGACTGTTGAATTAACTACGTTGAAATGAAAATTCGGCGTTAGCCAATCTTCGATTTGTTTAACTGTTTAATTGTTGGCTTTGTAGGGCTGTCACACCGTGGCAGCCGCATTGTCGATTGCCCATTGCGGCTGCCGTAATACGACAGCCCTACAAGCTGCCATTTATCTCACCACCACCTTCTGGACCTTCACGTCGTTGCCCTGGATGAGGCGGATCATATACACACCGGGTGCCACGTTGAGGTGTCTCTCGTAGCTGCCGCTGAATTGTTCGCTGCTGAGCACGTGGCCAAGCACGTCGATGACCTGCACGGTGGCTTCGCCTTCGATGCCGAAGATGCAGAAGTTACCGCTAGCGTTGACGAAGCCGAAGGTGTCGTCGGTGACGCTGCTGCCGGTGGCGAACACCAGGCGGAAGCGGCTCTCGTAGTCGGAGGTGCGGGCGTTGAAGGTATAGGTCGCTGGTCCCTGAGCCTGTCGAAGGGTCGAAGCGCCGGCCAACAAGTCAACATCTTCGCCAGTGAGGTTGTCGATGAGGTGCAGGTAGCTGAACTCAACGTCTTCGCTGGTGAAGTTCAGGCTGTAGGTGCCGTTGCTCTCAGGCACGAAGCTGACGGGCACTTCGCCCACCTGGCCTTCGACGTTGACCACAGCGTAGTCCTTGCCTTCTTGCTTGATGTAGACCTTGCTGCTGCCTTCGCGGAAGCTGAGTTTCTCAAGGGTGTTGCCTTCGTCGAAGCGGATGATGGCGTTGTCTAAGGTTGTTAAGCCAGTCGAAACGCCGTCCCTGCGAGCTGCCACTTGGCTGAGCACGAGGTTGAGGCATCTCACGCCCTTGCTGGGAGCCGTTCTGCTGAGGACCACGCTCTTGCCGTTGACGGTATTTTGCAAGAAGAAGCCTTCCATGGGTTTGATGACGCTCGTGACGGCTTCAAGGCCTGTTCCTTCGGCATTCATGCGATAGAAGGCCATGGTCTGCGATTCGGAGCTGAGGTAGGCATTGCAAGTAAACGTGTTGCCACAAAGCTTCCATCCATTGAATGGATACTCCTCATTCGCATAATAGTTGTAATTGAAAATTTCGTCAGGTTGCTTGTTGTCCATGACAGGGCCAGTGACACTAATCATCACATCGGCAGCATTGGCATAGAGGTAACCCGAGCCCCAGTCCATTCTGAAGTTTGTCGGATCTTCTTTGTAGTTTCTCCATTCGAGGCCATCGGAAGCGGAAGGATCGAAGGCATAGAGGTCATAGTCGCTCTCGGTGGTGACGATGCCGTTGGCAGGATTGTACTGTCCAGCCCATTGGACAGGCGATGAAATCAGGTAGTATTGATCCCTATTGCCAGCGTATCCGATGATGTTCTTCTTCACCGTGACGACGTCGGGTTGGTCAATCTCGTTGTTGAGCCGCAGTTGGTTCCCGTCTTCGAGAGTGAGGGTGGGCTTGGGAGTGCCTTCAAATGTGATGCTGTTGGCATCGGCGATGATATTTCTGCCGGTTATTAAATTAATGGAGATGACCGCATCATGACGGAGGATGACGTCTTCATTGGGGCTGTCATTAAGTGAACTCGGCATGCCGTATGGCACCCAGTTGTTGGGGTTCCACCATTTGTCACTGACTTCTTCGAGATTGTAGCCATCTAAGGGCTGGCCACCGATGAACACCTTCGTGTTCTGATCCAGTGTCTTGAAGTTGAAAATATCGGTCCATGTATCGCTGCACTTGCTTCTCACTTGCACATCATAGATTGTGTTGGCCTCAAGACCGACGAGTTGGACACTGGTCGTAAAGCTTTCGACAAAACTGTCGCCACCAGCGGCATACAGTGTGCCAATCTTCACGTTGTCGATGTGCAAGTTGTTGTCGGCATTGTTCACGGTTGACTCGCCGTAGAAGGCGATGCGCACTTCGCAACCAACATAATCATACAAATTAATGCTCACCTGTTCGCCCGTGGCAGTATGGGCAATATCGTTGTAGACATATTCCGAACCGCTGTTGTTCCACTCGCGCAGGATTTCCCAATTTTGACCATTATCGAGGGTGACCAACACGACAAATCTGTCGTCGGTGCCAGTGGTTTGTGGAGCCTCAGGTGATGTTCCTGAAAAAGTATATTTAGTCAAAGCCAAATCGAAAGTGAGGTTTTCACCGGATTTTACTATATGACTTGGGGTGATGAGCCAATTCTTGCGACCTGTACCAAATATATTAATGTATGCATGACTATCGAAGACACCATCTTTTGTACCAAAATACCAATAAGTATTGTTACCAAAACTTCCACCCTCCATAATCTCACTCAGCAAACCCGATTTATTCTCCCAACCTTCAGGAAGCGAAGTGGAGTTGAATTGTTCATCAATACCGACAAACTGTTCAGCCCTTCTGAACCACACATCGTATCCTTGCACGTCCACAGAGCCGGTCCAGCTGAGGTCGGCGGTGTTTTGGGTGAGGTTGCTGGCAACCAAATCGGTGGGCAAGGGGCAAGCCTCTGCAGTAGTGAAGCTGATCGTATTGCTTACATCGCTCAAACTGCCCTCGCCACAGTTGCCACGGACACGGACATAATAGGTCGTCTCGGCATCAAGGCCCGTCAGCACGAAGTTCTCATGCGTGTCGGCATTGACGGTATAAACCGGCTCAAAGAATTGATTCGATTCCGAATATTCCACGACCCATGCGTCTTGCGTTTGGTCAACCAAATCCCAGCTCAGTTTGGCGGTATGGGCCGACAGTTCGCCGTAACTCAGCGTACCTGTGGGGAAGCAAGCAGGTCCATTGCTCACCACCACATTGTCAATGCTAAGGTAGTAGTTATCGTTTGTTCCGCCTACGTACTTGAAAGCCATGAAACTGCCTTCCGGAGCATTGGCGAAATAGGCCGTCTTAGTGGTCAGCGTGGTGGCCTGTTCGCAGGCAAACGTTTGGACGAAGGTGCTGGCATTGCTCGGATCGGTCATGTAACCGACATACAGTTTACCATTGATATTGCCCGTTCCTTCATTACGGTAAGTGAAGGTGAGTTGGTATTCTGAGATGTCTTGCACAAACTCGGGCAGGATGGCATAAAGCGGTGTCGTGTTGCTCGACTTGAAGAACAGGCAGTTGCCTGAGACTGCATAATCCGAAGATGACGTAAGGAACGCTTGCGGATAAGTGCTGGTGGATTCGCTGCGGTTGAGGAATTGCCAGCAGTAAGGCAGGGAGACATTCGGATAGCCCGATGGGACACTAGTGCTAGTGGAAACAGAGGTAAAGGTGTTGTCGTCGAAATTCTCGGAATAGCCATTGGCCAATGACACGGGACCGCAAGCCGTGCGGAACTCCACGTAGGTGTAATCGCTGTAGCCTTCGCTGCCGCAGTTCTTGCGGAGGTAGAAGCGCGTGACCGAGTTGGCTGGGAAAGCGTTCGTCCAACCCACCGTATTGTT
>JAEEGL015260834.1_pt1 | contig 11661 bp, 6 predicted proteins | sample 9134231 | NCBI WGS metagenome assembly JAEEGL01 (sample SAMN16246548, study PRJNA631951) | gut metagenome | biome: gut microbiome; feature: rumen; material: fiber-attached | host: Bos | place: Iran: Karaj | collected 2018-10 | reverse complement strand
CTTGGATTTGCATACACCATTAAACCTGATATGTTCAAGGCAGCAGGTATTCTTCTTCCTATGGGCTTTGGACAGGGACCGGGGCAGGCAAATAATATAGGTTCAAGTTACGAAGCTCTTGGTTTTGCCGGTGGAAAATCCTACGCACTTGCAATTGCTGCAACAGGCTTTTTAGTAGCATGTATAATCGGTGTAATTTATCTGAATGTTCAGGCCCGTCGCGGAAAAATTGAACGCAAAACTGTAGAAGAGCTTTCGGGTTCTGTTACAGTAGACACCTTCCAGGATGAAGGAGAAATGCCTATTTCGCAGTCAATAGACCGTCTTTCCATTCAGGTTGCACTGATTGTTCTGGTTTATGTTTTTACATTCTTTGTCCTGTGGGGAGTTACTTCGCTGCTTGCAAAATTTGCGCCTGGTGTTGCGAATGCTCTTTCTCCAATTTTCTGGGGCTTTAACTTTATTTTTGGTTCCCTGTTTGCTGTTCTTACACAAAAGGTTCTTTCACGCTTCCGCAAAATCAGAATTATGAGAATGCAGTATCAGAACAACTATTTGTTGAGCCGCATTTCCGGACTTTTCTTTGATGTTATGATTATCTGCGGTATTGCTTCCATTGACTTTGAAGATCTTCAGGGGCTTTGGTTTCCTTTTGCAATTACATGTATTCTTGGCGGAGTTGCAACTTTCCTGCATCTCAAGTTCTTCTGCAAACGTATTTACAAAGGCTACGAAGAAGAGGGCTTCCTTTCTATGTTTGGTATGATGACGGGAACTATAAGCTCAGGTATTCTTCTTGTGCGCGAAATTGATCCTGACTTTAAGACCCCTGCTGCAAATAACCTTGTTTCTGGTAGTGGTGTAGCAATTGCTTTTGGTGCTCCAATGCTCATTCTTATAAGTATGGCGCCTAAATCAACAACTTCTACCTTTGTAGTTCTTGCTCTTTTAGCAGTTTATTACTTTATTTTATGTGGCATAATGTGTATAAAACAAAAGAAAAACAAAAAAGCGGGTCAAAATAACACGGATTCGGCCCTACAAAACCCGACTGTGTAAATTTGACACACTAAAATAGCATCAAGCGGAAAAATGACCTTAAAAACAGGGCTTTTTCCGCTTTTTTTTATTGAATTTAATTAGTTTTCATCATTTTCAGGCACTTGGCACAAAACTTGCTATACGTATTATGTAAAGTATTTTTTGGAGGCGCAAAACATGAAAAATGATGATGTTCTGACAATGTATCTTAAGGAAATCAATAAGGTTCCATTATTGACCCGCGAAGAAGAAATTGCTCTTTCTGAAAAGGCAAAGAAGGGTGACAAGGCTGCCAGAGATAAGATGATTACAGCCAACCTTCGTTTTGTTGTAAGAGTTGCCAAAAAATATCAGAACCATGGACTTGATTTGACCGACCTCATCAGCGAAGGAAACATTGGCCTTATAAATGCAATCGAAAAATTTGAGCCTTCACGCGGCTATCACTTTATTTCATATGCAGTATGGTGGATTAATCAGGCTATCCTCAAGGCTGTAAGCGAAAAAAGCCGGGCAATTCGTCTGCCACTTAACCGTGCTAATGAACTGGTTCGCATTGAATATGCAAGTAATCTTATAAATGGAACACTTTCTGAATCAGAAGAAGTAGAGCAGATTTCTCAAATGCTCAATATGTCTGAATCAAAGGTAAGAGATCTTCTTGCAATCAACAATGGAATTGTTTCGCTTGATGCAAAGGTTTCTGCTTCCGAAAACGACAACTCTGTAGTTGGAGATTATTTTGAAGATGAAACTTATTCACGCCCAGAAGAAGTTACTGTTGAGTCAGCACTCAAAACTGATATGGATAAGCTTTTGAATACACTCAGACCAAATGAAGCAAAGGTTATTCGTCTGCGCTATGGACTCAACGGTTATAAGCCAATGTCACTCCAGGAAATTGGTAAAGAATGTAATCTTACAAAAGAGCGTGTTCGTCAGATAGAAAAGAAAGCAATCTTCCGTCTTCAGAATCCTGCAAGAATCAAGAGACTGGAAGGTTATCTGGCAGCATAAGCCGAAAAAGCGTCAGTGCGGGCCTGCAAAAGCAAGTCCCTGTCGCGTGAAATATCTGCAATTCCGAGCGCAAGCTCTCCGGCCTGGGCAGTTCCCTGTAATTCGCCCGGGCCTCGTGTTTTTAAATCCTGCTCTGCAATATAAAAGCCATCGGTGCTCTGGCGCAAAGCCTTCATGCGTTCAATTCCTGTTTCGCTAAGATTTTTATTGTAAATAAGAAAGCAGTAGGATTGTGCGCTTCCTCGTCCAACCCGTCCACGTAGCTGATGAAGCTGTGCCATTCCAAAGCGGTCTGCCTGTTCAATTACCATGCAGGTTGCGTTAGGAACATCTACCCCAACTTCTATAACTGTGGTTGCAACAAGAATCTGAAGCTTGCCGTCATGAAAGTCGCGGAGAGATGCAGATTGTTCATCTTCATCGATTTTACTGTGAACAAGAGCGCATTTGTATTCCGGAAAAACTGTATGTGAAAGCTGTTCAAAGTTTCTTTCTGCAGATTTTAAATCACTTTCGGCTTGAATTGCAGGATAAACAAAATATGCCTGATGCCCATTTGCAAGCTCTTTACGCACAGCTTCGTAGGCATTTCTTTCATTTCCTTCTTTTACCAGATAAGTTTGAATTGGTTTTCGTCCGGATGGAAGGGTTTTTATTACAGAAACATCCAGGTCTCCAAACATTGTAAGTGCAAGGGTTTGAGGAATAGGAGTTGCACTCATCATTAATAAATGCGGTTCAGAAGTCATTCCGTTTTCTTCTGATGTGCGTCCCTTTGCAATAATTGCTTGTCTTTGTAAAACGCCAAAGCGGTGCTGTTCATCGATTACTGCAAGTTGAAGATCTTTATATACAACCTGTGCCGAAAAGAGCGCGTGGGTACCAATAAGAAGGTCTATTTCGCCGGCTTTTAATGCTTTTAAAAGCTGGGTCCTTCCCGCAGCCTTAATATTGCCTGTAAGAAAAGCCGTTCTTATTCCAAGACTGTCCAGCATGCGCGCAGTTGTTTCGGCGTGCTGACGTGCAAGAATTTCTGTAGGCGCCATAAAAGCACACTGTCCGCCATAATTAATTACTCTAAGACATATAAACAATGCTGCGAGCGTTTTTCCGGAGCCAACATCTCCCTGTAAAAGCCGCGCCATTGTAAAAGGTTGCCCTGAATTATTTGCCTGAGGTTTATAGCGCTGGGTAAAGCCGGTATCAATCTCGGCATTCATCTCGTAGATGACTTTCATCTGGTCGGGTGTAAGCTCAAAAGGAAGCTTATCCATAAGCTGGCGCTGGAGCGGAGAAAGTGAGCCTCTGAACAGCTGTGGAGAAATTGGCTCTTGAGCCTTGGCTGCGTCACCGGTTGAGTTATCTGTTGCGGCATCCAGGCTTGCCGGCGGAAGGCTTCCCCTATGACGGAAGGCTCTTTGAGCAATAGCATACTGCAGGTGGTAAAGCTCCTCGTAAGCAAGCGTTTTTCGTGCAAGCTCTGCATTTTGCAATGTATCGGGCTTATGAATAAGTGTAATTGCGTCCTGTTTAGAAATAAGTCCCCGTTTTTGAATAAGCTCGTCCGGAAGTTCATTATCAATTCCATGAGCATATTGAGCCAGTGCTGCATTTATGGCCTTATACAAAACCTTGTGGGTTAATCCTTCTGTAAGATGATAAAGCGGAATTATTCCTGTGTTCTGCGGCATGGTTTGTTTGAGGACTGCAGCTGTAGCTTCCTGTTCAAGATTCATTTTGGAAAATTCAAATGCCGAACTTTGAAGCTTATTGTATTTTACAAAAAACTGTCCCGTTACAGTAATGACGGTTCCGGGTGTGAGCTGGTTTTCCAAAAAGGCGCGGTTAAAACAAATCAGTTCGGCAGGAGCAGTTCCATCGTTTATAAGAATTTTAAGAGTTTTCATGCGACCGTAGCCAAACCATTCCTGACCCATTACTTTTGCAACCGTATGAATTTTGGGATTAACTTTAAATTCGCTGAGCGTAACTTTTACAGAACGATCTTCATAGCCGCGTGGATAGTATTGCAGCAGGTCGCCAATGGTAAAGATGTTCAGTTTTGCGAGAAGTTTTGAAAGCTGGGGACCAACTCCTGTAATTGAAGAAACAGGAGTTTTTATATCGTCTATTTTCATTAGAAAGGAATCTTATCGCAAAGTCCTGTAAGCAGGATAATGAGTGCGTAGCCAAGACCAAGAATAATCAAAAGAGAGATCCAGCTTACAAGCAGTGCCTTCTGATAGGTAAGGTTGCTTTTTACAAAGGTGTTTCCAAGCTTGTAAACGAATTTTTGCAGCAGAAGATCCAGCTGGTACCAGCCGGAGTTTACAGAAACCTGACCCTTGTTTATAACCAGAACAATCCAGCGTATAAAGATGAGCAGTGCCATGATTGAAATTAAAGATGAGGCAACCTGCCAGATCATTCCGATTATCATAGCAAGGATTCCGCCAAAATAGACGCGGCCTGTTATGGTTATTCTTCCAAGAATTGTAGATAAAAGTGTAAGGATTGCAATTGCAATGATTGGGGAAAAATCAATATTTCCAAAGCGGAGCCAGCCTTTCCTTGAGAAAAGCTTGAGCCATGGGTCAGTTATTGCTGTAATGACCTTACCGAATTTTGTAAACTTTGCACCCGGTATCCAGGTAAGAATTATTGCTACAACACAAAGAATTGTGTATATGGTGATAATGGCAGAAAGTAAAGATAAAACGGTTCTCATTTGTTAGCTCCTTATTCTATTCGAGCCAGACATCCTTTACATAAGGAACAGATTTTAATTTTTTAATAGTCTCTTCCTTTGCATTAATATGAAGCTGGTCGTTTGCTTTTACGACGTATGGATTATTACTTGCGTCTATATGAAAATATACTGAACAATTGCCCCCTTCATCAAATAAAAAATTCTTTAAATCTGAAATTTCTTTTTCATCGTTAAAGGCGGTGTTCAAAACTATATGTACTGCCTGAATTGAACGGTTTTCCAGGGCTTTTGCGTCTTCAATTGAATCAATAAGGAAGGATGGAGTGTTTCTTGAAGCGTCTACCTTTCCGCTAAAGGCATATATGCCGCCTGGTTCCAGCTGAGTGCGCATTACACCCCAGGTTTTTGGGAAGAAGGTGCAGTCAATTTCTCCATCGTAATCCGACAGTTTTCCAAAGGCCATTTCATCACCTTTTTTTGTACGGATTGCGTGAATGTCAGAAAGGATTCCAAGAGCAATATAGGTTTTGCCGCTGTCCCGCATCTGCCATGGTCTTGCACCCGAAGCTTCCATTCTTTCTTTATCGGCCTTGGTTTCTGCTGCAATTCGTGCCATTGTTGTAGATTTAAGTGTAACGGCTCTTTCGATTGCTTTTTTATAATCATCCAGAGGGTTGCCGCTTACATAACAGCCTATGCATTCTTTTTCCATATTGAGCATTTCCATTCTTGGAACGTCTTCAATTTTCTGGAATTCAAATTCTGTATAAGAAAGCTCTTCTTCAGAAAAATCTCCGAATAGGCTTTCCTGACCTTTTCTTGCATCTGACTGAAGCTCATTTGCATAAGCAATTGCACCTTCCATATTGGCAAGAAGGGTAGTTCTGTTGAGCCAGGTTCCGTCTTCTTTTCCAACGTTGTCAAAGGCTCCGGTTTTGATAAGAACTTCAATTGCTTTTTTATTTACTAAAACTTTTCCGTCTTCATCTGTGTTTACACCAATACGTTTAAGGAAGTCCATGAAATTTTTATAAGGACCATTGGCTTCGCGTTCCTGAACAATTGCTTTTGCTGCAGTGTCGCCCATGCCTTTAATTCCTTTAAGACCAAATACAATGCGGCCGTCAACAACATCAAACAGAACATCGGAACGGTTGATATCCGGAGGATCTACCGGTACACCAATTTTACGGGCCTCTTCCAGATAGAACGGAAGTCCGTCGGTAGAAGTAATTTCGTTTGTAAGGTTGGCTGCCATAAATTCTGCAGGCTTGTGGGCCTTGAGCCAGCCGGTTCTGTAAGCAAGAACAGAATATGCTGCAGCATGCGACTTATTAAATCCATAGCCCGCAAACGGAACCATAATATCAAAAATTTCTTCCGCATGTTTTTCTGTAAAGCCGTTTTTAAGAGCACCTTCTACAAAGTCCTTTTTTTTGCCCATAAGAACTTCTGGCTTTTTCTTACCCATGGCACGACGGAGCATGTCGGCACCACCAAGACTAAAGCCCGCAATAATCTGGGCAACCTTCATAATCTGTTCCTGGTAAACCATTACACCATAGGTTTCTTTAAGAAGGTCTTCGAGCTTTGGATCCGGGTAGTGAATTGTTTCGGGCTTCCATTTTCCTTCAATGTACTGAGGAATACAATCCATAGGTCCAGGACGGTAAAGCGCATTTAATGCAACAAGGTCTTCGAGTTTTTCGGGCTTAAAGCGGCGCAGAATATCCTGCATACCTGGAGATTCAAACTGGAAAACTGCAACCGAGTCTCCACGCTGGAACAGTTTAAAGGTAAGTTCATCTGTTTCGCTGACCTTATCGGTCTGAAAGTCAGGTTCACCCGGTTTTTTATGCTTGTTAATAATATTTTCTGCGTAACGTATGAGAGAAAGGGTTTTAAGTCCAAGGTAGTCAAATTTTACAAGCCCGCAAGGTTCAATAATATCCATTGTATACTGAACTGCAACTTCGCCTGTTTTTGGATCTTTAAAAACCGGCGCCCAGTTTGGAAGGGCTGTAAGACCAATTACCATTCCCGAGGCATGAAGACCTGTGTTACGGTTTACGTTTTCGAGCTTAAAGGCAAGTTCAAAAAGCTTCTGATAACGCGGATCCTCCTTATACGGAATAAGCTGCCCGCCGTCAGGAAATTTGTCGCTTGGAGGTTCAAAAGCGCTTTTAAGTGTAGCCTTAGGGTTGTCTGGAATGCATTTTTTGAGCATGTTTACTTCGCTTAGCGGAATGTTTAAAACACGACCAACGTCTGCAATAACCTGCTTTGCCTTGAGGGTACCAAAGGTAACAATGTGTCCAACCTGAGGTTCTCCATAAAGCTCGCGTGTATGCTGGATTATATCCTGGCGAAAGTCGAAATCCATATCAACGTCAAAATCGGGCATGGATACACGTTCAGGATTCAAAAAGCGTTCAAAAATAAGACCAAAACGGAACGGGTCAATGTCGGTAATTTCAAGACAATAGGCTACAAGAGAACCGGCGCCCGAACCTCGGCCAGGACCAATTGGAATTCCATTCTGCTTAGACCAGTGAATGAATTCCCATACAATAAGGAAGTAACCCGAAAAGCCCATCTTAAAGATAATTCCAAGCTCATATTCTGCTCGGTCACGGATTTCGGGAGTAATTTCTACATAACGCTTGCGTAAGCCCTCTTCTACAAGGTGGCGTACAAAATCATCCTGGTTTGCGGCGTAGTCATCTCCGTGCTTCTGGAATTCTTTTGGAAGTTCAAAGCGTGGAAGACAGGCCTTAAGCTCTTCTGTTTTATACTGATGAATTGTAAGATCGCACATGTTTGCAATCTTGATTGTGTTGTCATAAGCTTCGGGGCACTGTGGAAAAAGCTGGCGCATTTCCTGTTCGGTCTTAAAATACCACGAGGTAAGGTTCTGGTCGCCGCCCATTGTCTGGTGCGGTTCTGTAAGAATGTTTTTAAAGCCGATGCAGCGCAATGCATCCTGAGCTTCGGCATCTTCTTCTTCTACATAGTGAATATCGTTGGTTACAACAAGGGGTATATCCAGCTTATGGGCAAGCGCAATCAATTTCTGGGCAACAATTTTCTGGTCAGGAAGCCCGTGATCCTGAAGTTCAATATAATAATGATCCGGACCAAAAAGATTTTTGTATTTGAGGGCAAGCTCTTCTGCTTCCTGATCCATTCCTGCAAGCAGCAGTTGTGGAAGCTCTCCCTGAATACAGGCAGAAAGGCAGATTAAACCTTCGTGATATTTTTCCAGCAGTTCAAAGTCAATTCGAGGTTTTCCGTAATAAAGACCTTCTGTAAATGCAATGGAAGAAAGCTGCGACATGTTTTCGTAGCCCTTCTGGTTTTCGCATAGCAGAATCAGGTGAAAGTAATGCGCATGACGATCCCCGTCTTCTCCCTTGCGGCTGTAAGGAACATCATTTTTTTCCAGATGGCTTCCGTAGGCTACGTAAAACTCTTCTCCTACAATAGGATTAATGCCGTTTGCGTGGCAGATGTGTTCAAAATTGAGTACACCAAACATGTTTCCGTGGTCAGTAAGGGCAAGAGCCGGCATATTAAGCCTTTTGGCCTTTGCAATGAGGGAATCAAGCTTGGCGCAGCTGTCCAAAAGAGAATAATCGGAATGCACATGCAGGTGAACAAAGCCGGCAACCGGGGTTCCTTCCGGCGCGTCTGGGAAAACATGAATGTCTGCCATAAATTCAGTATGTTGAAATTCAATAGTAAATTCAAGAGTTTAGAAATGCATTTATATAGAAAAACATCTGTACTACCGCTGCACCGGAACTGTAAACTGCGGGCGTGCGGTAATAGGTATTAGACTCGCTTCGCTCGCACCGCACGATGCAGTTTGCAGTCCCGGTTTCGCTCCCGTACAGATGTTTTTTGGTTTAAACTCTAGTAAACGCATGAATTTAATATAGAAAACAACATACTAATATGTTATAATAATAGAATGAAAAAAAAGAAAGGGAATAGAGTTAAACGCTTTTTTACTAATCTCAAATATGCCCTCAAAAATCCTCTGACTTATGCTTGGATTGCGTTATTTATTGTTCTTGCTATAGCTACAATCATTGTATATAAAACAGAAACTCAAACCGAAAGCGGTATTGAAACTATGTTCGATTCCGTTTGGTTTACGCTTGTTTCTGTAATGGCAGGGTATTTTGATTATTGTGTAAAATCTTTTGGTGGCCGAATGGCTGCTCTTGTATTGCTTGCTCTGGGTATGGTATTACTCAGTGTCGTTACCGGTAAAATTGCATCTGTTTTTATGGATATGCAGATGAAAAAAAATAAGGGGTTAAATAAAATAAAAAATATGAAAGGACATTTTTTACTTTGCGGATGGCGTCCGGGCTTTGAAAAGATTCTGGACAGCGTTTTGAATTCTAATACGGATATAACTCCTGATATGATAGTTATGGTAAACGAAGCTCCTTCTGACCAGATTGAACAGCTTCGTTCAGAAACCCGCTTTAAGGGAATGCAGTATGTTTCCGGCGATTTTGCCGACGAAGCAACTCTTAAGCGTGCCAAAATCGAAGATGCAGAGCGTGCGCTCGTAATTTGTGACCGTTCCAAAAAATATTCAGACCTCGAAATTGATTCCCGCACCGTTCTTGCTGTTCTTACAATGGAAAATATTAATCCTGGAATCTACATTGCAGCCGAGCTCATTGACGTAAAATTCCAGAAGCATCTTGAGATGGCTCACTGTGATGAAATTATCCTCACACAGGATTACGAGCACAGTCTTCTTGCTACAGCATCTTCCGGCCGTGGTTATTCAAATGTAATCCGTACTCTTATTGGTGACGATGCAGAATCCGGAATCCTTATAGAAGATATCCCTGCAGCCTGGATTGGAAAACCTTATATTGACTATAAACGTTCTCTTGGTCCTGGTGATGGAGTTGTAATAGGTCTGCTTTTAAATACAGGAAATTTCCATCAGAGACGAAAAGACGCTCTTCGTGAAGCCCAGAAAAATCCTGATGTTAAAAAGATTGTAGATGAACTTAAAAAGGTTAAGCTTTTAAAGAGTAATGAACCAATTCTGTGTCCTGTACCAGATTATATAATTCCAAAAAATTCAAAAGCAATTGTAGTTCGCTAGGAGATCAGAATGGACGATTTTGAAACTGTATTACCAAAACTTGTAAAAATAGAGCTTTTCTCTGATTTTAATGTTAATAATGAAAATGATCGACGCATCCTTAAACTTGTTTACGACAGCATGTCTATAAAAACTTATAAAAAAGGAGACTGCATCATAAAAGAAGGTGAGCATGGAGATGACTTTTTTATCCTTTATGATGGAAGTGTAAAAGTTCAGCGAAACACTCCGGCAGGCGATGTAATTGCTCTTGCAAAGCTTACAAGTGATATGAATATTTTCTTTGGAGAAACCTCTCTTATAAGCAGCGATACCCGTACAGCAACAGTTCTTGCCAGTACAGAATGCCGTTGTATAGTTCTTTCGGGAAAACACTTTCTTGAAATTTGCGACAAGGAGCCTTTGCTTGGTTACAGGGTTCTTCTTCATCTTGCAAAACGCATGTCTCAGACTGTAAGAAATACCAACAGCGATAAGGCTACCTTATATGAAGCTTTGTTCAGCGAAATAGAAGGTGACCTGTAATATGACCGCACTCAAATATATTGTACTTGCAATTGCAATTTTGATGTACCTTCTGGTTATTCTTTTTCAGAACAAGAAGGTCTGGTTTACCTCAATTGCAGCTGTGTTAGTGATTATACTCGGAATGATTTTCCCGGGCCGCATTTTTAATCTTCCGGAAGCTTCTGCTATACCGGACTGTTTCTGGGCTTTTACACATTCCGTTTTCCAGATTATCAACTGGAATGTAATTATGATTTATCTTGGCAGCATGACTATTGCAGCTTTGTTTTTGTACTCAAATGTACCTGCCCGGATTGCAGACGGAATTATTCAATCAAGCAAAAACACAGGCATTGCAATTGTGTTTATTCTTGCAATGACAGGTATTATTTCTATATTTGTAGAAAACGTTGCAACTGTGCTTGTAATGGCACCTATTGCCCTGGCTTTGTGCAAAAAGCTGAATAAGAATCCTACATTCTTTATGATTGGTCTTGCAGTAATGTCCAATATGGAAGGAACTGCAACACTGGTTGGTGACCCGCCAAGCATGATTTTTGCAGCTTATGCCGGTTATAACTTTAATGACTTCTTTATTCATCAGGGAAGACTTTCCATCTTCTTTATAATTCAGGCCGGGCTTATTGCAGGTTGTATCTACTTTTACTTTTTCTTTGCAAAGTTTGGCAAACAAAAAATTGATGTAGAAAAAACTCCGGTAATTTCGTGGGTTCCGTTTATAATTCTTTTAGTTATGATTGCGGGGCTTGCAGGAGTTTCGTTTATCAATACCGATTTTGCCTATCTTAGCGGGTTATATGTTCTGGCACTTGGAATTATTTCTGTGCTCTGGTACCGCTTTAGCCAGAAAAAATCCGGTTCAGAAATAAAAGAGCTCGTAAAAGGCCTGGACTGGGAAACAATATTCTTCCTTTTGGGAATCTTTATTGTAGTTGGAGCCATTCAGGAAGCCGGTCTGCTCGAAGATTTTGCATTATTCCTTTCTAAGGTGTGTGGCGGCTCAAAGCTTTTAGGCTTTATAATTATTCTTGTTGTTTCTGTTGCAATCAGCGGTTTTGTAGACAATGTTCCTTATATTATTGCCATGCTTCCTGTTGCAGGCAGTCTTGCTGTAAACATGAATCTGAACAAGGAGCTTTTTATGTTTGCCTTGCTCATAGGAAGCTGTCTTGGCGGTAATCTTACTCCTTTTGGTGCAAGCGCAAATGTCGTGAGCATGGGTATT
>JAEEGL012361304.1_pt1 | contig 11661 bp, 3 predicted proteins | sample 9134231 | NCBI WGS metagenome assembly JAEEGL01 (sample SAMN16246548, study PRJNA631951) | gut metagenome | biome: gut microbiome; feature: rumen; material: fiber-attached | host: Bos | place: Iran: Karaj | collected 2018-10 | reverse complement strand
TTGGGGATTGGGCCCAATCCCCAATCCCCAATCCCCAATCCCCTAAATTTATTATTTGTAGATTTAATATCTTTTAAATTTTTAATATAATTAATTAATCAAAATTAATAAATTGATTTTAATTGTTAAAGAAAATATTTTTTATTTATGATTAATTAAATTTTTAAAAAATAGTTAAATTTTTAAGATAATACATACATATATCATTAACTTTCATATTAAATTGAAGAATAGAAATAATAAGAATATAAATAGGTGCAAAAATAAACCAAATCCAAAATAAAGTCCAAATTCCTGAATAAAACCATCCAAATTGACTATTATAATAAACATAACACCAAACAATAGTATAATACCAATAGAAAATACTAATCAAAAACATTATAACACAAAGAACTATATAAATTTGATGATTGTTTTTCAATTTTTTTTCATTAGAAATTTTATTATTCTCAATATTTTCTGATTCATTAGTTTCTAAAATAATATCTGATTTTAAAATATTTATGTAAGAAATAAAAATTATTGCTCTTATTATAACTGTAAATAATATTGAAATTAAAATTGATAAAATTATTCTTCCAAATTCATTTTTTATCGGATATATAAATTTATCTCTTTCTTTATCCCATATTTTTCTTTCTATTCTTTTTTCTGATAATAATATTGCATTAAAAGCAAATATCGTTGATATATTAAAAAGGAAAATGAATTGTGTTATCATTAAAGGAGAAATTTTTGAACATTTTATAATTCTTAATAATGGATGAAATGAAAATAAATTATCTATTAAAAATGAATGAAAATCAAAAAATTTTGGGGTAATAGTTTTTATATTTGGAGTCTTTTCATTTATATTTTTATTTTCTTTATCTTTATTTTCAATTTTTAGCTGAGGAGTAATTAATAAATTATTTTTTTCATTTACATTGTTTTCATTATAAATATTATTTTTTATATTTGGATTATTATCATTATTATTTTCATTATTTAAATTATTCAAATTAATATCCTTAATTGAAACTGTTTTATTTTCATTTACACTATTATTATTTTCTTTTTTTGGAGGTTTTGAGAAAATAAATTTATTATTTTTAACATCTTTTATGAGAACATCTAATGATGAATTAAAGATGGAATTAATTATAAAAGAAGTTATATATAATATAATTATAATCAAATACAACCAAAATCCAATATTTTTATGAATATTTTTTACTTTTTTATAACATTTAAATGGAAGATTATAAATTTTATTATTATTTTCTATATTATAATTTGAATTAACTAAATATATTTCAGATTTATTTAAATCTAAATTATATTCACATTTTGCTAAAGCATTAAAAGTATTATTTTCAATATTATTTAAATAATCAATTCCCAAAAATTTGCAAATGCTTTCATTTTTATATATAATATTTTGATAAAGATTATTTTTCCTATATTTTTGTGTTAAATCCCAATTAAATTTATTACTTTGGAAACAAGGTTCAGTAAATGCTTTATCATCTTTATTATAAATATCAATTCCTCTTTCCTTATAAAAATGATATAATGGAATATTATAATCAAGATTTGATTCTGAAATATACATAATAGATTTACAATTTTTATTTAATTTTATTTCATTATCATTATTATCAAAAATAGAATAATATAATATTATTCCAGAAGAATTATTAGATTGTTTATCATAAGATAATAGAGATATTGGAATAATAGATAATACAATAATATAATCATTTAATAATGACTCACAATTTGACAAATCTAAAATACTAAGAGAACTATAATTATATTGTTTAATTTTATTTATTAAATCTTCTGATTGTAATGAACTTTTTTTATACCATATCCAACTTATTTTGGCTAATTTGCCTGAAAATATTTTATAACCTTTATTGAGTAATATTTCTTTTTTTTCAGTATATTTATATGCCTTTTTATTATTTTCATGAATTAAAATAATAATATCTTCAATTGTATAATCATCATTTAATCTTCTATTTTTAGGATTTTTTTGTATCATAAAAAATAATGATAATTCAATGAAATAATATATATTATAAACTGTGAAATTATTATTTTTTAACAAATTTAGAGTATTTTCGACAAATGTGTTAAATTTTGTAATATCATTTGTTGATATAACATCATTTTATAATAAATGTATTATACTTTTAACATAAATTACTATTGTTGTATCAAATTTAGATTCATTTGTTGGAAAATTCTCATTTATTTGATCAAACATTGGATTAATTGAATTAATAATATTATATTTACTATTATATTCACAATATATTCCATAGAAATTAGTACCACATTTACAATTATTCAATTCTCTATCACAAGATTCACTTCTTTGATTACATAATTCAAGACAATATTCTTTATCACTCATATTATTAATATAAGATTGTGCATCTACATCATCTGGTAAATAACATATATTATTAATAAAAATTGTTCCTGCCTTACACTTTGAAACACATAAATTATTTTCTATATATTTTCCTTCTTCTGAACATTTAATACATCTTTTATTTTCTACATCATCATCAGGATAAATCAATGCATAACCTTCATTTATATAATTTGAACAATCCTCTTTTGATATACAAATTCCATCTTTATAGTAGCTTTTATTCTCATCTATATTTATACAATAACGACATTCTGCAGTCCCATTGATTACATATCTTAATTTATATCCATCACAAATGATATTTTTAATTTTAATAATTATAATTTTTTCTGAACATAAACTTTCACATTTTAAATTGTAGTCACCACTAAAAAAATTAGTTAAATTAAAAGAACAATTTATTTCTTTTTTATTATTTTGTAAACATATTCCTTCAATTAAATTTGATTCATTATAAATCTTACAACTATGAAATTCTTTATATGATATTTCATAATCAAAAATTAAAATTAATTGTTGATCTTCTGAATTTTCTATTAATGAACTATTATTACTAATTATAAAATTAAAATCATTAAATATTGAATTATCTTTTTCTAAATTAATTAATTCAGTAGTTGAGTCAATGTTTATAACAGCTTGATTTTCAAATGAAGTATTAATGATAGCATAACATACATATAAATTATTATTATTTGAAGTTGAATTTGAACATTGATAATCATTATTATCTCCAAATGAAATATTAATATCTTTTTCAAATTGTGGAGGAGTATTTAAATAAAATATTATAGAGGCAAGGGTAGGGTTTGTTGAGTGTTCACTACATTTTTTCAATGTATTGGTAGTTGTAAAAATATAAAAATACTTTATATTATTTGAATAATTAATAACTCTTACTTCTTGTGTAAAATTATCTAATTTACATTCTAATTTTGATTGTTTATTATTAAAAACACAATTCTTTGCAGATATATATCTTTCAGTTTTGTCATTATCATAAAATTTTAAATTAATATAAAAAATATCATTTTCTTCACTTTTAGTAAAAATTTTAAATCTTTCAATTAAAGAAAAATTAGAAGCAAAATATAATTCTTCATTAAAGGTTTTTTCAAGAGAATAAGGATAATCTTCAATTGCTTTAATATTTAAATATAAAATATAATTTTCTCCTTTTGTATCAGTAAAATTAAATGTTAATGAAAAATTATCACTTGAAAAATTCATTTGTTCATTTTTTATTATTATATAAGTATCATCTATTGTTGATTGAATAGTTATTTTATCTAATGATTTAATATAAAAATCTATTGATGAAATTTTAAACTCAATTTCCATTTTATCATGCTTACTTTCAAATGATAATGAAAAAATGGATTTAGATAATGAATTAGAAATAAAAGTTGTTTTTCCTATATCAGTTCCATTATAAAAAATTGAATATTCACCATATTCATCTATAATAGTATTATTATCACATTTTATTTTATTATTTTCCACATTATTACATGTTAAATCAAATGATTCACTATTATCTTCTAATGGAAATTTTTTAATGCTTAATAAATCAAATTTACATGTTACATTAGTGAAATATATATAATCTATATAATAATAATCTTCATTATTAAGATTACTAAAAGTGTAATTTATTTTATATTTAGTAGAATTATAAAATATATTATCATTATTTTTACTATCTTTTATTATAAATTCATAAAATCCATCGAGTGATGGAGTATTAGTTAAAATATAATCTCCTGTTCCATCACCCTCAAAAACAAGTTCTGTTGTATTTAAAAATGCTTTAAATTGAGGCATTATTTCTTTATTCAAATAATTAATTTTAATAAATAATTGTTGACCTTTATAAACACAATTATTATCATGAAAAATATTAAATAAATTAATTCCAGTTTTTAAAAATTGAACTTCAATATTTGATTTATGAGTTTCATTTTGAAATGATAAAAATTGATAATAAAAAATAAAATGACCTGCAATTTTACTTTCAAAAATATAATTGTCTGTCTTCTCAATTTTTGTTAAATTATATTCATTTCCATTTGAATCATTTGTAAAAATCCTAATTATATCTTCCCCATTTCCTCTAATACTTATTGTTATATTACCTTTCATATCATCACAATTTTCTAATACAACAATTGTTTTATCAACATTAAAAATAAGAGCATGTTGAATTGATATATTAATTATCTTTGTATTGTTTCCTTCATTTTCAAATTCTAAAAGTTCTCTAGATATAGTATAAACATAATATTTTTTTTCATTTGAAAATATTGGACTAATAATAAGTGAAGTATTATCTTTATTATTTAATGAGCAATTTGTACTAGTTTTATTACATTGAATTATTTCATCATTATCTAAATTAATAATATTTACTTCACTTACTTTATTCATATCAAAATCATTGTTTGAAATAATTATAATTTGAGTTGCTGAAGAATTAGAAAATGGTTCTGGAACTATTACTGTAAAAGTGCCATTTAAAATACTATTATAAATATCAATTGTTGATTTATCTTTGATTAGATGTCCATTGTTATATATATCATATTTATTATATGATGTATTTTCAAATTGTAAATTATATGAACCACATTGTAGAGTATTTGTGTTTTTATCTATTTCACCACAAGATAACTCAATTTCATTTTCTTCATTTTTATTTTCTTTTATTGTAATATTCCCAATTATACATGTTACATTCTGGAATAAGATATAATCATTATAAAAAAAATTAAAACTTGAATTTATTGTTAAACTATTTGATATTTTTATTTCCTGCTTCCAAATATAGCAATTACGATTATCATTTTCTGTTATTATTAAGGAATAATTATGAAATTCATTTAATTCATTTATATCATTTGATGTTAAGAAATAATTATTTCCGTTATAATTATATTTATAAAACCTTCCATTATCATTATCATATAATAAAAATCCAATCAGTGGCAAATCTATAAAATCATTATAAATAGGAATATCATTTGAAATTTTAATATTAGGAGAATAATCTTTAAAAATACATGAATTATTTAAAGTATATTTGAAAATATGTTCTTTTTTCTTTACAACTAAAACATATGTATTAATAGGATATTCTTTATTATTTACTTTATTTCCATAATAAAATTTATATATTCCATATTTTAATCCATTTGAATTAGAACCAATAACATAATAATATTGAGTTACAAATTTATTATTTGTTTTGTTAAGAATATCATTTTCTGATTCTTGTAAATCTTCATTTATATATTTAACAGTAATATTCTCAACATTTTCAATATCAGAGTCATAATTACTTATAATTGTAATAGTAATATTATTATAACTATCATCTTCTGTTATACAAAGGTCTTTAGCTTCTTCAATAATATAAACTTTATCAAATGAAAATTGCAATGAAAGTATATTTACTTTTAATTCTTCTAAAGAAATATTTTGAAAATACTGAATACCATAATCATTATCATATTCCATTGAATTTCTATTTATCCTCCAAAAATATTTTATAATATTTTTATTAAGATTTACAATTAAATATATTTTTGAATTTGAATTATTATGTGTATCTATATCTTTAACTTCAGTAATCGAATAATCAAGAAATATAAAATCATATGGAGTTGTACTTATATAATAATCTTTTAAATTTTCTAAAAAAAAATTATCACTTGTAATATTTATTATATTAATTCCTTCCTTTAATTCTACTGGAATTGATATCTTAAAATTTGCATCTTCAATTGCTTTTGAAAGAAATATTTTATCAGAAATAATATAATCATTATAAGCAAGATTATAATATCCTGATTCATCATCAGAAATTTTATTATCAAAATGACAAGTTATAGTATTATCACTATTATTATAAATTGTTTGAGAATTACAATTAATTGAAATTTGATTATTATCATTGATTCTTGAAAATTTTAATATCTCTCCTTTTAAATCAATTGAACAATTACTTATCAATTTAATATATGGAGCATTTAAATAAAAAAATCTTATATTAGGTTCTGTTAATGTTATCTTAGAAAGAATGAAATTAATAGAATAAAGTGGTACTAAAGTATCACCATTTTCAGTCACAAGAATATGATATAAATTTCCATCCACTAAAGAGTCTTTAGAAATTGAATAATATCCATCTAATTCTTCAATTAAAGAATAACATGAATTATTATCACATGTTTTATTTGGTCCTAATAATATTACTTTATGATTTATATTTTCATTTATCCATTCTATTTGAAAATTAAATAAAAAGTTCCAAACAAAATAACATGAATTTTCAACATCACCAATTATTTCAAAATATTCATTTACTTCTTCAACAACATTTATAGTTATATCTATATCATGTAAAGTATTTGATGATTTATAATTTTTAAATTTAAAAGTGTGATTTCCTATATAATTATTTGGTCTATTTTTTATAGGATAAGAATAAGTTCCATTTTCATTATCTTTTAATATTGAATTACTTATATTATTTAAATATTGTTCAATATATAATCCATTTATTCCTCCTTCAATAAGCCCTGAAATAGCATCATTATTATAATTATTATTTATTACATAATAACTTCTATTTGAAGAAAATTCAATTATTGAAACATTCAAATCAAGAGGCTCTTCTCTACCACATAAAAGTAAATTTAATTCATATTTACCAACTTCTCTAATTAAAGGATTAAATTTTAAAATAATAGATTTATAGTCATCCAAAAAATCAAATGAATCTACTTCATATTTAATAGTTAAATCATTTTCTTCTTTTTTCAATATAAAACTTTCAAAAGAATTTTTATTAATAATAGATTTATATTTAATTAAAATTTCTTGTGTTAAACTAGAATAAGATAATAAAGTTCCAGTTATAGATTCAACTTCATATTCTTTATAAAAAAAAATACCTAAATCAGATAAAAGAATTGGTTATGTATAATTTTTTTCTGCAATTGCATAAATAATAGATTTTCCTTCATTAACTAAATCTGAAGAAAAAGTATAATTATATACATTATAAGTTGAATTACTTGATATTTGTTCTTGAGTTAAATTAATATTTGAATATTGTAGAGTAATATTACCTAATTCAACAGGAGAAGAAATTGAAATATAAATATCAGAGTTTTTATCTGGTAATAATAATTGACATTTATCTCCATAATAATAATAATATGAAACAATTTTAGATGTTTCACTATTACTTAAATTTTTTAAATTAAAACTATGAGTAATTTGACTTTGATTAATTGAAATATTAAAATTACAATTTACTTTCCCTTCTTCTTGTTTTCCTTCACAAGTAATATTATTAAAATTGTTTTTATAGTTATCTGCAAATGTTTTATTTGCAAAGTTAATTTCAATTGGATAAGTTGGAGTATCATTTTGATTAATATAAATAATAGGAATTTCTGATTTATATAAATAATGATAATATGTATTATTATTATCAGAACTAAAACTTTTATATATACATGTTGTATTAGAACCATTATTTTCCCAAGATTCACCTTTTCTTGTTAAATTTTTTATTAATATTTCATAATTAGCGCCATAATTTACAATCAAATCCATTTTATATTCATTTTCATTTATAATAAACTCACTTCCATTTTTTTTGGTTATTCCATTTTCATTTGTTTCTTTTCCAATTAAATTATATTCTATACTTTCAAGTCTTTTCATATAAAAATCTTTATTTATATTTTTAATAGTTATTGTATTATTTGCATCTGATATTGAAGAATTAGAATTATTAATTTCAAAATAAGTATTACATATTGAATTAGATAAAAATATCCTGTTTGATAAATTAAAATCTTCATTTATATAAATATCATGATAACCATAAAAATTATTATAAATAATATTACAATTTAAATTTTGAGTAGTTGAATTATAATCATTACAATAAACTGATTTATTATTATAATTTTCATATTGAAATTGAATTGTAGATGAAGATTTAGTAAAATCACATTTTACATTATAGAAAGTAATTGTTGTATTTGGGGTAAATTGATATTCTGGAGGTGATAAATTAGTGAAATAAACATTATTTTTGAAATATATCCATTGAGAGCTATCATTATTTTCAAAAATTTTAATAGTATAATTTGTATTAGGCTTAAACTCTGAAAAATTTATAATATATTTTTGATTTTCTAAATTTGATTCATATATAGGATTATTACTATTATTTTGTTCTATTTTAAGAACACTATCCTTTAAATATGTATTCATTAAATTTATTAGCCTTCCTGTTAAATGAACTTTTAAATAAAAAAAATTACAATTACTAATTGTTGGTGTTATATTAAACAAATCTCTATAATTTGAAACCACATAAACACTTCCATCGATTGGGATAATTTCATTTATCTCATTATCAATATAATAAAATTTATAAGTTCCAATATCCTCCATTATATCAGAAAAATAATTATCATTCTCATTTAAACATTTATTCTTATTATTATAACAAATTGAACTTACTGATGAATTATTTGAAGGTGTTATTGTTAAAAGGTGATTAAAATTATATTCATTATTAGAATTATTATTAAGAACAAATAAATAATGATTAAATTTAAAAGTTAAATTAATATTTGTAACTTTAAATTTTAATTTACTAAGATATGATTTACTACTATTAGAAAAATTATTATAAATATAATAAATTCCTTCTTGAACATCATTTTCAGATGCATTGAATGTTAAACTATTGTCTTCAATTGTAAAATTAGTATTATTTATTCTAATATTATCACTATCATCATAAATATTCACTAATAATATGTTTAATAATTGTAAATCACTTGTAAAATTATCTTTATATTTTAAAGTAACATTTGTAGTTGATAATTCATTAACTTTAAGAATAGGAGGAGTTATTGAATTTAAAATATTTATATATATTATAGATACTTGTAAATTATCTATTTCTATAGATTCACCACATGCTCTAGTATAATTTATTGTATAATTATCTTCTTTTTCTTTTGATATTTCTGAAAAAGAACAAATTAAAGTATGATTATCAGTAATACTACAATTTGTTGAAATTATTGGTTCTCTATTATCTTTTAATAATTGTAATTCATTTATATCAGTTATGTTTTCATTAAATATTAAAGTAATATTTTGTAATTCTAAACCTGTATAAATTGTATTATTATTATTAAAAGAACTATTTAAAGTATATTTATTAAAAACTGATATTTTTAAAGAGTCTTTATCAATATAATTATCTTCTAAATACAAAATATTAGAATTTGCCATTAAGTTAAATTGACCTTCATCAATAATATAAAGATTATTTAACTGATAAGTATATGTAATTAGATTTTTTTCATTAACTGTTGTATTTGTAAATCTATGAAACCTAATTTTATCATTATCCTTATTAATAAAATAAATATCAACAATTCCTTGCAAATTATTAGTATAACTTATATCAATAAAAATGTCTTCTTGACTAGGTAACAGTTGACAACCTCCACTCATTGTATAATTAGCCAAATAAATATTTCTATATTCAGGATATCCACTACCATTATATTCTATAAAATATTCTTTAGCTTGAGTTGTATTTTTAGTAAATGTGAGATTTGCATTTTTGGAAGTATTATTAAATGTTTCAGTTCCATTTAATTGTTTATATCCATCAATATATATTCTAATATCACTTAAATTATCATATGTAACATTGTTTGCAAATTTTATTTGGAAAGTTACATCTTTTAGAGATTGACTTTCTAATGATGATTCCATAAAAAAAATAATTGGATTTAAAACTATAAAATTAGTTACAATGAGAGTAAAAGAAAGAGTTGAATCATCTGTTTTTTCATCTTTTTTATCATATATATAAAAAGTAAGATTTCTAAATTCTTTTTTAATTTCTTTGTCTAATGTAAGGATTAATGAAGTTTTATCTTCAGATAAACTATAATCTGAGATTTCAATAGAATCAGATATTAATTCATTATAAAAAATTTTTTTATATTCTATTTTATAAATTTGTTCTTTGAAAATTGGTTCTTGTAAGTTTATTTCTAAATCAAAATTTTGAGTAAAATTTATATCTATTAATTCATATGATTTCTTTCTATCTCCTACTAATAATTGATTTTTAAATATTAATAAAGTTATAATTTCATCATTTAATAATGTATCATTATCATAAAATGAAACATTATAAAAACCTTCAGTTAAATTACTATCATTAAATCTAAAAATAGCTCTTTTATAATCATTGAATCTATTTGATACATTTAAAACTGTTTCAATTCCTGTTTCTCCAATTACTGTTAAATTAAGAATTAAATTTTGTGTGACTGGTTCAGTAAATTCATAGATTAAATTCCCACTTGAATTTTGTAATTGATAAAAATTTTGTCCAACAATAACTTCTAATTTTCTTATATTATTTTTATTTTCAAATTCACAATATATAAAAGGAATTAATAAAAAGTAAACTAAGGAAAAATATTTCAAATTCAAAAATTTAAATTGGTATTTCATTTAAAAATAAATCTTTTAATATATCATATATATATAAAATAATAGGAAATAAAATTAACAGTTTAATAATATTATAAAATAAATAATTTTAAATGAAATTAATGTATTATGTTTTTTTGAATTGATTCTTAAATGAAATAAATTTAAAATGAAATTGTTATTGTATTTATAAAAAATGATATATTATAAGTGTGGGAGAAAGTGTTTGATTTTATTTTATTTATATTCTAAAAAACTGTTGTTCAAATTATTTTTAATTATCTTATTTTTTTATCATATCAATTTATTCAAATGAATTATTTATAACCTTGTAAATTTAATAAAGATAAAAAATTATAAATCATTTTGAAAATAATAATATTAAACAATACAAACAACTAATAAGATATATATAATTTAATTTTATTATTTTATTAGTTTTTTATTTCTATTAGAATTTATGTTTTATATAATTAAATATAAAATATTTCATTCATTCAATTCTAGATGAAAAAAAATTAATCTTAATTAAAAAATTTTAAATAATATTTTAAATTAATACAAATCATTTCAATATTAAAATTTTATTTTTTATTTAGTCTATTTCTTTATAATTTTTATTTTTTGGATTTTTCTATATTAATTTTACTAATTATATTATAATATATTTTTTT
>JAEEGL012298825.1_pt1 | contig 11661 bp, 11 predicted proteins | sample 9134231 | NCBI WGS metagenome assembly JAEEGL01 (sample SAMN16246548, study PRJNA631951) | gut metagenome | biome: gut microbiome; feature: rumen; material: fiber-attached | host: Bos | place: Iran: Karaj | collected 2018-10 | reverse complement strand
GTCAAGACTCTGCTGTATTTTGCGGCTATCTTGTCAAGCAGCTCAGTGTCGAGAGGTTTCACGAAACGCATGTCATAATGGCCCACGTTTACTCCCTCTTCTCTCAGCTTTTCAACTGCCGCCGCCGCCTGGTTTCCTATATGCCCAATGGAAAGAATGGCAATTTTGTCACCTTCGTTAAGGCAGCGTCCTTTGCCTATGGGCAGCACCTTCATCTCGTTCCTCCAGTCAGGATGGACCGACGCACCGCGCGGATAACGTATCACAACCGCACCGCAGTCTGTCGCCTGAGCAGTAAACATCATATCACGGAGCTCATGCTCGTCCATCGGCGCGAATATTGTAAGGTTCGGTATCGGACGGAAAAAGGCCATATCAAAAGCGCCGTGGTGCGTCGCACCGTCGTCGCCCACAAGACCTGCCCGGTCTAAACAGAAAACAACATGCAACTTCTGCAACGCTACATCGTGGATAACTTGGTCGTAAGCTCGTTGCATGAACGAGGAATAGATGTTGCAGAATGGAGTCATGCCTTGTGCCGCGAGACCCGCAGCGAAAGTGACGGCATGCTGTTCCGCAATGCCCACATCGAAAGCCCTGTCAGGCATACACTCCATCATCATATTCAGCGAACAGCCAGTCGGCATGGCCGGCGTAATGCCCACAATTGCCAGGTTCTTCTCAGCGAGTTCAATTATCGTATGACCGAAAACATCCTGATATTTAAGCGGCTGACCGTCGTTAGAGGCTGTAAGTTGTTTGCCCGTCTCGGCATTGTACTTACCTGGGGCATGATAGACTACCGGATTACGTTCTGCACGGCGCATACCCTTGCCCTTCTTTGTGATGATGTGCAATAGTTTTGGACCCTTGATATTCTTAAGGTCCGAGAGAATATCCACCAGATGCTCCACGTCGTGCCCATCGACAGGACCGAAATAGCGTAGGCCAAGCGACTCGAAGAGGTTGGCATTGGTGAGAAGGGCGCTCTTCAACGAGAAAAGGGTCCGCGAGAAGAAGTTCCTGCTGCGCGACTCCTTGGTGTCGCCGCCGGTACGTCGCCAGATACTCTCCTTGATTTTGTTGTATTTTGGCGATGAAGTGATTTTTAGCAGATAGCGATTCAACCCTCCTACCGCCTTGTCTATTGAGATACCGTTATCGTTGAGTATCACGAGGATATTGGCCTTTGAGACCCCAGCATTGTTCAGTGCCTCGAACGCCTCACCACCTGTCATCGCCCCGTCACCGATAACAGCAATATGCTGACGAGTAGAGTTGCCCTGCATTTTCGAAGCCGTCGCCATACCCAACGCTGCCGAAATGGAAGTAGAGGAATGACCCGTACCAAACGCATCGTAGGGACTTTCATCCATGCGCGGGAAACCACTGATGCCACCATATGTGCGTATTGTGGGAAAAAGAGACTTGCGGCCAGTGAGAATCTTGTGCGCATACGCCTGATGGCCTACATCCCAGACTATTTTGTCGTCGGGAGTGTTGAAGACATAATGCAAAGCAATGGCCAATTCTACAGTACCCAGTGACGAAGCAAGATGCCCCGGGTGCGTGGCAAGAGTATCGACGATGTAGTGACGCAGTTCGCGTGCGAGCTCCTTCAAGTCACTTTTCGGCAACTTCCGGAGGTCATCAGGAGTGGTAATATTTTCTAAAATAACACCTTGCAACTCAAAACAGAATTATCAATAAACTGCAAAGTTACTAATTTTTTTATAAATTATGAAAGAGTTTTTAGTTTTTTGAAACTGTTTGCAGCAAAAAACTATTTATTGTCCTTATCGTCTTGTTGCTGATAGGCGGGAGATTGTTTGGGTAAAGGCTCGAAGTCCTTGTTGAGCTTGGGGTTGTCGAGCCGCCCCTGTGCATTGTCACGTAACTCCCAACGACCGTTGACAAAAATATAGGCAAGCTCGGTGCCCGTAGGGACATAGTATTGCGCCAAACCCTCCATTCCAGGAAGGACTGGTGCTATCTCGTCGAAGAGTATCATTTTTGTCTTTTCCTCATGCGGGACCTGGATATTGTAGATGCGGCCTTTCTTCTTAACTTTCTTGTTCTCGTAAGTACGGATGGTCTGCTCGTCAAAACGCATGTTCACCATAGCTTTGCTTGAGTATTCTAAAACAAGACGGCGCAGATTTTTCTCGCGACGGAACAAAGCCTGGCCAAACTGTGGCTTGGAACTGTTTGCCTTGAAGCAGATGGGCTCTATAACTTTACGCTGGGTGAGGACATTACAACCAGTCCATCCAATCAGTGTGTAATACATTTTCCCTTCATGCTTTGTTTCTATAAGCTCTTGATATACACTGCCAAGCCAGTTCTCTGGTCCAAGGACGACTTCATTCTGCGAAAGAATCTCGTCGGACATATCATTGAGGACATAGACATCATACTCCTCGCTCTTTGGATTGTACGACTGGACAAAGCCAAAACACTCATACTCTCCATTGTCGCGCACCACAGGCCAGGTGATAATGCGAAACTGCTTGTCGGATGATGTCAGCACCGAGACCTGCGTCCCAAAATCCCATTTCCATTGGAAAGAGCCTTCTACCTGCAAGGCTTCCTCAAACATTTGGACAAAAAGCTCGTTGGCATTGTAGCGCTCATTGTCGGTGGGAGCATTGACAATCTTTTCAAGCAATGGTTGCATATTGTGCTGATAATTAGCCATCACATCACGGTTCTGGGCTTGCATGGTAAACAACCCCATCAGGAGGAGTAGAAAAAAAGAGAATGGTTTTTTTGTCATTTTTTTATTCAATTCAAAAAATGTTCGTACTTTTGTAATTACTCAAAAAAGAATATTTTATTGTAAAGAGTTGAAAAAAAGTAAAAAAAAGCATACATGACTGTACGTGAAACCATAGAAGAGGCTTTCGATCACCGCGAAATGCTTGAAAAAGAGGAGGTGCGCAATGCTGTCAAAGAGGTGATAGACAAACTGGACAAAGGCGAACTGCGCGTAGCGGCAAATACCCCCACAAGGGAAACAAACTGTGCTGCTGACGAATTTACAACGTCTTTGAATGGTTCGGTTCCGAGCCGGGGATGGCAGGTGAACCAATGGATTAAGAAGGCTGTGCTACTCTACTTCCCAATTTGCGAGATGGAAACCATAGAGGCTGGACCGTTCGAATACCATGACAAGATTCCTCTAAAACATGACTACGTAAAGCTCGGCGTGCGTGTGGTCCCTCCCGCCACTGCCCGCTACGGTTCATATCTTGCCCCCGGTGTGGTTATGATGCCCTCGTATGTGAACATCGGTGCATACGTTGACAGCGGCACCATGGTTGACACTTGGGCCACCGTGGGCAGCTGTGCCCAGATTGGCAAGAATGTACACCTCAGCGGCGGAGTAGGTATAGGCGGAGTGCTTGAACCTGTGCAGGCCGCTCCGGTTATTGTGGAGGACAATTGCTTTATCGGATCTCGATGCATTATCGTCGAAGGTGCGCATATCGGAACCGAGGCAGTGCTCGGAGCCAACACCGTGATTACCGGCAGTACAAAGATAATCGATGTTAGCAACAGCGAACCAGTCTATTATCAAGGCTACATACCTCCGAGAAGCGTCGTTATACCAGGCTCGTACAACAAACATTTCCCCGCAGGAGACTATGCTGTAAGCTGCGCCCTGATAATAGGCCAGCGCAAAGAGAGCACCGACAAGAAAACTTCGCTAAATGCCGCCCTTCGCGACTTCGGCGTATCAGTATAACAAAAACGAAAACTAACCAATGAAGAGACTATCAACTTTAATAATTGGCTTGTTTCTGGCCTCTCTCACCTCGTGTATTGAACACGACGATTTCGAATTTACGGGTACCGTGGTTGGATACCAGCCTTGCGAAAACTTGTATAATTTCGGCTATGCAATTGCGCTGACAAGTCCTGACACAATAGGTGGCCAGTACTGGAGCGAAGATACCGTTTTGTATCAAAACGTTGTGCTCGTTTTTGGAGCCGACCGCATGTTGCATCCCAACGACAAGGTGAAAGGCAAAATTTACATGGACCCCTATTTCTCCAAGAGCCAGTGTAACTACAGCAACACACAGGAAATCCCCGAAGCGGTGTTCACTGAACTGAAAGTGATTAAAGATTAGTGAGATTCCTAATGGAATCCAGAGTGATAGTTATGCATTACAACGAGTTGTAGGATGGCGTGAAGGTGTCGCCTTTAGACATGTCTCCTGTGGTGAGACCTTTCTTGAGCCACTTGACACGCTGTGCTGAGGTGCCATGGGTGAATGACTCGGGCACCGAATAGCCACGGGCGTTTTTCTGCAGATAGTCGTCACCTATCTTCTGGGCTGCATTGATAGCCTCCTCCAAATCACCATCTTGCAACGAGCCAAACATCTTGTTCTCATGATATCCCCACACACCGGCATAGAAGTCTGCAAGAAGTTCTATGCGTACACTAATCTGATTTTTTTCCTTTTCCGAAGCGGAACTCATCTTCTGATGTGCAGGACCCAAGATGCCGAGAAGTGCCTCAACATGGTGTCCAACTTCATGAGCAATGACGTAAGCGTAAGCAAAATCGCCGCCAGCTCCCATCTTCTGACTCATTTCATTGAAGAAGTCAAGGTCAATATAAATCTTCTTGTCGGCCGAGCAATAGAACGGGCCCATCGCCGATGACGCACTGCCGCATCCACTCTGCACGCTGCCCTTGAAAAAGACTATGGTTGGCTTCTCATAGGTGCGACCCATCCTCTTGAATTCGGCAGTCCAGACATCTTCGGTGCTGGCAAGAATCTGCAACGCAAATTCTTCAAATTGTTTCTCTTCTTCCGTGAGTTGTAACTCTGTTTGCTGGGTGTTCTGCACCGGCAGATTACCCGATTGCAAGAGTTCCAAAGGATTGTTGCCGGTCAGAACAGCAACAAGGAATGCTACAACGACACCTCCGATGCCAATGCCTGCTATTTTGCCGCCATTACCGCGACGGTCTTCCACATTTGTACTTTTTCTTCTACCTGTCAAGTCCATGGTTTGAGGATTTAATGATTTATGGGTTAAAGGGTTTACTATGTTATCTATTACAAAATCTCAACGCGGTCCAGTCGTTACGGGATTTCTGCTGGCGGAGACACAAACCAAGTATCTCTGCACGCTCTTGCAATGCCGGGACATCTTGCTCGTAAAACCCGCTGAGCAACAACGTCCCGCCTGAATTAAGGACACGAGCGTAGGACGGCATGTCACGCAGAAGGATGTTTCGGTTTATGTTTGCAAGAATTATATCGAAATGTTTGTCGGCCGTAAGGAGCGACGCATCGCCAATCAAGGCAGTGACATCTACTTTGTTACGCTCAAAATTCTCCTTTTCGTTACGATATGCCCATTCATCTATGTCAATCGCCTCTACGTATGATGCTCCTTTCTTCGCTGCAAGAATGGCAAGGACGCCTGTACCGCTGCCCATGTCAAGGACCCTGCGGCCTTCCATCTCCTCCTGTTCCATCAAGGAGAGCATCAAATATGTGGTGGCATGATGGGCTGTACCAAATGACATCTTTGGCTCTATAACTATCTCATACTTAACATCGTCACGATGCGGATGAAACGGAGCCCGCACCCAGCAAAAATTCTCAACAAGGACTGCCTGATGCGACTTCTCCCACTCCTCATTATAGTCCTTGTCGGGAAGGTCGGCAACAGAACAACTACATACAAGACTGTCGTCAAGAACTTTGAGTTCTGCAATGCACTGGTCAAGAAATTCTGAATCGAACTGATCCGCAGGAATGTAAGCCTTAAGTCCATCGGAAGTCTCTACAAAACTATCGTATGGGCCTTCATCACCGAGACTATAAACGAGCATATCCCGATAAAGATCTGTTTGTGATATTTTTATTGATACTTCTTTGTATTTCATTACTTTACATTAAATAATCATTCCAAATATAAGCAACATTTGTGAGGAACAATCCTTGTGCAGGCATAGAGACACCTGCGGCACAACGATTCTTCTTCTCCACGATGGTCCGCAGCCCATCGATGGTGAGTTTTCCTCGCCCCACATCCAGAAGTGTTCCAGTGACCGACCGAACCATATTGCGTAAAAAACGATTGGCGGTGATGGTGAAGACCAGTTGCTCCCCTACTCTATCCCAATGTGCTTCAGCAAGATGACAAATATTTGTCTTGTTGTCGGTGTGCAGTTTGGCAAAGCTGGTGAAGTCGTCGTATTCCATCAACACTGCGGCTGCAGCGTTCATAGCGTCGATGTCGGGATTGAAATAAATCCGGTTGTAGAGCCCCTGGGCAAATGGAAGACGTGCATTGGCTACATGGTACTGATAAGTCCGCGAAGTGGCGGAAAAACGAGCATGGAAATTGGAAGCAACTGGGAAAATGTCATAAATGGCTATGTCGGGAGGAAGGTAACTGTTGAGTTTGAAAACAAGATTGTCTGGGAGTGGAGCATCGAGGTCGAAATGTGCATAGAAATCCGACGCATGTACACCTGTATCGGTACGTCCACATCCAACCACTGCCGTCGGAATGCGCAACAGTGTGGTTAGAGCCTGCTCCAAGGTTTGCTGAACCGTGGGAAGCTCGGGCTGAGTCTGCCAGCCGCAATAGTTAGTTCCATTGTAGGCAAGATGTGCGACGAATCTCATGAGTTTCAATTTTCTACTGCCGGTATGGGTAGTATTTTTTTACGTAAATCTTCAATTACAAGCATTTGGTAGGTGGCCTGTGTAGTATCGGAATAGAGTTTCTTGTTTGTATTGTACGACTCTTTCTGGTATTCGCTTGCCTTGTCAAAAAGGTTGTTGGAGATGCTCAGTTTTAATTCATCAAGCGACATATCTCCTGATTGGTACTCCTTTATCTGTTTAGCGGACAAATATTTGGAAACCTTGTCGAAATAGACAGAGTCAAGTTGGTGAGATGCGGTATCGTAATGAGTCTCCAATTCGGGAAGGTTCACCCAGCCAGTTATTGTTGTCTCAAGCAGTGAGATGTTTTTTTTGTTTTTGTCGGTATAATAGCCTAAAAAAGCATGACAGGGTTCAACAAAGATAATAGGCTGTAAACCAATCTTCCGCATGATTGAAGAAAAGAACACACAGGCATCAATGCAATTAGCCTGGCGATTGTTATATACATCGTCAAAAAAGCGGATATACTGGGAGTTGGCCTTCTTAGCATTGTTCGAAGTGCAAGATATGGATGAATAAGCCATTCCACGGTTCAAAACATAATACCAAATTGCACGCATCTGCGTTTCAACTGACTTAGGTTTGGACATTCCGTCGAAAGAGGTCACTATCCCTTGTGATAGAATTTCATGCAAAATATTGTCTATCTTGGGATTGTCCTCATTGACGTATGCCGCAAATAGCCAGCGGAAGTCACGATAGTTACCTTTGTTACCCACAAGCGACATCAGACATTCGTTGATGGCACGATAATTGAGACGCAGGGTCTTGACATCAATCTCTTCATCGTTAATAAAACATGTAAAGGTAAGGTCCACATAACCCATCAGACGCAGACGGTAAAGGTTCTCGTATTTCCACTTAATTATTGGCGTAAAAGTGTATGTGGCACCTTTTTTATTAAGAGTTTCTTGGGTGATACTTACGTAATTAATGTTAGTTGAATCAACTACTACTCGAAGTACCGAATTATTTTTGGGAGCCGTGACACTGACCGTGAACAGTTCAGGAACATCCTGTCCCTGACAGTTGGCAAGAGCCAGAAGCATGGAGGGGTACAGAACATTGTCAAAATCGGGGTCATAGACCGCCTGAAAATTCACCTCTGACGGGTCGAACGTTTTGTTTTTGTTACCCGTACAGGCAACAAGAGACACAAAAGTCACAAAACACAAAATAAAACGTGAAAACCTCATATAAACATTTTTAATTCAGCATTCCAGCAATAAGAACAGTCAGCAGGGCAATGGGGGCTACAAAACGGACAAGAAAATAGTAAAACACCTTGAAATAGCCGATCTTAATAGTACCATGGTTGGAAAGTTCATCCATAATATCCTCCTTTTTCATGAACCACCCGAAGAAAATAATTGTCAGCAAGGCACATATCGGTGGCAGATAAGTTCCAGTCAACTTGTCAAGGAATTCGTATATGCTATGCCCGGCAATCTTAATGTCGTACCACACACCATTTAGCAAACCATTTTCCACATTATTTGCATCACCGTATGCAAGAGAGGCTACTCCGCTGAGTACCAACACCAACAGAGAGATTGTAAGTGCAGCAGTGAAGCGTTTCATGCCACCCTTGTTGAGCCATGCAGTCAAGGCCTCAAGCAGCGAGATAGCCGATGTAAGCGCAGCAAGGGAAAGCAGGAGGAAGAAGACCGCCGAAAAGACGACTCCCAAACCTCCAAACGAACGGAAAACAACAGGAAGAACCTCATAGACCAAACCAGGGCCGTATGTGGCTTCTTGACCACAGGCCATAACAGCGGGGAAAATTGCCACACCAGACAAAACTGCAATAAAGAAGTCGCAGAGGGTAATCCACATAGAAGTCTTCAGAATATTGTCATCCACAGGTAGATAGGAGCCATAAACTATCATTACGCCCATACCCACTGAGAGCGAGAACAGTGCTTGTCCAAGCGCTGCAAGGATACCCTCGCCTGTCAACGCAGCAAAATTGGGATGAAACAGATATGAAACGCCAGCAGACGCACCGTCGAGAGTCAACGAACGAACACATAGCACCATAAGCAGAACAACCAGAATGGGCATCAACAGCTTTGAGACGCGTTCTATACCTTTCTGTACACCACCGACAATGACAAGAAATGTGAAGGCAAGGAATATGGTTATAAAGACTATCGGACGGATAGATGAGGATGCAAACAGATTAAAGTGTTCCTTGAATCCACCATCGGCAATAACTGATAATGAACCTACTATCGATTCCCACAAATAATTGAGAGTCCATCCTGAAATGACGAGATAGACTGCCAAAATAAGGAAACAAGTAATCAGACCAAGCAAACCCACCATTTTCCAACTTGGATGCTTCGGACGTAGAACAGCATAGGCGCGTACTGGAGCTTCCTTGGTGCGGCGACCAATAACAAACTCACTCATCATCAACACCATACCAATAAAGAAGACAAAGAAGATATAGACTAACAGGAAAGCTCCGCCGCCATATTTTCCACAGATATATGGGAAACGCCATATGTTGCCCAGACCAACTGCAGAACCAGCAGCCGCCATAATTGCTCCGAATGAGCTGTTAAATCCAGTTTTACTATTTGTATTTGTTGTCATAATATATTATTTTTCAATTTTCAACCACCTCAGGGTTTTGGTTTACAAACTCTGCCCAAGCCTTGCGGGATGGGCATTTTTTCTTTATCTTAGCAGGAGTTAATTGCTGGCGTAGTTCAGCTAAAGGATTGGAGCGTTCCACAAAGCAGGTATATGCTACAGCAAGAGCGTCGGTGGCGTCAAGATAGCGAGGCTCATCGGGGAAAGCGAGCAGGGAACGTAACATCATGGCTACCTGCTCTTTTGCAGCGTTGCCGTTACCCGTAACCGTTTGCTTTATGGTAGCAGGTTCATATTCCGATACCGAGAGGTCACGGCTCATAGCAGCGGCGATGGCCACACCCTGCGCGCGTCCCAACTTGAGCATGGATTGCACATTTTTGCCAAAAAACGGGGCTTCTATGGCAAGATGGTCTGGATGGAACATATCGATAATACGAATTGTAGAGTCGTAAATCTTGCGTATTCTGAGATTGAAATCGGGGATTTTTTTCAGGTACAGGACATCCATCACGAGGATGTTCGGTTTATTTTCAACGATTTCCAAGACACTGTATCCCAGTATCTGAGTGCCAGGGTCGATGCCAAGAATAATCTTTTCTATGTCTTTTTTCCCGTTCACAAAAAAGAGATTGAAATAATTTGCAAAGTTACAAAAAAAAATAAAGATATTCGAGATATAAAAAAAAGTTGTATTTTTGCAAATCAATTTGCAAGAAATATAAAAACACTGATATCATGGAAAAACTCATCATCACCGCTGCAATCTGCGGCGCAGAAGTAACAAAAGAACAGAACCCCAATGTACCCTACACCGTTGAAGAAATTGTCCGCGAAGCAAAATCGGCTGTAGATGCCGGAGCTGCAATCGTTCACCTGCATGTTCGTGAAGACGACGGCAAACCGACTCAGAGCCATGTACGCTTTCAGGAGTGCACCGAGGCCATTCTGAAAGAGTGCCCCAACGTAATCCTTATCCCTTCTACGGGCGGTGCCGTGGGCATGACTCCCGACGAGCGTCTTGACTCAACAAACACCACACCGATTCCCGAAATGGCAACACTCGATTGTGGAACATGTAATTTCGGCGACGAGATTTTCGACAACACAATGCCAACAATGCGTGCCTTCGGCAAGAGAATGATTGAAAAGGGCATCAAGCCTGAATATGAGTGCTTTGAAATGGGTCACCTTGATACCATCCTGACCATGGCTCGCAAGGGTGAAGTTCCGGGCGCACCTATGCAGTTCAACTTCGTGCTCGGCGTACCGGGTTGCACACCGGCAACAGTTGACAACCTATGCTGGTTGGTGAAAAACATTCCGGCAGGCTCAACATGGACAGCTACAGGTATTGGCCGCCACGCCTTTACGCTGGCTGCTCCCGCTATCGTGATGGGCGGCAACGTACGCGTGGGCTTCGAGGACAACCTCTACCTTGAACGTGGCGTTCTGGCTAAATCGAATGGCGAACTCGTCGACAAAGTAGTCCGCATGGCTAAACTGCTTGGTCGCCAGGTAGCGACAAGCGATGAAGCTCGCGAAATACTTAGCATAAAAAAGCGTTAACATCAACGTTGGAATTTATTGATTTCCATACTCATAAACCTACTGCGGGGGACGTGAAGGTCCCCCGCAGTTTTGGCATACATCCCTGGGATGTTGGAAACGAAAAATGGGAAAAGGAAATCCTCATCACAGACTTGACTGGCAATCTCCAATGGAGCCATGATAACCAATGGAAAAAGGCCGACATCATCGGGGAATGTGGGCTGGATCGTCTCCATGACAACTGGGACCGACAGATGGAACTATTCCGATTGCAACTCCAAATCGCCGAAGAATTGAACAAACCAGTTGTAGTTCACTGCGTAAAGGCGTTCGACGAACTAATCTCCCTGAGGAAAAAATTCAATAAAACCACATGGGTCGTCCACGGTTTCACTGGTTCTCTCCAGCTTGCCGAACAGCTGAACCGCATAGGCATCTGGGTCAGTTTCGGCAGCGCCATCTTGGATGAACGCCGCACTAAGATACGCGAGTGTCTGCGTAACATTTCCTCCCCCTTCATGCTCGAGACGGACATGTCCGACTGCGGAATCGAGGCAATCTACAAAGAAGCCGCACTACTTAGGAACACTCCCTTGCAAACTCTTGTGAACACAATAAAAGGGTATTACAACGCGTTATAAATAATTATCATCATTATGATTTCTGCTGTAATAATCACAAAAAACGAGGAGCGCAACATCGGACGCTGCATCGACTCGCTGCAAGGCATTGCCGATGAGGTGGTTGTGGTCGATTCCGGCTCCACCGACAACACTGAAATCATTTGCAAAAAAAAGGG
>JAEEGL010011364.1_pt1 | contig 11661 bp, 8 predicted proteins | sample 9134231 | NCBI WGS metagenome assembly JAEEGL01 (sample SAMN16246548, study PRJNA631951) | gut metagenome | biome: gut microbiome; feature: rumen; material: fiber-attached | host: Bos | place: Iran: Karaj | collected 2018-10 | reverse complement strand
GAAGAACAGGAACCTGTTGTTCTGCCTTCACATATTCCAAACCTGCTTGTAAACGGTACAACAGGTATCGCAGTAGGAATGGCTACCAATATTCCACCACACAATCTGGGAGAAACAATTGATGCCATTGATGCCATAATCGATGATCCTGATATCAGTGTCGTTGATCTGATGAATAAATACCTTCCTGGTCCTGATTTTCCTACAGGAGGTATTATTCTGGGCCGTGGAGGCATCAGAAAGGCATATGAAACCGGTAAGGGAATCATTTATAACCGTGCCAAGGTTGAAATCAATGAAATTGATAACGGAAAGCACGAAATTGTCATAAGAGAGATTCCTTACGGTGTAAATAAGGAAAACATGTTCAAGCATATTGCTGATCTGGCCAGAGAAAAGGTAATTGATGGAATTACCAGTATGGTCGATGGATCAAATATGAATGGCATAAAAATTACCATTGAAGTAAGAAGAGATGTTCAGCCTGAAGTACTTCTGAACCACCTCTATCAGAAAACAGCATTGCAGACAACATATGGCGTCAACATGCTGGCTCTGATCGACAATGTTCCGAAGGTTCTGAACATTAAGCAGGCTATTCAGGCTTATATTGACCACCAGGTCAACGTTGTCGAAAGAAGAACACAGTATGATCTTAATAAGGCACTGGACAGAGCTCATATTTTAGAAGGCTTAAGAATTGCCTTGGATCATATTGATGAGATCCTTAATATCATCCGTTCTTCTGAGACAGACGACATCGCCATGGACAGACTGATGGGTACCTTTGGATTAAGCGAGATCCAGGCTAAATCAATCATGGACATGCAGTTCAGAAGACTGACCGGTCTGCAGAGAAAGAGAATCGAAGAAGAATACGAGTCCTTACAGGCTGCAATCGCTGATTACCGCGATATTCTCAGCAAACATGAAAGAGTTCTGAGCATTATCAAGACAGAACTGGCTGAAATGAAGGCAAAATATGCTGATCCAAGAAGAACGGAGATCGTTGAAGCTGCCAGTGACATTGATGACGCTGATCTGATCCCTGTAGAAGAATGCATGATCGCCATTACCACTAACGGTTACATCAAGAGAACAAGTGTTGATACTTACAAGATTCAGAACCGTGGTGGTAAGGGTGTCAAGGGTATGACGCTGAACAGTGATGACATCATTGATCAGGCAATTACCATGAGCTCTCATGATGATCTGCTGTTATTTACCAACTTTGGTAAAGTATACAGGATAAAGGGCTTCAATGTTCCGGCTGCCAGCCGTATTTCCAAGGGTATTCCAGTAGTTAACCTGCTTAACATGTCTCCAAACGAAAAAGTCAGAGCACTGGTCGACGTTGTTCCGGGACCAGAACTGGAAGACAAGTTCATGTTCTTTGTAACAAAGAGCGGTCTGGTCAAGAGAGTTCCAATGGGAGAATTCCTGTCAATCAGACAGTCTGGAAAGATTGCCATCTCATTAAGAGAAGACGATGAGCTGTTTGGAGCTCAGCTGACCAACGGACATGATGAGATCATCATTGGCGGCAGCAACGGCAAGGCCATCAGATTCAACGAAGATGATGTCAGACCAATGGGAAGAAATGCTGCCGGTGTTAAGGGCTTCAATACTGACGGTTCAGTAGTCGTCGGTATGGCAACAGACAAGATGGGAGGATATATCCTGTCTGTAACTGAAAAAGGTTATGGCAAGAAAACTGCTCTTGAAGAATACAGAATGACAAAACGTGGTGCCAAGGGTGTAAGCACGGTCAATATCACAGATAAAAACGGTCCGTTAATGTGCTTAAGAGCTGTTTATGGTGACGAAGACGTACTGATCATGACCGATAACGGTACAACGATAAGGATTTCACTTGAATCTGTTTCAACTTATGGCAGAAATACTCAGGGCGTTAAGCTTATTAATGTTGATGAGGAAGCCAGAGTAGCAACAATAGCGCTGATTAACAGAGAAGAAGAGGAAATTGAAGAAGAATCTGACGAAGAGGAGAATTAAGATATGTTAGATATGAATTTTATCCGTACTAATCCTGAATTAGTAAAGGAAAACATTAAGAAGAAATTCCAGGATGCCAAACTGCCAATGGTAGATGAACTTCTGGAACTCGACAGAGAATATCGTTCAATTAAGACTCTGGATGATACTTTAAGAGGTCAGAGAAACAGTCTTTCCAAGCAGATCGGTGTACTGATGGGTCAGAAAAAGAGAGATGAAGCTGAGGAAATCAAAGCTCAGGTAAGATCAATCGGAGATCAGCTGGTAGAAAATGAAAAGAAGGAAGACGAATTATTCCGGAAAATAAGAAAGATCCAGATGCGGATTCCTAACATGATCGCTGATGATGTTCCAATTGGCAAGGATGACAGCTTTAACGTTGAAGAACGTCGTTTTGGTGAACCAAAGGTTCCATCATTTGAAATTCCATATCATTCAGACATCATGGCTACTTTCAATGGGCTGGACAAGGATGCTGCCGGAAGAGTAACAGGTAATGGATTCTATTATCTGATGGGAGACATCGCCAGATTGCATTCAGCTGTGCTGGCATATGCCAGAGACTTCATGATTGATAAAGGATTCATTTACTGTATTCCGCCTTTCATGATCAGAAGTGCCGCAGTTGATGGTGTAATGTCATTTGCTGAAAAGGAAAACATGATGTATAAAATTGAAGGCGAAGATCTGTATCTTATCGGTACCTCTGAGCACTCAATGATTGCCAAGTTCAAGGATCAGATATTAAAGGAAAAAGAACTTCCTATTACCATGACTTCATATTCTCCTTGCTTCAGAAAAGAAGTTGGTGCTCATGGAATTGAAGAAAGAGGCGTTTACAGAATTCATCAGTTCGAAAAGCAGGAAATGATAGTTGTATGCAAACCTGAAGATTCTGAAGCCTGGTATGACAAGATGTGGAGTTATTCAGTTGAATTATTCAGATCTCTGGATATTCCGGTAAGAAAACTGGTTTGCTGCTCAGGAGACCTGGCTGATCTTAAATACCGTTCATGCGACATTGAAGCATGGAGTCCAAGACAGCAGAAATATTTCGAAGTGTGTTCATGTTCTAACCTGACAGATGCCCAGGCCAGAAGACTTGGAATCAGAGTTCAGGGTGAAGATGGAAACAAATACTTTGCTCATACTTTGAATAATACGGTTGTCGCTCCTCCTAGAATGCTGATTGCTTTCCTGGAAAACAACCTCAACGAGGATGGAAGCGTCAATATTCCTGAAGTATTACAGCCATACATGGGCGGTAAAAAGGTTTTGATCCCTAATAAATAAAATTGTTTCACGTGAAACACAGACAGCAGAGCAATTCTGCTGTTTTTGTATGTTCCACGTGAAACATAAAGAAAAAACGCCCGTATTGCTCTATTATAGGTGAGCTGGGCGTTTCTTCTTCCCCTCATCACACGAATGTGATTTACCGTCTTTTCCTTCTCCGCTTTGGCATCTTTCAACGCCAAGGAAGATTTTATATCTACAAAATACAATTGTCAAGCGTGTTGGCAAAAGACCTGATTCGTGGTATATTATACACGGTACAACACAACTAACTTTAATTTGGTCAGGATGGGAACATAGCAGCCACATAAGCAAATTGTGTGTGTACCACTTTATTTAGGGAGAAACCATGAATAATCCGGAAAAATACATGAAAATGGCCTATAAACTGGCGGAAAGAGCCGCTCAACAGGATGAAGTACCGGTTGGATGTGTAATTGTATACCAGGACAAGGTTATTGCCAGAGGTTATAACACCAGAAAAAACAGAGAAAGCACCATTGATCATGCTGAAATTGTAGCAATAAGGAAGGCAAATAAGAAAATAGGCAGTTGGAGACTGGAAGATTGTGCCATCTTTGTGACATTGGAACCCTGCTCAATGTGTGCGGGAGCCATCCAGCAGGCCCGAATCAAAGAGGTTTACTATGGTGCAACCGATAAAAAAGCCGGAGCCCTGGGTGGATTATACAACATGTATGACGTAAAAGGATTCAATCATTATCCGGAGGTACATGGTGGAATAATGGGCGATGAATGCTCAAAGATACTGTCTGATTTCTTCAGAAAACTACGTAATAAGCCGTCTAACTGACGGCTTTTTATTGTATAATATAATAAGAGGAATATAGCATGGCATATAAGGCTTTATATAGGAAATACCGTCCTGCAACTTTTGAAGATGTCGTTGGACAGCAGCATATCGTTGCAACATTACAGAATGCAATTAAAAACAACAAACTGGCGCATGCCTATTTATTTTGCGGTCCAAGAGGAACTGGAAAAACATCAATAGCCAAGCTTCTGGCTAAAACAATCAACTGTACTGATTCGGAAAACAAGCCTTGTGGCAAGTGTGCCAACTGTCTGGACATTCAGGAAGGTACTCATCCTGACGTAGTTGAGCTTGACGCAGCTACAAATAATGGTGTTGATGAGGTCCGTGATCTTATTGATAAGGTAAAATATGCCCCAATGCAGGGAAAATATAAGGTATATATCATAGATGAAGTTCACATGATGACTCCAAGTGCCTTTAATGCGCTGTTAAAGACGCTGGAAGAGCCACCTGCCTACTGCATTTTTGTTCTTGCCACGACTGAACCTCATAAAGTACTGCCTACTATAGTATCAAGATGCCAGAGATTTGATTTCAACAAGGTTCCAACCCTTCTTATTAAGGAAAGATTGAAATACATTGCTCAGCAGGAAGGAATTATCTGTGAAGATGCTGCATTAACGCTGATTGCTGAAATAGCTGAAGGTGGAATGAGAGATGCCCTCAGCATCATGGATCAGTGTATCGCCTATGCTCAGAACAACATTAAGGCCAGTGATGTCAGTGCTGTATATGGAATCGCTACTACAAGTGAAAAACTTGACCTGTTTGAGTGTGTAAGCAGAAAAGATACCAAGCGGCTGATGGAAAAAGCCAGAAATCTGGCTAACAGAGGCATAGATCTGCAGAGATTGACTACGGATCTGATAAATATTGCCAAGGAAACCGTAGTTTACAGCTATTCACAGGACAATGGCTTGTTAACAGTAATTAATGAAGAACAGGCAAATAAATTAGCCAGTCTGTTTACCGTAAAGGAACTGCTTGACAGCATAGATTATCTGATGGATGTGTCAATTAAATATAAGGATGCAACCGACAGTCTGTCTTATTTTGAGGTTTGTCTGCTGAAAATGGTCAATATTACCGACAATAACCCTGCTCAAACGGTAAAAACAGTTATAGCAGAGCCTAAAAAGGTTGAACGGAAAGCAGTTGAACCAATAAAGCCGGCAGTACAGGAACCAGTAAAGCCGGTTGTTCCGGAAAAACCGAAGGAACCGGTAATCAAACATCTTACTAATGATCAGTTATATCTGATGCTGACCAGAAGCAGAAAAGAATACAGAGAAAGAGAAAGCAAGGTATGGCCTGATGTCTGTAAAAATGTAAAAGGACTGGAAAATACCACAATGATGGCTTCAAGTGAGACAGATATCATTGTTGTGGCTCAGTCGAGGGAACAGACAGATATCATTAACGAAGAAACCAAGCAACTTGAGATAGAGAGAGTTGTTGAAGACAAACTTGGTGTAAAAAAGAGTGTTACTGCCATTACACCGGATCAGAAGATATTGCTTATAAGTTACTTCCGTGAAAAGACAGGACCGATACCAATCATCAAGGAAGAACCAAAAGAGACGATCAGCGAAACAGAAAAGAGACTGATCAATCTGTTTGGGAAAAACGGCTATAAGAAGACGGAGGATTAACATGGATTTCAATAAACTGCTGCAGCGGGCTCAGAAAATGCAGGAAGACCTGGAAAAGAGCGAAGCTGAGTTAAAACAGAAAGAATATACAAACAAGGTAGTCAACAGCATAGTGAATATCAAGATGAACAGCGATTACCAGATTGAAGAAATTAAATTCGACGATAACTTTGTGAAGAATTTCACAAACGAAGATTTTGAAGCATTGCGGGATGCTGTAATGCTGGCTGTAAATGATATTTCCCGGGAAATAACAGAAAATAAGGAAAATATGATGTCCGGCCTGGCTGGATCAATCAATATCCCCGGATTGAGGTAATTATGTACCCTTCTTCTATTGAAAAACTGATTGAATGTTTCCGTAAGCTGCCTTCTGTTGGAAGAAAAACTGCCGAACGCTATGCAATGGCAATTTTTGAAATGAGCAAAGAGGAAGCAGTAGACATCGCTCAAACATTAATAGATGTTACGGAAAACGTCAGATACTGTTCGATCTGCGGAAATCTTACGGAAAAAGAGATATGTCCTATCTGCGAAGATGAAAACAGAGACCATTCCACTATCTGTGTCGTTCAGAATCCTAAGGATGTCATCGCTTTGGAAAGAATCGGGATGTTCAACGGAGTTTATCATGTTCTCCATGGAGCCATCTCTACCACAAAAGGCATTTTACCGGAGGACATTAACATTGATTCCCTTCTCAAGAGGATCGATGAAAACACCAAAGAGATCATCCTGGCAACAAATTCAACAATCGAAGGCGATACAACAGCCTTATATCTGTCTAAAATATTAAAAGAATATCCACATGTATCCGTAACAAGGCTGGCCAGCGGTTTACCAACCGGAGGCAATCTTGATTATGTTGATGATGTAACACTTATAAGAGCATTACAGGGAAGAATAAAACAGTAAATCTTCCACAGGAGGTACCTAGATGGCATCTATCGCATACGTAACAGACCGGAACATGCTTGATTTCCACCGTGTTAACGGAAGTCAGGAAATTGTCTTCTGGAGACTTTCCATGAAGAAATTCTCCTCTTTCCAGCCTGGAGATCTGCTCTTTTTCCTGTCTAAGGGAGCTGAAACGGTAAAAAACAACGAAAAAGGCATTGTTGGATACGGATGTTATGTTGGTGACCGTGAAATGACGATAGATAACCTATGGAAGAAATACGGTAACAAAACAGGATATACATCCAAAGAAAACCTGGTTAGTGCCATAGAGAAGACCAATAAGGCCAGCACCCTTCCGGAAAAGATATCCTGTCTGTTTTTAAAGGATGTAATTTTCTTCCGGGGACCGTTATACCTGGCAGATCTGGGAATCAGTCTTCCAAAGAATCTGGAATCATTTACTTATCTTGATGCTCATGAAGGACATGTTACCCTTGAACTGCTTCAGAAAGTCAAGGAAATAGGATTGGATTACTGGTCTGCAGCACTTAACGGAAAAATAGTTGACATTGAAAGCTTTAACCGTGAAGTTCTCAGATATCAGGTAGCTACCATATATGAAAGCATGAACATCACGGCAATTCACAAGAACCAGACTTTCCGGAAACACTGTTATAATCTTTACAGGGATAAGAATCCTGCCTGGGTCAACAGTGATCAGAACTCCTTCATGACCTTTGATGATGGCTTTAAGCTGTACTACATTTATAACAGCACACAGCGTGACAACAAGGAAAACTTCATAAAACTGCTGGGACAGATCATATACATAAAGAACTGTCTTAAGCAGACCATAGAAGAAGAAATCAGTGTAGTTGTTCTCAGCGGAACAGAGTTCACTGATCTGCAAAAAGAAACCCTGACCGACAGCAGAATTGCCTTCCGGAACATTGAAAAATAGTAAGAAATAAACACTATCAGAGCTCTGTTGGCTCTCTAAAATAATTGGTGGGAACTCCACTGAAGTTGGTGGGCAAGTTGGTGGACCAATGAAATTCAAGTTGGTGGAGAAGTTGGTGGACCAGCGATAAGAAAATGAAAGGACCAAGATGCGAAAATCGAGGTCCTTTTAACATGGAGAAAACTATTTTTTAATGTAATGTCCACGCTTCTTACCGATTCTTCTAATATAAGGTATTTCGTGAGAAGAAGGTATGGAGATAGATTCGCTGGAGCGTGTAGCCAGAAGGATTCTGTTTCTGGCATAATCAAAGTTGTTTAAGCCCCTGGAAACACGTTTAAGAGATTTAGGATAAACATTGAAAGATTCTATAGGACCATTAGAAAGTCTTCTGGAAACACGGTTACCATACTTGTCTTTAACGATAACAGTATCGTATGAGGCCAAGATATATTTCCTGTATTTAATAAGCAGTCTGGCAAAGTCATTAAAAACAGATTCGTCACAGTTCCGGTAATCTCTGATAAGGTTATCGAATAAATTATCGATATCAGAGGTATTACTTTTTGCGGCATTGTCAAAGGTATTAAAGCGTTCTTTGAGTGCACGTAAAGTAGGAAAGTGAGGGTCAAGATCCATGAACATTTTTTCTTTCTGAAAAGTGTCGAGATACTGTCCCAGATGAAAGTTGTAAGAAGGGTCAGCGGTATAATCTATGTTAGCTACATTCTCAAAAAGAATGAATTTGAAGTCCTGCAGAATATTGACCTCACGTGAGTGCTTAATGGATTTAAAGGAAGTGTTAAAAAGGAAGTTGTTTCTCTTTAATTCGGCATTTTCAATATCCTTATATCTTTTCAAAACAGAGCGATAATAGGTATTAAGGCGGTCAAGTATCCATTTTTTAACATGAAATCCATCAACGATAGCCTGTGCATTAGGAAAATAGCGGGTAACGTAGTTAATGTAAGGATTGTACATATCACATATCAGGTATTTGACATTAAGGCGTTCTTCTAATGGTATGTGATAGAAATAGGGCTCTGTATCCTCCTGGCGTCTACTGTTGACGATATCTATTGGCTCACCGGAGATGAAGTCCAGGATGACCATGGGATATTTATGTCTGTAATCGAAATTCATATAGACCTCATCGATCGAAATGACTTCGGTCAGTGGAGCTCTGTCAAACTTGATGGCTGACATAAAAGTATCGTATACCAGTGTATCGGAAACATTTAATCTTTGAGCAGTCTGATGGACCGTGGCATTAATATCCCTGAACTCCCTGATGATCAGGTAAGGCAGCAGAAGAGATGAGTGTTTATAGTCTCCCACAAAATCAAACTTATCAGAAACCATGTATCCACAAAGTGGCGAAGAACACTTAACTTTTCGTTTTACCAGTTTAAGGATAACCTTTCTGCCATCCTGGAGGATGGGGTGGTTGATCGTTCGGATATAACTGCCCTTGGAGTGCATGGCGTGACCACATAATGGACAGATTTTTACCCTTTCTTTTTTACAGATAGTAATCTCAACAGTGTCATTAGTGGTAGTCTGGTTTGTGACTTCAATATCATCACCTGCCAGATTCAGTAGTTCTATGATAGAATTATTCATATCTTTCTCCTTTCTATGAGAACCGATATCTTCATGTTAAAGGGGAAAGTGAAAGGAAGGAATTCTATTGACTTTTCCTTCCTTTTTTTCGTTCTATTTTATCCCACCAACTTGGCCTCCACCAACTTCTCCACCAATTTCTATCCCACCAACTATTTTAGAGAACCAAAATGAAGCCATCGTCAAGATGGCTTTTTGTGGATCTCTTAAATTAAACGTGGATAATCCAGGTAGGTAACTACCTGGATTTCTTGTATGTGATAATGGTCAAAACACGCTTTCTGAAACGTTCAAAATTATATAACTATAAACAGCTTTATTGATAGTTTTCAGCTGGATGTTAAGGCCTTTGACTATGACATTAGTGTAAAAATCTGATTTTATCAGCGCCGGAATCCATATATTTAGGATATTTATTCAATAAATTGATTCTGATCTCAGTAGTATCAGTAACAATAAAATGACGCGAGATGATACATGTCTTGCATAGAATTATGCTAAAAATCACTTGAGTCATCTCATCCTTTTTTGTTCAATTCACTGTATAAGGCAAGCCTTATTTTTTATCCTTTTTTATAAACTATTAAATTAAACGTGGTTTTTACCTTTCTTCGTCCACGTTTAATTTAAAAGACCCCTAAAAACACACAGGTTCACGGAAGTGAGCTTTTTTATTCTACTGATTTAAGCGACTCGATCATTTCAATCTTTTTCAATGGCTTCTTGGTAAAGTTGAGAACAATGAAAGTAAAGATGACTGTTATCAGATAGGCATAAATGAATGAAAGAGGTTTGATGTTGTTGGAGAAACGGATCATTTCCATATCAATTACACCCATAATGAAATGATGTTCCAGTACCCCTAGCGGCAATCCAATCAAGGCACCGATAAGTGTCAGCAGCAGAATTTCCTTGAAGATGTAGGAGTTGATTTCCCTGTCTCTGAAGCCCAGAACCTTCAGTGTGGCTATTTCCCTTATTCTCTCAGAAATGTTGACCTGAGTGAGGTTTATCAGCACCACAAAGGCTAATGCACCGGAAGTAATGATGATTACAAGAATGATGTAGTCCAAAGCTTCGATCATCGTATTAAAGGAATCTATTACACCGGTAAAGTCAAGTATGCTGGCGTACCCTTCAATGTTTTCCGCACATCTCTGCAGTTCATTGCCGTCACTGGTCTTGACCAGAATGGTGTTGTAATGAACGTTTTCGTCAAAGATGGCTTCATAGTATTCCTGAGAAATGAAGATGTAATGCTGGAAATACATTTCACAGATCTCAATGACTTTTACGGATCCTTTCAGACCAGATGAGGATTCAATGGTGATGAAGTCCCCTTCTTTTATCTTATATAAGTCAGCAAACTTCTCCGAAACTATTACGCCGCTGTTGTTCAGCTTGATCGCTGTCTTATGATCCCTGTCGCGCAGGTTATATATGTCATTGCTCTTGCGGGCATCCAGGACATTGACGGTAGCAACCTTGTCTCCCTTATCGAGATAGACTTTGGTGGAATAGGACATCTGCGGCACGACATATTCATTAGCCAGTTTGTTTTCCAGTACCTGATGCATTTCTTCAATGTTATGGTCATTTTCCAGATTGACCATGTAGTTGTAATTGTAGATGTCACCGAACTGAATGGCGACAACATCAGCAATGGAATCCTTTATGCCCCAGCCCACTACCAGCAGACCGGTACATCCGGCAACACCGATCACCGTCATGAAGAATCTTGATTTGTACCTGATCAGGTTACGGGCTGTGATCTTGGAAGTAAAGGACAGTCTGTGCCAGATGAAATCAATGTTTTCCAGGAAAACCTTTTTGGCATTCTTCGGAGCCTTTGGTCTTAATAACTGGCTAGGCACTTCGTTGAGGGTCTTTCTGACAACGAAGAAAGTGACTGCCATCATTAACACAGTAAAAGCCAGAACGCAGATTATGACATTTTTCAAAGGAACGATGTTGAGCTGAGGCGGCAGATCATACATCAGTCTCCAGGTATGATATATGACGGTTGGGAATACCCGCATGCCGAAAACTATACCTAAGACACTTCCTATAAGCGATGCTGTCAGGGCATAGATGACATATTTTGATATTACCTGTCCCCTGGAGAATCCCAGAGCGCGGAAAATGCCGATCTGTCCTCTCTGTTCATCGATAAGTCTGGTCATTGTCGTCATGCATACCAGAGCGGCAACCAGATAGAACAGTATCGGAAGATAAGTTCCAATGTTTCCCATCTGCATGGCATTGTTGGTAAACATGTAGGTTGAATAATGAGAATCACGGTCCAGAATTATCCATCTGGCATCAGGCAGTTCATCAAGTTCCTGATAGGCTTTTCTGATTTCGGTTTCAGCTTT
>JAEEGL017305129.1_pt1 | contig 11662 bp, 10 predicted proteins | sample 9134231 | NCBI WGS metagenome assembly JAEEGL01 (sample SAMN16246548, study PRJNA631951) | gut metagenome | biome: gut microbiome; feature: rumen; material: fiber-attached | host: Bos | place: Iran: Karaj | collected 2018-10 | reverse complement strand
TATACAAAGTAATTTTAGTACAATGGAACTATAGTTTTACGAAATATCATATGAATGATATGGGAGATTCAGGTTATGAAACTGCTGATAACAATCCGCGGGAATTCCTGCAGCGGAAAAACTACACTTGCAAAAGAACTTCAGAGACGTTTTGGCCGTGGTACGATGCGGCTTTCACAGGATGTTATCAGACGGGAAATTCTTCATGTAAAAGATGAGCCGAATCCCAAATCCATACCATTACTGAAACGAATGCTGGAATACGGACATGAAAATGCAGAGATTGTCATTCTGGAAGGTATTATGAAGGCGGACTGGTATCGTGAACTGTTTTCCTATACCCGGGAACTGTATGGAGACCAGATTCTCTCCTGGTATTATGATCTGCCATTTGAAGAAACACTTTCCAGGCGAGATACCAAGGCAAACCGGGATGAGCTGACGGATGCCAAAATGCACCTGTGGTGGACGGAACATGATTATGCGCCGGAATGGAATGAGGTATTGCTGACGGCAGAAGATCAGGTTATGGATGTGGCGGATCGAATTGAAGAGATGGTCCGGACAATCCGGAATGGCTGATACAGACAGAAAAACCATTCAATGAAGATGAGGAGCGAGAATATGCCATTCAGAAAAGATTTTATGTGGGGCGGCGCAACCGCTGCCAATCAGATTGAAGGTGCCTGGAACCTGGACGGACGGGGACCTGCACTGACAGATGTCACAACCGGCGGTACTGCAACGGAGCCCAGAAAGATTACATATATCGATAAGGACGGCAGGCACGGATTCATCACAAAGTTTCAGAAACTGCCGGAAGGGGCGCACTACGCGGTTCTGGACGAATGTCTTTATCCAAACCACGAAGGAATTGATTTCTATCATCACTATAAAGAGGATATCGCGCTGTTTGCGGAAATGGGATTTAAAGTATTTCGGATGTCGATCTCATGGTCCAGACTCTATCCGACCGGATTGGAACAGGAACCGAATCCAAAGGGAATCGAGTTCTACCGTAATGTGTTTCTGGAACTGAAGAAATATGGAATTGAACCACTGGTCACGATCTGGCATTTCGATACACCCCTGTATCTTGAGGAGACACTCGGTGACTGGAAGAACCGGGAACTGATTCCGCTGTTTGTAAAGTTTGCCAGAACCTGCTTTACGGAATTCAAAGGATTGGTAAAGTACTGGCTCACATTTAATGAGATCAATAATACGATCAACTTTCTGCCGGAAGACCTGCCGGATTCCTTCTTTCAGGATGCGTACCAGCATCTCCATAATCAGTTCGTAGCTTCCGCCAAGGCAGTCAAGATTGGTCATGAAATCGATCCGGAGAACAGGATCGGATGTATGATCTGCGGAATCACCTATTATCCGCATACCGAAGATCCCAAGGATATTCTTTTCAACCGCTACAAATGGGAAAAGGGAATTTTCTACTGCGGAGATGTTCAGTGCTTCGGCACCTATCCGACCTACGCGCAGAAACTGTGGAACGAACACAATGTAAAACTGGATATTACGGAAGATGATCTGAAGGTACTGAAAGAAGGATGCGTGGATATGTATACCTTCTCCTATTACATGTCAATGTCAGTCACTACCCATAAGGATGAGGCTGCTGCGTCCGGCAATATGGTGCGCGGCACAAAAAATGAATTCCTGCATTACTCTGACTGGGGCTGGGCATTTGATCCCGATGGGTTACAATACTATCTTGAGATGATCTATGACCGCTACAAGCGACCGCTGATGGTCGTTGAAAACGGTCTGGGCGCATATGATACGGTTGAGGAAGACGGCAGTATTCATGACGATTATCGGATTGATTACTTCCGGAAACATATTGCGGCTATGAAAAAAGCTGCAGAGAACGGTGTTGATCTGAGGGCCTATACGACCTGGGGGCCGATCGATCTTGTCTCCGCCGGTACCGGTGAGATGCGCAAGCGTTATGGATTTATCTATGTGGATAAGCATGACGACGGATCCGGTACGATGGCAAGAAGCAGAAAGGATTCCTTCTACTGGTATCAGAAAGTAATTGCCTCCAACGGAGAGAATCTGGATTAGCGGCCTTGTTTGGTACGTACACCGGTCCGCTGTAAAGAATGGCCGGACGCTGTGCGGCACGAACCATCGACTGCCAGAGGATGTTTGGGCGATGCCGTTGCCGCAGAAGAGCGGCTGAAGGAGCCGGCAGAGACTGTCGGCTTCCGGTCTGTCTCAGCAGCGAGGAAACACTATAGTTGGATAATTGAAGAACTTTCGAATCAAATGGATCTGTGAAATGATCTGGAGAAGCGGAAGTTTTTTTAATAATCAGAATGGAAGGAAATCCAAACGGAAAAGCCGCAGAAAGCATTTTTTTGGAAACATTTTGGGCATATCCATGACGTTTTTCTCTGCGTAGGATGAATGCGGAAGGAACGCTGCCTGTGAAGAATGTGACGGAATCAAATCATCACTATACGGTGGGAGATTTATGTGAACTGTTTCAGATCACCCGCAAAACCCTGTTCTACTACGATCGGTCAGGCCTGCTCAGGCCGACGGAACGGGTAGGTGTACAGAATTTCAAAGTATATGACACCGAGGCGGTTGAACGGTTGAGAACGATATTGGATTATCGAAGGGCAGGACTGACAATTCAGGAAATCCGTATACTGCTGTCGGAAGAATGCAGTAATCCTGCCGTCATTCTGAATCAGGCACTGGATCGGCTGAAACAGAAACAAAAACAATGTGCCGTACAGATCGGACGGCTGAAAGAGCTGATCCGGGAGCTGGAATGAAATCTGATTTTATTCCGGCTTGACCGTTCCCGCGGGAACAGCGTTACCGTTGAAAGAAATGTAGGGAGGCAGAAATGAGACTGATCAAAATGGAGTGTCCATACTGCAGCGGGCATCTTGAAGCGAAAGAAGGGGATACTGAAGTTACCTGTCCTTACTGCGGAAAGACTTCGCATGTGGATGCAGGAATTGAAAAGAAAGAAACAACGATCAATATCCGGGATGAGGCAAAGATCAAACGTGCAGAACTGGAAGACCGGAAACATCGTGAACAGCTTCAAAAGGAAGAAGCGGAGAAGATCGAACAGTTCAAACACGGCAAGACCGGAAAATTCATGATTGGATTCATGGTCGTCTGTGCGCTTGGAATGCTGAGCGCGTTTATGAATCATAAGATTCTGGCAGGGGTGATTGCGCTCATACAAATCGTGATTCTGGGGGTTTCCTGGTTGATTTCAACCGGTCATATACAGACCATTAAAGGAGTGAAGGTACCGCCGTTTGTGATGACACTGATTGCCTGTGTACTTGTGGTGCCTTATATGATGCTGATGAGTACCCAGACATATGAGAAATATGTCTGGCCCGAGACAGAAATTGCGTCCCGGCTGCCGAAACCGGCATCTTCTTATGGACGGATTGTTCTGAGCACTTCTGATACATTTAAGATCGTAGTGGAAAAAACAAAGGAAAACGACTATCGGAATTATCTTTCCGCCTGTAAAAAGACATTTAATAATGATGTGAATGAACAGGATGCCTATGAGGCATACGATACCGACGGATATTATCTGAATCTGGAGTATGACCGTCAGGAAAGCCGGATGGTGATTCAGGCGGAGGCGCCGATCCAGATGAATGAACTGAAGTGGCCGATCAATGAATTGTCACAGCTGCTTCCGCAGCCTCCATCCAATCACGGAATTATAGAAGAAGAGAGTTCCGAGCATCTGGAGATCCTGATCGGGAATGTAAACAAAGATGCTTATCGTTCCTACGTGGATGCTGTGCTGGAAGCAGGCTTTCAGATTGATTATCGTCGGGATGAAACGGATTTCCGGGGAAATAATGAAGCGGGTTATTCCGTTCAGATTGATGACAATGGCCGCAATACCATGCATATTACGCTTCGGGCACCCAGGGAAGAAACTCCGGAGTCGGAAACAACCGAAGTGCCGGAAGAAACTGTGGAGCCGGAAGAACCTGAACCGACTGCAGAACCAACCACGGAACCGACCCCGGAGGCAGAAAAAGCTCCGGCTTCCGGAATCCGCCCGGAATTCCGCAAAACCATGGAAGAGTATGAAGCGTTTTATGATCAGTACATCGATTTCATGATCAAATACCAGAATTCCGACAATTCCATGGCAATGATGACCGACTATCTCTCACTCATGGGAAAACTGGCAGAATGGGAGGCAGCGATTGATAAGATCGATGAGAAGGAACTGTCAACCGAAGAAGCATTGCTCTTTAATGAAGTTAACCTGCGGATCGCCACAAAACTGAACAAAGCAGCTCTGACTATGAACTGAAGTGAAGCCTGTCTTACGACGGGCTTTTTCGAATTTAAAAAAGGCTGTAACTCCAGGGCCCCTGAGAATTCTGTTTCTCAATTCACCTGTTTGTTACAGCCCTGAATATTTATCAGGAGCCGTAGTGAGTGACCCGTACCGATACGTCCGGTCGGAACCAGTCATCTTTTTCAAACGATTCGCTGCCTGCGATTGTAATCTTTTTGACGGCATCTTCACGGGACAGGAACGGTCTGGATGCATTCGTGCGGACGGTTACGATATCGCGGAAACCGGCCTGGGCAAGTTCTTTGCATACGGTCTGCCAGGAACGTCCGATGCAGGAAGATGCGGAGAACGGTACACGGATCTCTCCGGGATGAAGTGCCTGCAGTTCCTCTTCATTCAGCGGTTCGTAGAAGTTGATGACGACTGGCGCATCATAGGGGAACCAGCTGAGTGGCTGGAAGGTGCTGTTTCCTGCAATGGAAATTGCAGTAATGGTACCGGGCTTTGCGCCGGTAGTTGTTTCTTTGATGCGGGAAGTTTCGATGGAAGTAAAGCCCGCATCACGAAGCTGACGGATGGTTTCCTCTTTATCGGTACCGATAAAGGAGGAAGCATCTCCTGCAACCGGAACCCGCTGCGGGGTAATACCGCGATCTTTTTCAATCAGGTACTCATTCAGGATTCGAACGGCATCCGATTTTCCCCATTCATTTGCCTCATAGGCACGTACTGCGGTCAAAGGATGACTCTGTCCTGCCAGTAACATGAATTCCAGGGACTGGTTAAACACATCATCTTTCAGAAGTTCTTTGTATTCCAGAGCCTGTTTGAGGAACTGATCTGTACTCGCCGTATCTTCGATTTGTTTGGAATAACCAGAAAGACGCATACAGAGTTCAATTACTTTGTCCGGGCTTCCGTCGCAGATTACGGCTGCACGGTCTGCGGAGAATTCAGAACATCGCATCCAGTATGCAAATGCGATCTTCAGGGGAAGGGAGATCAGTGTGCCGATTCCCGGCAGCAGCATCACTGCAGAGCCGAGGATCATCTGCCCCATAGTCCGATACAGCGTATGGTGGCAGGCAATATGACCGCACTCGTGTGCGAGAACCGTAGGAATCAGTTCATCGGGCAGACATTCGATCAGTCCGGAAGTAAGAACGATGAACGGATCCGTATCCCCGTAGGTATATGAGTTTGGCACTACATTCATCTCCAGATACAGTTCCGGTTTTTCAATGCCAAGGGTTTTACAGATCGGATCCAGCATCGCATAGTACTTTGGAAGCTGTTCTTCGGAAAGACGGACCCGGGAAGACATATTCAGGATCCGGAACTGCGTTTCGTTCCAGGTCTTCATGAATGCCTTGATAAAAGGGGTAAATCCCGGTATTGCCTTCAGCGCTTCCAATGCTGCGCGATCATCTTCGTGAATGAAAAAGTTTGAATCAACTGCCATGATTTGAATACCTCCTGATGTAATTATTGTACTTCGGAAAGGGTATTGGTAAGAAATAGTGTATATTCATTAAACTTTCACAAACTGCACAAATTCCTCACACAACCATTGATTATAGTAAAGGTGTCAAAGATATTTGACCTTTCCCCCTATTATCCTGAATCAAGACAGAGATCTGCCAGACATCGGCGGATCTCATTTTTTTAGCTGAAAACGAATAATGTATATAAAGAAAAAACCGCATTTATCAGCGGTTTCCACTTTCTCTTTTCACGAATTCGCGCAGGAAGTCTTCAACGGGAACCGAGGTGCCTTTCGCAAGGTACTCCTCGAAGCAGCTTTTCAGCAGCTCTTCATCCCTCAGTTCTGCGAAAGCGGCAGCTTTCGCGATAAACTCATTGTACGGACGATTCCTTGTAACTCCCCCGGCTACTGCACCGAGTGACTCAAAGTCAAGCTTTGTAACACCTCCTGACTCAGAGGAGACTGGTATTGGCTGATGAAACAGCTCATAATACAGCTGGTTTTTCTGCGTACTTTCCTTTGAGAAATCAGCGTTTTCCAATAAAATATCAATCGACCTGCCCATTTCTGATTCCTCCATTTCCTTTCTCTGTACTTATATACGATGCTTATCAGAATAATCCACAGAATTGAGGCAAAGCCGGTCTGCAAACCGGCCTGATGATGCATCTGTCTGTAATCATACACCTTTTCCCAGAAACTCCGAAGTCTTATGCAATCTGAGATGCAAACAGGGGTTTAAAGATGAATTTCACGATGTTCCGGAGTTATTTTTCTCTCCTTGAATCCGTTTTGTGAAACGCTATCCGTTCCATGGATTGTTCGGATCCGGATCGGTTGGATCCCAGCCGCGGATCTCACTGTTTTCATCAATGTAGAACGGTTCCGGTTTGCCAAGCGGTCCCGGACTGCCCGCATCATCATAAATCTCTACTTCTGTACCGATCGGACAGTTCGAAAAGATCCACAGGGCATCTGCGACCGCCATCCGGATACAGCCCATAGAAGCCTTTGTGCCGAGTTTGTTGTATTCCAGATATTCAAGATCATTCTTATTCATGGAATAATACGGAACCGAGTGGAACAGGATATCTCCGACGATGTCGGTTGCATACTGTCCGTATACATTGCCAAATAGTGCTCTCCAGGTACTGCGGTTAAAGGTATGGAAGACACCGATCGGCGTAGCGGGCCCAGTCGAACAGACAATCGCCCGGACCGGTACAGTGTATTCATGGCTGCTGTCAAGACCGTATACCGTTACACAGTTCTGAATGCGGTTAATACGGATCCGATAAGGATACACATTTGCAGGAACTTCAGTTACTGCGACGGTATAGCTGGCTTCCGCAGTATTTCCGGAAGGGTTCATCGCATGAACGGTTACGGTATATTCCCCGGGCACAGATACATCAATATTGTCTTCCACCGTGTAAGTTCCCGGCTTCAGCTGTTCGGATAATGCGAGGTCATGACTGCGTCCGTCACAGACGGAGGCGATATTTGCGGCGGGATCGAAAGCATCATTCTTCCAGATTTCGACCTGTTCCTTTGAAAAGGCGATTTCCGGATTAACCGGATCGACGACCGTTACCGGATAGGTGAATTCCCGGGAAACCGTTTCGTTTCTGGAAGTGGTCTTTGAGACCAGATAGGTGATGTTCTGATCACCGGTTCGTGAAGTGTCGATATTTCCCTGTACTTCCACGTTTCCTTCCGAAGCGGTTACCGCATCCATCGGATCAAACGGCATTTCATAATAAGCAGTCAGTTTTGTTTCATCAACCGAAAGGGAAAGCGATTCCTGAAGCAACTGCTTTTCCTTTATATATTGTTGTTTCCGCAACAGAGAGACACCGACAGTAACCAGAAGGATCAATGCCAGTGCAATCGGGATAAAGACAATCCGTTTTTGTTGTTTCAAATCCATGTTTTTCCTCATATTGCATACCGGAACGGACAGAAGTGTCCGATCAGACAAATCGATTACTGAATAAACAGCGGGATCATTACGATGGCAAGTGTCAGTATCCATCCGCCGATCAGATAGAACAGATGTTTCTTTTCGGTGTGAATTGCAATGAATTCACGGATCAAAGCACTTGGCCAGTAGTAAAACGCTACATGACTTCCAATACCGGTACAGTCCATACCGATTCGCCGGCAATACCGCAGAGCCCGGTAAACATGATAGTTGCTTGTCACTAAAGCGGTATATTTATTTCCTTCCGCCGCATCAATGATCGCTTTGGAGTTTCGGAGATTCTCGAACGTGGTAGCAGACTTGTCTTCCAGAATAATCTTATCTTCGGGAATTCCTTTTTCCTTGAGATATCTGGAAATCGCTTCTGCTTCAGAGATCACTTCATCCTTGCCCTGACCGCCGGAAGGAATCATGATCGGCGGGGTGGGGTCTTTCTGATAAACTTCAATGGCTTTGTCCACGCGATCTCTCAGCAGTTTTGTGAGCGTATCTCCATGCAGAAGACCGGCACCGTGAATAATAAGAAAATCAAAGTCGTTTTTGCGGGGGATAATCTGCAGAAACAGGGAGTAGATCATGAAAATCAGAAAGGAGAGGGAAAAATAGATAACGGATACACTGACAAAAATACTGAATTTGTTCAGCATTAAATAATTTGGGTCGGAGGCGTTCTCATAGCCGACAAAGCTGTCGCCCAATATAGCAAAAAACGTAGCAATTTCTCCCAGTCCAACAAGAATGCCCAGCCCGAGGGAAAGCAGATTCGGAAGCCGAAATCCTTCACGCATGATCATCAGGATTCCGTTGTGTATCAGAAACAGCGGGACGAGCAGAAGCGCGATCGTAATAGCCAGAAACAGGAAAAAAATGACCTGTTTCTGATAGGGACCGGCCAGAAAGGTAATGGTTATGGCTGTAGAGAGTAAAGCGAAAAAAAGAATAAAGCAGTTACGGTATCTGCTTCTGTCCTGTGTAAACGTCCAGTATAGAAGCAGCCATAAACCGACCGTAATTCCGCAGTGTACTAAAGTAACCATACTGCAATCATACTTCATAAGCTTGCAAAGAAAAACCGGGCATGTGATAAAAATGCCCGGTTGGAATCCTATTTGTTTCCTTTGATGTATATGCCATCGGTATAACGGATGCCTTTGGAGAAATGGCCTCTGTAAATATCTCCGTTTGGATAATGGATTTCACAATTCAGACCGTCCAGCAGTCCTTCCTCGAAATCGCCGCGGAATTCGATGCCGTCCCGAAACTTCATGACACCTGTTCCGTTTGGAGCTTCATCTTCCATTCGTCCGATATAGATATCTCCGTTGGAATACTCGATCGTCCCTTCCGAAAACTGAATGTCATTATGGAAGGAACAATGCGTGGTTGCTTCTTTGGACGTTATGACAAAGTTTCCTTCCTTTTTTCCGTTTTCAAAATTCCCGAGATATTCTTTCCCATCCGGTGTAATCAGAAGCCCGTAGCCGTTCAATTCTGCGGTTTCTGTTTCCGTATGAAACATCGATCCGTCATTCAGCTGCAGGTTGTGTGTCAGGTTCTGTGGTTTCATGAGGCACCTCCGCCGTTTTGTACTTCAGAAGATTCATGAATTCTTCACCGGTAATGGTTTCCTTAACGTAAAGGTAGTCTGCCAGCCGGTCAAGATCTTCCATATGTTCTGTTAAAAGAGACTTTGCTTTTTCATGTTGCTGACGAACAAGCTCAACGACTTTGCGGTCGATCTCTGCTGCGGTGGAATCACTGCACATGAGTGAAGCGTCGCCGCCCAGATACTGGTTCTGCACATGTTCCATGGCAACCATATCAAACTCATCATTCATGCCGTAGCGGGCAATCATGGCACGCGCTGTCTTCGTAGCCTGCTCAATATCGTTGGATGCTCCGGTTGTGACGGAATGGAATTTTATTTCCTCAGCGGCTCTTCCGGCTGTCAGCGTGGCAATCTTGTTTTCAAGTTCCGTACGTGAGTAGAGATAATGATTGCCTTCATCGACCTGCATTGTATATCCAAGTGCACCGCTGGTGCGGGGAATGATCGTGATCTTCTGAACCGGGGCACTGTGTGTCTGCAGTGCCGCTACCAGCGCATGACCGGTTTCGTGATAGGCAACGATCCGTTTTTCTTCATCGGTCAGAATCGCATTCTTTTTCTGATAACCTGCAAAGACAACTTCGATGCTTTCCTCCAGATCTTTCTGGGTGACGGTTTTCCGTCCTTCACGCACCGCCCGAAGCGCACCTTCGTTGATAATATTGGCCAGATCCGCTCCGCTGGCGCCGCTGGCCATACGGGCGACGGCGTTGTAATCAACACCAGGTTCCATCTTAACCTTTGCGGCATGAACTTTCAGAATATCTTCCCGGCCTTTAAGATCCGGCAGTTCCACCGGAATCCGCCGGTCAAACCTTCCCGGACGCAGCAGAGCAGGATCCAGACTTTCCGGACGGTTGGTCGCCGCCAGAATCACAACGCCGGTGTTGCTTTCAAAACCATCCATCTCCGTCAGAAGCTGATTGAGTGTCTGTTCACGTTCATCATTGCCGCCAATATTGCCGGCATTGCGTTTTCCGCCAATCGCATCGATCTCATCGATGAAGACAATACAAGGTGCTTTTTCCTTTGCCTGACGGAACAGGTCACGGACCTTGGAAGCACCCATACCGACAAACATCTCAACGAATTCAGAACCGCTCATGGAAAAGAACGGCACATTGGATTCACCTGCTACCGCTTTTGCCAGCATGGTCTTTCCGGTTCCCGGAGGACCTACCAACAGAATGCCTTTCGGCATAGTGGCACCGATCTCAGAGTATTTCGACGGATCATGGAGATATTCAACGATCTCCTTAAGCGCATCTTTCGCTTCATCTTCTCCGGCAACATCCTTGAACAGAATACCGGTTGAGGACTTGATATAAACCCGGGCGTTGGATTTTCCAAGATTAAACATCAGCGATCCGCTGCCGCCTTCTTTATTCATATATCTGCGGGTCAGCAGCTGTCCCAGGATGACAAACGCAAAGACCGGCAGTACCCAGGAAAGCAGAAAGCTGACAAGCGGTGAAGCCTGTTCCTGAATCGTGGAGGAAAACTCTGCGCCGGATTCATACAACCGTTCCGTCAGTCCCGGATCGTTCATAAGTCCGGTCTTATAAATCTGTTCTTCTTCATCTCCTTTGAGAGTGTAAAGAATACGATTCTCTTCGACCTGTACTTCCTTTATCTCCTGATTCTCAGTCGCTTTCATAAAAGTGCCGTAATCGACTTCCTTTATTTCCCGCTGATTCATTGCCGGTATGGCAAAGAGATTCAGAAGGGCAAGCGACAATATTACAATGGCGTAATAGTAAATGAGGGGTTTTTTCGGTTTATTTACTTCATTCATCGCAAACCGCTCCTTTCATGAATGCACAGATAGTTTAGCACACTGATTACGAGAGTGCTAAACAGATGATTCCATGTTTGCGCCATATCGTAAAAGAAATGAATGATCTCTTCCTTATGAAAAAGGGTAGAATTTATTATAATTAGGGTTCGATCCGGAAATTTGTGTATACGAGCACACAGGAAAGATTCATTACGAACAAAGTCTGAAAGATGGATTCTTGAGAGAAGGCGTCGTATCTATACGAAGCTATGAACGCAGATATAAGAATGGAATATTTAAAAATACCGATCAGGGATGTGCTATTACTTAAAATCGCAACTTTCACTACAAAATAGAACAAATACGACACTTTCAAAGAAATTTAAACCCTGAGAAAAGTATATGTTTCATGAATGCTATTTTCGTGGATAAAGTAGTTCAATTCCGTATAATTGACCGGTAGTAGGAGAAAAAAG
>JAEEGL015925281.1_pt1 | contig 11662 bp, 7 predicted proteins | sample 9134231 | NCBI WGS metagenome assembly JAEEGL01 (sample SAMN16246548, study PRJNA631951) | gut metagenome | biome: gut microbiome; feature: rumen; material: fiber-attached | host: Bos | place: Iran: Karaj | collected 2018-10 | reverse complement strand
TTGTCGCCCGAGCCGGAGGTCAGGTCGCACAGCGAACCTATAAGATCCGTGAGCTGGCGGGGCGTGGTGCCTTCGGAGGCCATATTTCCCTTGAGGTCTGCGTCCTTCTTCTGTATGGACTCCTTGATCGCCGCCTTGAGCTCATCGCCGGAGAGGCCTGCGAAATCGTTGTCCGCGAGATACTTGAGTTTCAGTTCGTTGGGCGTTCCCGCGAGGCCCGCGGTATATGCCGGGGATACGACCGGATCGGCCAGCTCCCATATCTTACCGACGGGATCCTTAAAAGCGCCGTCGCCGTAGACCATTACTTCGATGGTCTTACCGGTCGCCTCGAACAGTTTTTTCTGTATGTCCTCAACGAGCCACTGGCTGTCGTTCGGGAAAAGCTTTATCGTCTCTTCGGTCGCTTTGTTGGAGCCGAGCAGACCGTACTTGCTGTTGAATCCGCTGCCGTCGACAGGCTCCGTGAGGATGTCGTCCATGCTCAGCACCTTCTCGGCGCCTGCCTTGAGCAGCCTGCGCTTCGTGCGGGCACGGGTGTGGATATCGCAGGCGATGACGTTCTTCGTATAGTCGAGTATCGCCTCCGCGTGGTTCGCGAATATGACCTCGGCCTCGCAGCCGCATCCGCGGATGAGCTCGAGATAGTAGGATACGTAATCGATGCCGGTGAACGGATGCACCGGATACCCGAAGGCGGCCCTGTACTGCTCCTCGCTGAGCACGTCGCTCCAGGGGTTGACCTCCTTCTCGTCCAGCAGATCCTCGTCGAAGAGATGGTTGCCCACCTCGTCGGAGGGGTAGCTGAGCATGAGGTATATCTTTTTCATGCCCTTCGCGATGCCGCGCAGGCAAATGGCGAAGCGGTTGCGCGAGAGGATCGGGAATATGACGCCGACCGTGTCGCTTCCGATCTTGGCGGCGACGTCTTTCGATACCGCGTCGATGGAGGCGTAGTTTCCCGCGGCGCGCGCGACGACGGATTCAGTCACCGCGACGACGTCCCTGTCGTTCAGGGGGAACCCCTCGCACTTTGAAGCGTTCAGGACGCTTTCCGCCACGATGGCGGCGAGATCGTCGCCTTCCCTGATGATCGGGGCGCGGATACCTCTGGATACTGTTCCTACTGTTCTCATTGTGACTCCTCCAGGAATGTCAGAGATTTATGAAATACCGCCGCCAGGGCGGTAATCACATCAGATGAATCTGCAGATCTTCGCGACCACCGGCACCCAGAGGCTGATGATTATCACGAGCCAGATCTGGAGCGGGAGCGTGACCCTTATCATATCTGCGGGCGTGTAGTTTTCGGTCTCGTAGGTGAGACGGGTCACCGCGTCCTTCGGAAGGAGATAGCAGTTGCATGCGCAGAGACCCAGCGTCATGACCGCTACAGCGGGCGACAGCCCGCATGCGGCGGAGAACGCGCAGAGCAGAGGCGCCGCGATCACCATGATGACCGGGGCCGAAGGCAGGAGAGCCAGCAGGACGAACGTGAGAAGGGCGCATACCGCGACGGCCGGCACTGCGGCGAAGTGGGGATGTCCGAGCGTTCCGGCCAGGGCGTTCACTATCCCGGCGTCAGCCATGGCTCCGCTGAGCGACATGAGCGTTCCCGCGAGGAAGAAGGGGTTCCAGTCCATATCCCGCAGGAAGTTCTTCATGTCCAGGATGCGGATCCCGGGGAGGAAGAACACGCATGCTCCAAGCAGCGATACCATCACGATGTCCAGAGCGGGGATCCAGGAGGAAGCGATCCAGAGGATCACCATAGCTCCCGTTATCACGAGGACCTTCTTTTCCTGCGCGCTGACTTCGTCCGGCACGGCGAGGGAGTTCAGGAACGAACGCATCGTTCCAGCGTCGACCTCACGCGGAGCGAAGATCTTGAGGATGAGTATCCATGCCACGGGCAGCGCGAATATCGCGAGCGGGATCCCGGCGCACAGCCACTGTACGAAAGATATGCTGTTGCCGGTCAGCTTTTCGAGCATCGTAATGGCGTAGACGTTGAGAGAGCTCCCGACCGGGGTTATCATGCCGCCGATCATAGTGGCGACGGGGATGCCCACCATGAAAGCGCGTCCGGCGCGCTGGCGCTGGCCGTCTTCGTGATAGAGGTCGAGGAAGCTGAGCGCTATGGCCATGAAGATGGCGCAGGTGGCCATGTTGGAAGTTATCGAGGAGAGGATCGCGGCGCCGAGCATCATCGTGAGGAGCATGCTCTTTATGCTCTTGCCGAACGACTTGAGCAGCATGACGAGTATGCGGCGCGAAAGCGGTATCTTTGCATAAGCCTGCGCGAAGGCCGCGGAGGCTATGACGAACAGCGGCACCCGCGTGGCAAAGCCGGAGAGCGCCCCGGAAAAGCCTTTGGTTATCCCGAGCAGCGGCATCAGGACTATGCACAGTACGCACGCCGTTACGGGATGTATCGCTTTGGTGAGAATTATGACCAGAAGGGCGACTGCCATTGCGATCGCGGTCACGCCCGCCCTCGCTCCCGATTCCGCGGCGGGGATAAGGAACGACGCGGCTATGATAACGACTGCGGCGGCAATGCCTATCAGCTTGTTTCTTTTCACGTTCAGGCCTCACTTTCGTATGAAGCATAGGCGGCGGGGACCCTTTTATACCGGCGTCCGGCCGCAGTTTAGTATATATTTTATTGACAATGTTGTCAATAAAACCGGCGTGCTCAGAACCCCAGCAGCCTGCCCGCCTGATACACCAGAGCGGACACGATATACGCGACGATTATCTGCCATGCTACGGACATCCCTGTCCACTTGAGGCTGTTCATCTCCTTGCGGATCGCCGTTACGGCGGCGACGCACGGGACGTACAGAAGCACGAACACGAGGAACGAGAGGGCCGACAGCGGGGTAAAGCCCGTCATCGCGGAAGCTACCGCGGCGCCCGCGGCTGTGATGGAAAAGCCGTAGAACATGCTGAGGGAGGAGACAACCGCCTCCTTCGCGACGAAACCTGTCAGGAGCGCGACCGCCGCCTGCCATACCGGGAAGCCCTGCGGCTTGAACACGGGAGCGATAAAGTTGCCTATGGCGGCTAGTATGCTCTCCGACGCGTCCTCAGTCATATGCAGGCGTATATCGAAGCTCTGGAGGAACCACAGCACGATGCTCATCAGAAGCAGGACCGTTCCGGCCTTCACGAGGAAGCCCTTCACTTTCTCCCAGACGTGGAGGATCGTGTTGTGCAACGAAGGCATCCTGTACGGCGGAAGTTCCAGAACGAAAGCCGCGTCTTCGCCCTTGAACAGGGTGTTTTTGAATATCAGTCCGGATACGACCGCCATCAGAAGGCCGAGGACGTACAGACAGAAGACGACGAGCCCCGACCACGCTCCGAAGAACGCCGACGTTATAAGTCCGTAGACCGGCAGCTTTGCGGTGCAGCTCATGAACGGGATGAGCATTATCGTCATGCGTCTGTCCTTCTCGTTCTCCATCGTGCGGGCGCCCATGACGGCCGGCACGCTGCAGCCGAAGCCCATGAGCATCGGTATGAACGCCTTGCCCGAGAGGCCGAAGCGGCGCATCAGCCGGTCCATTATGAAGGCGGCCCTGGACATGTATCCGGAATCCTCCAGGAGCGACAGGAAGAGGAACAGGAGCGCGATCTGAGGAAGGAAGGTCAGGACGCCGCCGACGCCCGAGACGATGCCGTCGCATATGAGGCTCACGAGCCATCCCGCCACGGACAGGGACTCGAGGCCTCTCCTCAGCCACACAGCGACCACGCTGTCGATGAGATAGGCGACTCCGTCCGACAGCCAGGAACCCACCGGACCGAACGTTATGGCGAAAACGATCAGCATCGTGAGCAGGAACACGGGAACGGCGAACACCTTATGGGTCACGATCCTGTCGATCCTGTCGCTGACCGTCGCCGCGTCCGGCGCGCGTCCTTTCTTGACGGACATCTTGACTATGTTCTCTATATACGCGTAGCGGCTGTCCGCTATGAGCGTCTCGCGGTCGCCGAGATCGCTGGAGCTCTCGTACTCCCTTGCGATCTCCTCGACACGGCTTTTGGTCTCTTCATCGAGATCCAGCGCCTTTTCGACTATGTAGTCTCCTTCGAGGAGCTTTATCGACGCCCAGTGGGCAGGGAGCCTGACAGCGTATGCGCGGTCATGGATGAGCGCTCCCACGCGGTGATGTATCTCATGGGTATACTCGTCGTACAGGTCGTCGGGCTCGAGATTGAAGCCCACGTGCATCTGCATGTGCGCGACCTGCAGAAGTTCGTCCAGATTCTCCCCCGTTTTAGCTGAGATCGGCACTACCGGGACGCCCAGTTCCTTGGACATCCTGGCGACGTCTATCTCGTCGCCCGCCTTTCTCGCCTCGTCCATGAAGTTCAGCGCGACGACCATCGGGCGCTCCAGCTCCAGGAGCTGTATCGTCAGATACATGTTGCGCTCTATGTTTGTGGCGTCGACGATGTCGATGATCGCGTCGGGCGGCTGCTCTCCCTCACCCGCGCCGATGATGTAATCGCGCGTGACAATCTCCTCCATTGAGTACGGGGAGAGCGAATATATGCCGGGCAGGTCGACGATGGTGACTTCGCGGTCGCCTATCTTCGCCGTGCCCTCCTTCTTCTCGACGGTCACTCCCGGCCAGTTCCCCACGTACTGGTTCGAGCCGGTGAGAGCGTTGAACAGCGTGGTCTTGCCGCAGTTGGGGTTGCCCGCGAGGGCGATGTACATCCTTCTGGCGTCGTGCGCCTCATGGTCGTAGCGCGCCGGATGCTCCTCGTATTCGTGGGCGTGTTCGAGGTTCATCTGCATGAGCGTCTCGCGGGAGAGCGTATGTGCGGGGAGCTTTTTCCTTTTCCGCTCCGCGGCCGCGCTGGTCATTTCTATCTGCCGCGCGTCCTCCTTGCGTATGGAGAGCTCGTAACCGCGCAGGCATACCTCTATCGGATCGCCGAACGGCGCTATCTTTTTTACCAGTATCTCCGTGCCGGGCGTGAGTCCCATGTCCACGAGCCTGCGCTTCACGGACGCGGATTTGTTGCCCACGGAGCTTATCGTCCCCCGCTGCCCCGGGTAGAGATCCTCCAGGGTGCGGGTCTTCTCAGTTGCCGCCATATGCGAACTGTCCTCTCTTTTCAAAGCTTCCGCGCCCCTTTGCGGGGCGCGGATGAGCGTTAAGCATCTTTTCTTCAGACGTTGAACCGGAACAGCGTGACGTCGCCGTCCTTCATCACGTAATCCTTGCCCTCCGAACGCACGAGGCCCTTTTCCTTGGCGGCCGTCATGCTGCCGCAGGCTTTGAGGTCGTCGAAGGCGACGATCTCCGCCCTTATGAAGCCGCGCTCGAAGTCGGTGTGTATCTTTCCCGCGGCCTGAGGGGCCTTGGTCCCGTTCTTTATGGTCCATGCGCGCACCTCGTCCGGTCCGCACGTGAGGAAGGATATAAGGCCGAGGAGCGAATAGGAGCACTTTATCAGACGGTCGAGTCCCGATTCGTGGAGCCCCAGTTCCTCGAGGAACATCTCTCTGTCCTCCGGATCGAGCTCGGCTATCTCCATCTCGGTCTTCGCGCAGATGGGGAGCACGCTTGCGGACTCGCTGTCGGCGAGTTTCTTCACGGCTTTATAATAATCGTTGGATTCGTAGTCGGCTATACCGGCTTCGTCCATGTTCGCAGCGTATATCACGGGCTTGAGCGTCAGCAGGTCGGAAGTGGCTATGAGCTCCGCGTCTTCCTGGTCGCATTCGAAGCTGCGCGCGGAAGCTCCGCCGTCCAGGTGATCCCGCAGCCGTTCGAATACTTCCGCCTCGTGCAGGAACTTCTTGTCGCCGCCTTTAGCGGCCTTCTTCGCCTTTTCTATCCTGCGGTCGACCATCTCCATGTCCGCCATGATGAGCTCTATGTTGATTATGTCTATGTCGCGGAGCGGATCCGTCCCGCCTTCGACGTGGATGACGTTGTCGTCGTCGAAGCAGCGGACGACGTGGACGATGGCGTCTGTCATCCTTATATTGCTCAGGAACTTGTTCCCGAGGCCCTCGCCCCTGGACGCGCCCCTGACGAGGCCAGCGATGTCGACGAACTCGATGACTGCAGGCGTGTACTTTTTCGGCGAATACATCTCCGCCAGATAATCGAGCCGCTCGTCCGGCACGGTCACGACGCCCACGTTGGGATCGATGGTGCAGAACGGGTAGTTGGCGCTCTCGGCGCCCGCGTTCGTTATGGCGTTGAAAAGGGTAGATTTTCCGACGTTCGGAAGTCCGACTATTCCTAGCTTCATGTCACTTTCTCCATTCGCTCACACAGGGTATACGGCGGGCGGCGCACCGCTCCGGAAAACGTTATTTCAATAAGAATATTCTAGCATTAAATCAATCACTGTCAAACACTATTTGCATCGATTGTCGGTTGACATCACGCCTGCATTCAAATAGGATATGTGTAAAAGGAGGGCTGTGCCCGTGCTTGTCGGAAACGTCGAAATTTCATCAAAGGCATGGCTCGCGCCGATGGCGGGCGTATGCGACCGCGCCTTCCGCGCCGTCTGCCGCAGTTTCGGCGCGGGCATGACCTGCAGCGAGATGGTCAGCGCGAAAGCCCTTGTCTTCGGAGACGAAAAAACCAAGACCCTGCTCGCCCTCTCTCCCGACGAACACCCTGCCGCCGTGCAGATCTTCGGTCACGAGCCGGAATGCATGGAACGCGCCGCCGCGATCGCGGCGGAAGTATCCGGCGCGGATATCATGGATATCAACATGGGGTGTCCCGTCGGTAAGATAGTCAAAAACGGCGACGGCTGCGCTCTGATGCGGGATACCGCTCTCGCCGCGGAGATAGTCAGGGCCGTCCGCCGCGGATGCGGGCTTCCGGTCACGGTCAAGTTCCGCAAGGGCTGGGACGGCGGCAGCGTTAACGCCGTCGATTTCGCCCGTGCCATGGAGGACGCGGGCGCTTCCGCCATCGCCGTGCACGGAAGGACGCGGGTGCAGATGTACTCCGGAGTGGCCGACTGGAACATAATCCGCGACGTCAAAGCCGCCGTTTCGATCCCCGTCACGGCAAACGGAGACGTCTTCTCCGCCGACGACGCGCTGCGGATGTTCCGCCACACGGGCGCGGACGCGGTGATGATAGGGCGCGGCGCTTTCGGGAACCCCTGGATATTCGGACAGATCAACGCCGCTCTTTCCGGTCTTCCCGTTCCGGAGCCTCCGACGCTTTCTGAACGGCTCGATACCGCCGTGCGCCATATCGAGCTCGCCGCCCGGCTCAAAGGCGAGCGCATCGCCTGCCTCGAAGCCAGAAAACACTACGCATGGTATCTGAAGGGCGTGCCCCACGCCGGCCAGTTCAGGAGCCGGATCGTGCAGGTTTCCGCTCTCGAAGACATATACAGGATTACGGAACAGATCAAAAGAGAACTGAGGTGATCGAACTGAACTACGCCGAAGAACTGGCGCTGATCGAAAAGGTCAGGGCCGGCGACCCGGACGCCTTTGAGCCGCTCGTTGTCGAGCACCAGAAGAAGGTCTACAACCTTGCGCTCAAACTTCTCCGGGATCCGGACGACGCGGCCGACGCGGCTCAGGACGCGTTCATAAAAGCATATACGGGCCTGGACAGCTTCCGCTCCGACAGCAGATTTTCCGTGTGGCTCTACCGCATCACGTATAACATATGCCTCGATCAAATGCGCAGGAAAAAGCGCGCCAACGAGGTCCCGCTGACATACGAGGACGAAGACGGGAACGAGGCCGAGCTCCCGATCCCGGACGAGAGCGCCTCTCCCGAAAGGGAATACGAAAAGGCCGAGCTCCGCGAACTCATAAACAAAGGGCTCGACTCCCTCAGCCCCGAACACCGTCAGATACTGATCATGCGCGAGATTTCCGACATGAGTTACACGGATATAGCGGAGGCCCTCTCCATCGAGGAGGGCACGGTAAAGTCGCGCATATCCCGCGCGAGACGGAGCCTTGCGGAATTTCTCTACGCGCACGGAACTTCCGGCGGCCTTTCGCGTCATAAGAACGGAAAGGGGGCGGAGACGGATGCCTGACTGCGAAAAATACTTCGATCTTATAAGCGCATATATAGACGGCGAGCTGACGGCGTCCGAAGAAGCAGAGCTTAATACGCATCTCGCCTCCTGCAGCCACTGCCGCGCCGTATACGACGCTCTCGCCGGCATTTCCGGCGAACTCCGCTCCGATCTCGCGGATCCCCCCGAAGACCTGTCCGCAAAGGTGATGTCGTCCGTCCGCGCAGAGAGCGGATACCCGCTCGCCGGCGTCTCAAGGGAACCGAAAAAGCGCCGCGCCGTGATCTACCGGCGCGCTGCTCTCGCGGCAGCCTGCATCGCGGTCGTCATCTTCGCCGTGCCGACGCTCTCGAAGTTCGGACGCATGGGCAGCACGGGCGGTGCGGACAACATGTCCCCGGCCCCGTCGGCCGCGTACGACGCAAAGTCGGACGAAGCTCTGCCTGTGCCGGCGGAAATGGATGCCGACTTCCCGACATATGAGGCCGCCTTCGACGAAGAGGAGGCCGTGGGCGAGTATGAGGCCGAGCCCGCGTCTAACGGCGCAGACGGCGCGAAGAAATCCGAAATGCCCGCCGCGGCCGAAGAACCTTCCGACAGCGCGAGCCAGGGCGACGCGTATCACCGGAACTGGGAAGACGTGCAGCACGATATCGACGGCGGATTCGATCTTGTGATCACCGTCCGCGGCAGCGTCCCCGAGCGCTTCGACGGTCTCATCTTCTACGACGGCGGCGGAGACGTGGCCTCTTACGCTGTCATATCTCTCGAGGAAGCGGAAGCGCTTGCCTCCGGACTCGATTCCGGCGGCAGCGGCGTGGAGATAGCCCGTCACGACGCAGGCACCGGCCTTGCGCTCGTGCTCGTAAAATAACCGTCCGCATGCGTAACGCGCCCCGGCCGTACGGCCGGGGCGCTCTTCTTTTGCCGGAAATGCTCTCTCCCCGCCTTGACAATCCATACATTATTCTATAAGATATTTTAATTAAAGTGATTACCTCAAAGGAGCTGTATATAAATGGCAAAGGACAAGAAAGTCGAACAGATCACAGATATGGAGGTCGACTTCGCGCAGTGGTACACGGACATCTGCCGCAAGGCTGAGCTCGTCGAATATTCCAGCGTCAAGGGCTTCACCATACTGCGCCCCTACGGCTACGCGATCTGGGAGAACATCCAGCGCATCATGGACGGTATGTTCAAGAAGACCGGCCACGTCAACGTGGCTATGCCCGTCCTCATCCCCGAGAGCCTGCTCAAGAAGGAAGGCGAGCTGGTGAACGGCTTCGCCCCCGAGGTCGCCTGGGTCACCATGGGCGGCAGCGAACAGCTGGAGGAGCGGCTCGCGTTCCGTCCCACGTCCGAGACCATGTTCTGCGACCACTGGCACAGTGTGCTGCAGAGCTACCGCCAGCTCCCGATGCTGTATAACCAGTGGTGCTCCGTCATCCGCTGGGAGAAGACCACGCGTCCGTTCCTCCGCTCCCGCGAGTTCTGGTGGCAGGAAGGCCACACCATCCACGAGACCGCCGAGGAGGCCATGGCCGAGACCGAGCAGCAGCTCAACTGCTACGCCGACTTCTGCGAGAACGTGCTGGCCATGCCCGTCGTAAAGGGCCGCAAGACCGAGAAAGAGAAGTTTGCCGGCGCCGAGGCCACCTACACCATCGAGTGCATGATGAAGGACCGCAAGGCTCTCCAGTCCGGCACCAGCCATTACTTCGGCGACAAGTTCTCCAGGGCCTACGACGTGACCTTCACCGGCCGCGACAACACTCTCCAGTATCCGTTCCAGACCTCCTGGGGCTCCACTACCAGACTTATAGGCGCGGTCATCATGACCCACGGCGACAACAACGGTCTCGTCCTGCCGCCCCGCATAGCGCCCGTCCAGGTCGTCGCGATCCCCATAGCCGCCCACAAGAACCCCGAAGTTCTGGAGACCGTGAAGGCGATCCTCGAAAAACTCGACGCCGCGGGCATCCGCACGAAGCTCGACGTCTCCGAGCAGTCCATGGGCTGGAAGTGTGCGGAGTATGAGATGAGAGGCGTGCCCGTACGTCTCGAACTGGGCCCCCGCGATCTGGAGAACGGCCAGTGCTGCCTCGTCCGCCGTGACAACAGGGAGAAGGTGTTCGCCCCCATCGAAGGCATCGGGGAATCAGTGAAAAAGCTTCTTGACGATATCCATGACAACCTGTACGCCATGGCCAAGAAGAACCTCGAGGAAAACACGTTCGACCTCACCACCTGGGAAGAGGTCCGGGATATGGCTCAGGGCAGAGGCGGTTTCGCGCACACCAAGTGGTGCGGCAGCCTCGAGTGCGAGCTCGCTATGAAAGAGAAAGCCGGCGTCTCGTCCCGCTGCATGCCGCTGGAGCAGAGCGGCACGACAGGCAAATGCCCGGTCTGCGGCAAGGAATGCACGACCGACATATACTGGGGCGTCGCCTACTGATATATATCCCCCCGAGAGAAAGCACATTGCATAAAGGAGCAGGTCCATGCTTAAGCGTATGACTATAGAAGAGGCCGTCGGCCTCGTCAAAGACGGAGACACCATCTGGATAAACGCCTTCGGCGCCTGCGCGTCTCCCATAGAACTCAACAAAGCGCTCACCAAGCGCTTCCGTGAGACGGGTTCGCCCCGTCACCTGTCGGTATACAGCGCCTTCAGCTTCAGCGACTGGAAGGACGGCAGCGACGTCGAGGGCTACATCACGGAGGGCGCCGTCGACCGCGTGGTCATCGGGCACTATTCCAGCCTCCGCGACACCTGCCGCGCCATTATGGACAATAAGATCGAGGGTTACAATCTTCCCGGAGGGATCATGTCCCACATGGTCCGCGCCGCCGCACGCGGCGCCAAGTCCCTGTTTTCGAAGACCGGCCTGAATCTCTTCGTAGACCCGCGCAACGGCGGCCAGTACAAGCTGAACGAAAAGTCGAAGCTCGATCTGGTCTCCCTCGCCGAGGAGGACGGAGAACTCGGCCTCCTCTACAAGATACCGAAGATAGACATAGCCTTTATAAAGGCCAGTTTCGCCGATGAGCGCGGCAACATCTCGTTCCAGAACGAGACCGCGTCCATAGACGCCCTGTCCGTAGCCCAGGCTACCCACAGGAACGGCGGCAAGGTCATCGTGCAGGTTGTGCGCATCGTCAACAACAACATGCCTCCCCGCACGGTCAACGTCCCGTCCGCGCTGGTGGACGCAGTCGTCGTCTGCCCTAAACAGCAGCAGCTCACAAATCTCGACGGTTTCTACGATTTCATCTGCGGCAAGTACGTCCCCAGAGGAGCCATACTCAAGGCATGCCGGGAGGAGCTCCGCGGCGCGATCGGCAGCGTGTCCCACCGCAGTTCCCTCCACACCGCGCTGGCGCGCCGCGCCGTCAGGGAGATAGAACCGGGCCAGATCGTCAACATCGGAATAGGAATACCCGAGCTCGTCGCGGAGGAGGTCCTGAACCGCAACATGGTCGAGGACGTGCACCTCAGCGTCGAGTCAGGTCATACGGGCGGCTTCCCGCTGGGCGCCCAGGGCTTCGGCGTCGCGATCGGTCCCGACTCGATGATGGACATGTCCCGACAGTTCGACTTCTATGA
>JAEEGL014621752.1_pt1 | contig 11662 bp, 11 predicted proteins | sample 9134231 | NCBI WGS metagenome assembly JAEEGL01 (sample SAMN16246548, study PRJNA631951) | gut metagenome | biome: gut microbiome; feature: rumen; material: fiber-attached | host: Bos | place: Iran: Karaj | collected 2018-10 | reverse complement strand
TTGAAAAAGCTTCACCTGATGTATTGAATATCTTATTACAAATATTAGATGAATGACAACTAAAAGATAGCAAATGAAGACTGATTGACTTCAAATCTACTATCATAATCATGACTTCTAACATTGGAAGTGAAGAATTCAGTAAGAAGCAGGTAAGCATTTGATTCGCTACTGGAGACGAAAAGGAAATGAGCAAGAAAGACTTTGAATTGGTTAAAGACAGAGTTATTGATCAACTTAAAAGCTCTTTATCTCCTGAATTATTAAATAGGATTGACCATAAAGTCGTGTTCAAACCATTAAGCAAAGACGATTTGAAATCTATATTTAATATGCAGTTAGCTACATTCTTGGAGGCATGGAAATGAAAAGAATGAATCAAATTGCCTAAATTCACAGCTAAACAAGTGAAAGATATTATTGAAAAGATTTACGATCCACAATATGGAGCAAGACCAGTGGAAAGATATATTCAGAATGATATCGAGGGAGAATTAATTAATTCAGTATTAGAAAATAATTAAAAATTATTAAAAGGATTCTTAAAAAAGAATCCTTTTTTTAAAAAGCCATCAGATATTTGACAAAACTTTTTGAAATGTGTATAATAATTATGTATATAATTATTATTTTATTGTATTTTATCAAATAAAATGCGAAAATTTCGAAAAAGACATGAAACAATTGCTGATGGTAGCGAAACACAACAAAATTTAAGTAAAGAAATGCCTTCTGTTACATCAAAAACAGATCTTACTCAAGAAGAAATTGATGAGTTAAAAAAAACTGCTAAGAAAATTCCTCTCAAACAGGGATCTTCATTAGAAGAAGATTTTCAATTTTTGTTATCTGCATCAAAAAAGTGAAAAAATTATTTCATTGAATTTCCTAATGGGAAAAAAATATACTCTTGTGAAATAAAGACAGAAGACGATATCTATCTTCAATATTTTTGAAAAACAAAAACAGCACATGAAAGAGAGGTTTGGGAAAGAGAAAGAAATTATGAAATTAAAAAGAAGGAAAAAGAATTGGAAGCTCTTAATAAGATACCACAACGAATTGAAGAATGAAAGCAATATATAGATGAAGATAAGCGAGAAAGCTGGGAGAGATACGTAAATTCTTCAGCTAGAGATATGTATAATTGAATGGATATAGATTATACATTACAATTATTAAAAATGATAAAAGATTGAGAATCTTGGGAATCAATCCAAAAGGCTTTTAACGATCAAGATAATTCTTTTTTTAGCTATGGTATAGTCAGAAATTGGGTTGTATATTTCTCAAATAAGGGAGATGAAGCAGATAAAAATTTGAAAAAGTAGTTTATGGTAACATCTTAAAACTTAATTCCATTTTTTAAAAAGTGAACTATGTGGCGGAGACTTTCTATCAAAGCGTGCCTTCACACTAATTAAACCATTAGGAGTAAATTTGGGACAAATTACTCCTTTTTAGTAAAGAGAAACCTTAACAATTGTTTTTATTATCTTCTAAAACTTTTTTCCATGATAAATCCTTTTTTAACTTTGTACTTAAACTTCACAGAACTATTCCATATATCGTAAAGAATAAATAATTTACCATACTATCCTCAAATACATGCAAGAATAATCACATTATGAATAAAGCGAAAAATCAGATTTGTAATTTATACAATACTTGAAGTTGATATTCTTCCTCGTTAGTCAGCTTTCATTTACTTAATCATATCACTTTATATTGAACCAAAAGCAAACACATTAACATAAATGTTCGGAATAAGAATCAAACTGTTCCGATATCGAGCATTATTTGTAGGAAATAATTTTCTGGGAGATATTTTCATTCGTAATGAATCGCTGGCCCTGAACTTCCAAGTCCATGTCATAATGGTTGTGAAATCACCTCTGGAATTGTAGATAATTTGCTTGTAATATGTCCAACCGTAGATTCTCGTTTGAGTACCGATAATATAGCCAAAGCAACAAAAACTCAGATTCCTCATCGGAGCAAACACCTTTTTTTTGATTTCGATTGTTTCCAATATAAAGCTACAAAAACTACAACTATTCAAACCAAAACCGCACGTGAAAGTGTAGCCACCATTCATGCCATTCGGACTGCTAAAGCGATAATTGATATGACTGTATTTTCTTTTTTCTTAATTTTATTCGTAAAAAACCGCCATACAAATGGGAGAAATGCCACTAAGAAGTATCAGTAATTATTTGGTCATGAGAATAATCATTGTCGACGCAAAGTTCATTGAAATCAAGTAAGATAGTATATTGGTGGATTTTCTCCGTATAAATAATCGTTTAATCCTCCATATCATAAAGAGTAGAAAAAGTCTGGTCGCAACAATTTAGATCATTGCCATAGAAATCATAATCAAACAATTCAAACTAAAACCCATGGGAGGATTTGAATCAATTTAGATTTTTGCCATTTTTCGGCTATTACATATCATAAAAAACTCGCAGAGAGCAATATAAACATCCACCAGAATCAGTATTTAATTCATATGAACATATTGCTCCATGACACATCTTTCAAAAGGGAAAATAATATTGAAACAGCGATCAAAATTATAAATGCTATCCAAGCTTTCTCCCAATGTTTTCGGTATGGTTTAAGTTTTTTATATCATAAAATCAATACTACGAATAAAAATAATAACCGTATTCATTCACGAATTAATGCTGGATATGATGATTCACATAAATGAATTCCATAAGCAAAAAATGTAGATATAACCTGATAAAACACGTTTAATATCCAGAATATTGAAAATGTAGTCAGCATTGTAAATTTTCGCAGATTATAAATTTTTATTTTATTTTAGACCAAGTTTCGCTTAAATACAAATTCCATGCTTTCATTGGATCCATCATCTTCTTTTGTTCTTCTTCGGTTGGACGGTATGGTATATGAGTTAAATCTGTGTTAAATCATGTTTCAACCACATCTCATGATGATTTGAAAAGAATAATTTCTTCTCATCTAAAAACCATAGAATTGTCATGAGCAAGAAAAAGATATCCGTAATCTGAAGCTAAATATTTTTTCTGAAAATTCTGAGCATAATCCATTTCGTTTTGAACAGCTGCAGTTCTCTCGTCTACAGTTTCTATTGAATCTACTACAGTTCAATAGTTTACATATGTTCTAATCGCAAAAATCCCAGCGATAAAAACAAGTATTCACAAGGCATATTTTATCTTAGTTCAATATATATTTAATATTGTTTTTAACTGAAACATATGATAATAATTTTATTTTTAAAGTTGGGAAATAATTCGTTTGATAACTTCTGGCATTTTTTCTTTTGTAATTGGTTCTTTATATGTAAGCAAAACCTTTTTTACACTTTCAGCTTCATATCATAGTCAACGCATAGATTTTACTATATCTTTAAATAATTTTTGATCTACATCGAGAGACGATAACTCATTTACATTAAGTGAATCTTTTAATTCAAGTAAAATCTTTTTTGCTCATTTTGGTCATACTCATGGAATAGACTGGAAAAATTTTACATCCATTTTTTTAACTGCGTTTGAAATTTCCTCTTGTGAAGTTTGTGCAAGTTGAAATGCTGTTTTACTTCAAATTCCGTTAATTTTTAAAAATTGCTCAAAAAGCTGTTTTTGATTTAATGTATCGAATGCAAAATATTGAACTGTTCTTTTATTTTCATCATAAATTGGGAATAGATAGAATCCTCATTCAGACTTTTTTCATGTATAAAAAACCTGTACTCAAACAAAGTCATGAATCAATAATGTAACTCAATCCTTCTTTTCTATTTTTCACTGAAAATAATGGAACATAGTTTAAATAAAAAATAAATACGAGCATATTGTATAATTCCTATCCATTTTTTCAAGTGAATGAAAATAAAAAGAGGAGCCGATAAATACTTCGCCTCCTCTTAAATTTTGGAATACAATTATTACGACATTGCAATATCGTACAAGACTAAATTAGATTCTCTGATAACTGATGCAACAGAATCTGCTCCATGGAAACAGTTAGTCGCTCTTCTTTCTAGATAAGCTTCAGGTCCTCCGAAAAGTTTATGTGTATATACATTTCTAAGAGTCCCTTCTGCTGCTTTCGCTGGATCTGTTGCTCCAAGTTCATTTCTCCATGCCTGAAAACAAGGGATCTCTCCCATCTTTTGGAGTATAAGAACCACAACAGGACCTGATGTCATCTGCTGAACTAATCCTTCAAAGAAAGACTTTCCATTATGTTCAGAATAAAAATTCCTCGCAAGCTCTTCTGAAAACTGCCGATTAGTTTCAAAAAGCACAGTAAATCCCCTGCTCTCAATATCGTGAATGATTTCTTCCTTTGCAACAACTGCATCAGGTTTAATCATCGCATAGGTTAAATGTTCAAAATCCTGAACCGAAAAGTTTTTGAATTTTTCTAAAAATAATTTTGTTTCCATTAATTTTATATTTAAAGATGTAATAGTATTTTGACTATATTTAATCATTCAAAAAAATCAATAAAAACACCTTGGTAAGTATGTGTAAATTATTCTTGATTTTATAACAAATACCCCTACACTTTTTTGTGTTTAGGATGTTTTATGTTTTATAAATTAGTTATGGCAACTAAAATAACGGCAGAAGATCGTGATTTAATAATTAAAATTGCAAAATTATTTTTAGATAGCCCGTATCTATTTGGAGGAAATGGAGATTTGCCATGAGATCCAACTGATTGTAGTAGATTTGTACAAGTGATATTGGAAAATGTATGAATAACCGTAGAAAGAAATTCTGCAATGCAATGAGAACAATTTTCGTCTACAGAGAACATGCATACAGATTTATCAAAGGCCGAAGTCTGAGATTTGCTTTTCTATAAAAACACTTATGAGTCAAAAAATGAAATTACTCATGTTGGTTTCTATATGTGAAATAATGAAATGATTAATGCTACGTGAAAAAAGGTTCAGATAAACAAAATTGATAAATATTGGAAGGAACATTTTAAGTGAGTGTGAAAATTAAGTTTATTTGCCAAAGATTATAGTAAGGCAAAAGCTAATAAGAATTATGAAAGGCTTAGTAACAAAGAAGCTATAAATAAAGCTAGAACTATGAAAGCTGTAAATGCAGTAATTGCTGTACTTACTTCTACTTGGTGAGATTTACCTGAAAAATATCAAAAATTGAGTGCTGATTATGCTAAAAAGCTAAGAGCTGATTACTCTGAAGCTAGAAAACTGGAGCCAGAACAAACTAAAAAGGTATATCAAAGTGTTGTAGATATACTTAGTTATTCATGGAAATTTGCAGGATATACAGAACAGAAAAAATATGAAGAATTAGCAAGTTATTTGAGAAAAAAGTTTTGATTGCAGTAGTTTATTATTAAACAGGATTCTATTAATGTATAGTAAAAAAGATGAAGACTTAAAGATAGATAAGAAAATATGAACAATCTGGACGATAATTATTGTACTTTTGGTTGTGTGATGACAAATTGCTTTTTTGCTTGCTCTAACTAAGTTATAGTTTTGATTAAACGCTAAGGAATGGAATATCTAACATTAAACAATTCTACACAAATACCGATTCTCTGATTTTGAGTTTATAAAATATCCCAAGCTGAAACTAAAAACATAGTTTTAGATGCAATAAATATTTGATATAGACTTATAGATACGGCCCAATATTACGAAAATGAAAGATGAGTATGACAGGCTATTAGAGCATCTTGAATAGATAGAAAAAAATTTTTTGTAACTACAAAATTGATAAATAAATGATATGAAAATACGTTAAAATGAATAGATATATCATTACAAAAATTCTGATATGATTATTTTGATTTAATTTTAATTCACTGGCCCAAATGAGATAATATTGCTATTTATAATGCTTTAGAAACTGCTTATAAACAGTGAAAATGTAGAGCTATTTGATTATCAAATTTTAATGAAGAGCAATTTTTGGAAATATATGAAAACTGTGAGATAAAACCAGTAGTAAATCAGATTGAAACCCATATTATGCGACAACAATGGAAAATGCATAGTTTCTTAAATGAATATAATTGTATTCATGAATCTTGGAGTCCATTATGAGCGTGAAAATTTGAATTATTTGAAAATGAGAATTTGGTAAAGATTGCAAAGAAATACGGCAAAACTGTAGCTCAAATTATACTCAGATTTTTTATTCAAAATAATGTAGTTGTTATTCCAAAAACTTCTCATATTGAGAGGATGAAAAAAAATTTTGAAGTTTTTGATTTTATGCTGGATGATGAAGATGTCGTGAAAATTAAAAATTTAGACAAAAAAATTTCTTATACAAATTGGCCTGAATCTATGTTAAAAGAGCAAAATTATTAGCCTTTACCTAAATAATTTATCAATATTAATAACTCAAAAATTCCAATCAAATAAAATTTTGCATTTATCTAAACTTAGATCAAATTTTATATCTGTATGCCATGGATTTACGATTCGTACTCTCTTTTCTCAATTCTTGTCCATGTAACATTTTTCTACAGAGTAAGCATGGTTTGGAAAAAATAGTACTTTTGTTTTTCATGTATTATCTTGTTTAACATCTTGAAATTTGCTTAGATTACCATTGGATATTTCTTGTCATGATCTATTGACGATTTTTACATTATCAACCGAGATAATCACTCCATTTGTACATTGTATCTCTTTGATTCATTCTCATGAGTTTATAAAATTAGGATTTATTCATACTCTAATTGAAATAAGTCATAATCAAAACAAATCAAATAGCTGATTAATACGATTTTCACTTTTTTGAATCGATTTTTTATGATGGTCCAAAATAATTGCTGGAGCTCTTATATCCTCTGCTTTTTTTAGCAATTTATAATTTTTGCTAGATCGTATTTCTCATCAAATAATACAATCACCGGAAAATAACTCTTCTAATGTTTTAATTGTGTCCCCTCCCTCAACACTACTTAGCATATCTCCATTAAGATTCATATCTATCGGATTATCTTTTCCTCCATCTCATAATTTATTTCATAACTTACTCTCTATAAGTTTCATCTTGATATATGCTATTTCTAATATTTTGAATCATAAATATTTCGATTTACTATTAATATTCATTTCACGAGTTTTTCAATGATTGTTTGTTATTTTATACGTTTTATTGATGTCTGCCTTATTAACTTTTATCCATGGTCATATATTTAATGGAATTCTAACTAACCATCCATCATCTTTTTCGATAAGATTTGATTGAATAAAAACATCAAATCAATTCATCTTTTTAAAAATTTCTAATCAACTGTATAAATAACAAAGTCATATATTTCATTGGTAAATTTCATGTTTCCCGAATTTTCATTTTGATCAAAAATACTCTATGTATTTTTTTTCTGACAATGTTCTATTGGTTTCTAAATATTTATCTTTCCTCTTTATATAATCTTTCATGTGTTCTTTGCTGGATACTAAGTATAATGCTTTAACTTTCTCTATATCGCTGGTATTGTTTATTCAATTTTCGTTACAATATTGGAGAACCTCCTCAGGTATTTTGTATAAAACTTCAAATTCTTGGTATGATATAGGATTAAATCATAATTTTTTAGCATCTGAAGTAATCTTATCTATATCTTCATATTCTAACGATAAGAGAAAATCTAAATAATCTAAATAATCTAAATAATAAGGATTGGACTCTGGTTGCCTTATTATATATTTTAACTTTTTTATATCATCTTGCGTTAATGTTATATTTTTAAGTTTTAATAAATCGTTTCAATTTAAGGTTATTCATACATTGACTAATGATTCTATCTTCATAAAAAATTCCTCATTCATATCTATCTCTTGAATTTTTGGCAAAGAACTTCAATCAATATTTACTTTATCAAATAATCTTTCTAATTTATTTTCCAATTCTGAATTTATTTTAATACTATCGATTAATTTTAAATCTTTTATTGATAAGCCTACGCCTTTATCTAATAATTTTTCGATTTTTTTTATTAATTCTTCTGATAAATCAATATCTTTTAAAAGAATGAGATCTTCAACATAAAGATCCATACCCAAAGAAGCCATTTCATGTTCGTGATTTAATACAATTTCATGTAATTTAATAGCTTTATTGACAATATCATCTGACAATATTTCTATATTTTCAATATTTTTTATAATAATGGAGTGGAATAATAATTCATTATTTAAACGAATTAAATTTTCTAGTTGTTCCCTGTTAAGGTTTAATGAAATAATCTTTTTTATCTCTTCAAAAGAAAATTTAATATTCTTGAATGAAAATTTGCGTTCATTATCTTCATCCATTAAAAACTCACAAAGATTTGATATATTTTTTTCATCACAAACTTCAATGATAATGTTTTTTAGAAGAGCTTTTTCTGGATATGTAAGTGATTTTTCAAGTAACGGTTCTATTGATTCTATAAAAAATTCAATCTCCATCGAAAAAAGCATTGTTTTACCCAGATTAAAATTTTTCTCTCAAAAATCTATCTTATCAGTATTTTCTGATTTTTCTAAAATCTGAAATGTATCATCTTTAACATAATTTGTTATATCATTCATTTTATCATCGAGGCCCATATGTTTTAATTTAACTTCATTATCGTTCACTGTCTCATCTATCTTATTTCTAGCCATTTATTTAAATATCGTAAATTTTATAAAAACACTATTAATATATTTATTATAAGATATTTGTCAATATAATTATTCGTGTTTGATATTGTTTTCATAAACTTGAGCCTTTTTGGTAACATATATAGTAAATGGAAGTATAACTATTTCATAGCATACTTTTAGTACTATTTGCGTAAATATCATAACAAATAAAGTATTACTTGGCATTGTATCCACAAATGCGAGTGGAATAAATATTCAACTATCTACGGTTTCTCCTGCTAAACTAGACAATATTGCTCTCCATCAAAATCATTTATTATCATGAGGATGTTTTAATTTCATTTTCTGAAATATTCTGTCATTTACAAAATCTCAAATCACGTATGCAAACAAACTTGCAAAAAGAATTCTCCATGTGTTTCACAAAACCGTTGAATATGCATCGGTATTCGTAAAATATTCTGGAGCTTTCATATTTATTATAATCATAAATATCAGAGACATAAGTAAATTACAAACAAATCATATATAGCATGTAATTCTACTCCATCCATACCCATAAACTTCACTAAAAACATCTGATAAAATATATGTAATAGGAAAAATTATCATAGCTCCTGTCATTGTGATTCAGAATGGTAACATGATCTGCCTTCATGTAATAACATTACTAACTAGTAATGTCATAACGAAAATTATAGTTAGAATAACTTTTAAGGAGCTATGTGATTTTCAAAATTCTTTCCTTAATGGTAAGAAATTTTTCATCTATTAGTACGGATATTAAAGTTTAGTAAGGATATTTTTTATTAATAAAAAAACAAGAAATGTATTAGAAATTTTAATTAAGATATATTTCAACCCAAACAAAACAAATTATTGACTTTTATCAATAAATGTTTATATTATTGTTATCATATAAAATAAAAAATTTAACAAAATTATGGGAAATCTTCTTTATTTTTGTGCTTATGACACTAAAAACATGGACGCAGGCTTACTTGTAGTCTTCTGCACAGGCCTTGAAAGAAGGCCGGTAGTTCGTAACACTGAGATTAAAATTACATGTTCAAACCTGATTGTTCTTGAACGTAATGATGATTCGAAAGTCTTTGGTATGGCTTCAAATGGCAAAAATTGGCTTATTGCCTGTCCTGCAGGCTTCAGACTAACTCAAGTAAGACCAACAAGATTCCGTCCTATGGACAAGTAAATTACTTCTGTTGTTAATTTCTTTTAAAACGTCCTGTTTCAGGGACGTTTTTTTATTAATTATTAATTGGTTTAGATTTAACTGTATTATTCCCTTGAAATATAGAATTATTTATTTAAATCAAGGATGATATTATTTTTATTTTTATAACTAATTTAAAAATATGAAAATTAAAACACTTGGTATTGTTGCTTTATTGGCAATAAGTTGTTTAGCTCTAACAGGATGTAATAAATCTGATAACACAGAAATGGCAAATCCTGCATCTGTGTATTGTGAAGATAATGGTTGAACTTTACAGCTTGAAGAATGAGCATGACTTTGTATGTTCGATGATGGAAGCTATTGTGAAGAATGGTCTTACTACAGAGGAGAATGTGAAAAAGGAGAAATTATGTATAACACACTTGATGAAGATTCTGTTCTACCTGAATGAGCAAAAACTTCATTAACTAGTGAAGAATTGGATGAAATTGCAGAAACTAATTTTCCTAAATGATATTCTTATACAACATTTAACATGGATGAAAATGTTGCAGGAGATGGATGAGATGTTGTATATCCAGAAGATCTTTCTCATACATTATTAATTCCAGAACACGCAACTATGGCTTCTAGAGAAGTGTTAAGTTCAGGAATCGAAGATGGAATGATTTATACACTTACAAAAGTTACATTGCAAGATGATACAGTTATCGATGTGTTGTATATAGTTAATCCAGTAACATTAGAATTTGTAGCAGCTTCTGTTGAAAATTGAAACATTTCAACTAATTATCAATTTGTTTACTAATAATATTAAAATAAATATAAAGACCTTCTAGTGAAGGTCTTTTTTTATTTGCTTTAACTTTAAAAATAATTATCAAAAAATCAGATTTATATCAAATGTATAAATGACTAATTGTTGGATATTTGATGATATTTATTGAGAACGTATTTATCGTGACTTAAAGGAGATTTTGCCGAATTTCAACTATCCTATAACGACAAATGTAGACAACCCTATTCCTTATATATGAGAAATTAAAGATTGAGATTTTATAATTTTAGATAATTTTTTCTTTTGGGAGTGAAGAGAACAACCATTATGAGACGATTTTCTCCGACAATATCTAAAACTTCATTATAAATGTAAGATTGTCTGTATCTCAAATTATTGAGAAAGAAATATTATAAGATTCTCTCAATGGAATAATGTGTACAATAAATGAGATATTATAGGATTTGTACCAGATAAAAATCCTAGAGAAATTTCCAGATGGATTATGTATAATTTAGAGATGGAGAAAATCGAAAAAACAAATTCAAACTTGTAATAAATTATTATTTAGTTATTAGTAATAATAATTCTTTATTTATTATTCATTTATCAATGAAAAAATTATCTTTATTCTGACTTTTATCTATTTTTTGTCTTAGTCTTTGGTGATGTGGATCTAAAATTGATGAAGATTTAGTTCCTCATTTAACCAACGACATATTAATGGAGTTGGCTGCACAGGCTTTACCTTGTGATGAATGACAAGCTTTCGCTAATTTTGCAATATTATGAACATGAGTAAGCAGAGAATGAAATTTAATGTATTATTGAGTAGATGAAGTTATGTGATTTATGCCTGCTGAAGATTGAAAAAGCTTAAAGAACACTTGTTACAAAATAGCTCCACTCGCTATGGAAATACATCAATCTGATGAGCGATTTAGTTTAGTACGTGTAGAAGCAGTTGAAAATTATGAAGGAGATTTTTTAATTGAGGACTACAATCCTGAATTTGATTGATGAAAATTAGATGAATATGTTA
>JAEEGL013133191.1_pt1 | contig 11662 bp, 4 predicted proteins | sample 9134231 | NCBI WGS metagenome assembly JAEEGL01 (sample SAMN16246548, study PRJNA631951) | gut metagenome | biome: gut microbiome; feature: rumen; material: fiber-attached | host: Bos | place: Iran: Karaj | collected 2018-10 | reverse complement strand
TAGAGACATTGTGGTACTTCCTCTTCGTACGCAACTGGCGACAGGCCATTGCCTACGGCGTGCTTTGTAATGCCATCAGTTACCTGACGGGCTTATTCGTTCAATTATTATATTTTTTAATCTTTTAAAACAGTACTATTATGATTTGGAGATTATTATTAGACATTCTTCCCCACGACGGACACAGACCGATTCGTCATCCCATTATCAAGCCGGTTGACGTAGGTCCCGCACCCGACGTGGTTGATACGGCAACGACATCGCCCCATGTGGTGGACACCGCCAATGTGGGGTCAGTTACTGACTCAGCCCAAGCCGCTCAAGACCTCGTGGTAGGCGGTGCTACAGGCGGCGACGACATGACCATGCTCTTTGCATCCATCTTCGTCGTGTTCTTCGCCCTGGCACTCTGCCTGTACTTCGTTTTTGCCTACCGCCGTTCGCTGCGGCCGGGCGTGAAGTAACTAAAGACGAAAAGAGGGCGTGCCAATTGACACGCCCTCCTTTCTTTTTCGGTAATTTCCTTATCTCATCATCTTCAAGACGTAGGTCTGACCGTTCTTGAGCGTTACCTGCTGGTAGTAGATACCGTCGGGCAGGCTCTTCAGGTCGTCCTTCGTGAAGAGACGGGTGGGATGATTCTCGCTGCGTACCAGTAAACCGTTCGTGTCATAGACGCGGAGGGTCTTCAGCTGAGCGTTCGAAAGCTGGGCCATGTTCGTTGCCTCACCCATCTGCAGCACGTAGGGCTCGTCCAGCGTGCCCTTCAGGGCATCGGCCTGGAACGTCTCGGTCTGCTGCAGGTACAGCTCCTCGCCGTCTGCCGTCGTTACCACGAACGTCAGAACGTCTGCCGCACCGGCCTTGCCGCCAACGGTCAGGAAGTGACGACCGTCAACCACCGATGTCGTCGAGAGTCCGCGCAGCTCCGTGCCGGCATAGACGCTCACCTGAGCCTCCTCTACCAGCTCGTCGCCGTTCATCACCACTGCAATCATCGTCATGTTGTCGCAGAATTCCGACTCAAAGCCCTCCAGAGCCTTGCGCGGCGCCTTCAGGTGTCCGCTGGCAGTAGGCTTGGTGTAGTGGAAGGTCTTGTCGGCAGCGGCATTGCTGAGGTACATGTAACCCACGCCGGGCTCCATGGCGTTCAGCGTACCAATCCACTCACCCTCGGTATAGAGTGCGAAGGCTGACTGACCCTTCACAATGTCGCCATCCTCCGGCGTCATACCGCTGAAGGCAGCATTCAGTGAGTTGCTGGCCTGGCACGGATAGCCTATCCATGTCCAGCCGTTTCCGTTCAGCGTAATTTCAACACTTGCCGGATTGATCGGTGTGCCGACGAAGGTCTCTGTGTAGGGAGCCGTAGCGTTCAGCTTGTACGACCGGTCGTAGGCAATGCCCAGCGTACCTAACCATGATACCAGCGACGAGCTGCCGTCGGTGATGGTTGCAACTTCATCCAGGGCATCCTTGAAGATGGTCTTCCAGGTAGCGCCGGTCTTCGGCTGTGCATACAGCGAGAACCACTTCCACGAAGCGCTTCCGTGCGACAGGTCTTGCTCAATCTCGTTTCTCGGCGTAAACTGAACAGGCGCAGCGAACGTGCCCACGTACTTGTCGGTACCGAATGTCTCGGCATTGACATCGCTTACTTCTACCGACGGGTAGATGATTCCCGTTGAGGCATCGTATGCCTTGTAGGTCAGCGAGTAGTCTGTTCCGGGCTGTCCGTCACCAGGTCGGCTGTTGATAACCAGCATCACCATGTAGGCATCGAAGCGGCTGAAGTACTGCGGCTTCGTAACGCCCACGCACTCCGTGCCACGGAAGGCGGCAATCATGTCCTTCGGGTCGCTGCTGATGACGCCGTCGATATTTAACAGACCCACGACGGTCATCGTGCTCTCGCCCTGTGCGGCCACCCAGTTGGGTGCCTCACCCTCGCAGTTGACGGTGACGTTCAGCGGAGCATTGATGTTCTGATCGCCTGACAGATAGACTGACGTCTCGTAGTTGCCAATGGCCAGGCTCGGGTCAACGGTGAAGGTCAGCGTGGCCGATGCCAGCGGCATCAGCGTACCAGCCTCTACGTTGGCGCTCAGCCATTCGGGCAGTCCGCTCAGGCTCCATACCTCGCTCTCCGAGCTGCGGTTCTCAATGGTAGCGGTGAAGGTGGCAGGCTCTGTGCCCGTCTTCGTCACAGCCACGTCAGACTCTGTCCAGCGTAGCTTGTTCTGCTGCACATAGACACTCCATGAGATAGGCTCGGCAGTATTGCCGTTCACGTCCTTCACGCGCTTTACGGTGAGGTTGATGGTACAACCCTCCATGCGTGGAGCATCGGCTTCGTTGAGAACAATCCTGATCTGTCGCTCGCTGGCTACGAAGCTGAAATCTACGTCCTCCATCTTCGGTGCAGGCTTCAGGGCAGCGGTGTTCTGTGAGCCGAGCGTTGAGAGTTGAGCGTCGATCGGTAGTCCGTTGGTGTCGTAGAACGACAGGGCGGTGGCGCTGTTCGTTTCCTTCGTCACGGCATCGTCCAGCATCGGGTTCGTAACCACCACTCCGCTGTTGGTGCCGTAAACCTCCATCGGGTAGTAGCCTACCAGTCCGGGCTCGTTGGCCTTCACGCGTACGTACATATTATTCTTAATGACGTTCGCCGTACGGCGGGCCTTCCAGATGCGCACCTCGTCGATGGCACCCTTCAGCAGCTGGTCGTAGTCACCAACATTTTCTACCCTGTGGCAGCCCAGCGTCAGCAGGTTGCCATACAGCAGCGGCATGGCCGAAGACGATACCTGGATGCAAGGCTGACCGTCCAGATAGACGACACCGCTTCCGTTAGTGCTCTTCAGCACGTTCACGGCTACGTGGTGCCACTCTCCGTCGCGCAGGTCCTTGTTGATATTCGACACAACGGGTGAACCGTTAAGTGCCAGCTCCATCTTGCCTGCGGCATTCAGGCGCAGGTCCATCTTCTGCGTTGACAGAATCGAGGCTACACCGCTCTGTGTCTCATTGGCCTTGAACCAGGTCTCCACGAGGTAGTCCTCGCTGCTCGTCGTGTTCAGGCTTCCGATGTTGACGGCGGCAGCCTTCGTGCCGTCGAGTGTCAGGGCGTAGTTGTCGCCGCTGATCCACCAGGCGTTCACGCTGGGCAGCGTCATGTTACGGCTGCGGGCCTTGTCAATGGCCACGTCACCGTGTCCCTCGTCCAGCTGCCAGTAGCCGATGAGTCCGTTGGTAAACTGGCTCTTCGTGGTGTGCATGTCGGCCTGGGCCTCAATCATTGAGCGGTTCTGGTTCCAGAGCGACAGCTCCTGAACCTTCGCCGTCAGGTTATTGCCGCCCACGCTTACAGGACCGTTGCCCTGGTAGGCAGGCAGCTCGGCATCGCTGATCAGCGTTACCGTAGCGGCATCCTGGGCATAGCCGGCATTCACAATACTGATTGCATTGTCGCTGTCTGTGTTCGTATCCAGGCTTACGTTCAGGTAGATCCACTTGTTCTGCGGCAGCGCTACCGTTGAAGTGGCCTTCACTCCTGCCACGCTGACGGCCAGCTTGCCGTCCTCAATGGCTACGGAGAAGTTGTGGTTCTGCGTGCCGTGCGTCAGCAGCGTACCGTCTGTCTGGTAGTTCACCCACAGGCTGGCCGAGAAGGGCTTGCCGCTCAGGTCGAGGGTGGCGTCGGTCTTGGCGGGTAAGGTGCCGCTCAGGCTCAGGGCCACGTCATGGGCCACCTCGCTATCGTTCAGCACGCCCACTACCTCGAAATTGTTGGCCTGTGTCAGGCTGCTGCCCTGGATGTCCTCGTTGAAGGTAATGACAAGGTCGTCGCCGCTTGTCAGGATGCCGCTTGCCGGACTCGGCGTAGCCATGAGCTGCGGAGCCGTTTTGTCGCGGACAATGGTAATCTCATCGCTCTCGTTGTTCACCTCCTGGCCGTCCTGCATGCAGACGGTGACTGCACGGAAGACGTAGGTCTTGTCGGCAAAGTCGCTCGAGCGCAGGTCAATGATGTAGTCCAGCGTCTGGGTTCCCGTCAGGGCGGGCAGCGGCAGCTGGTGCTGGCCAAGAGTCGATGCGTCATTGGTCTTCACGTACTCCTGCAACACGTTGAAGTTGGCGTCGTTCACGCCCTTGTACTCCAGGCGGATGCCCGAGAGCGTGCTCAGCGAGTAGTTATAGCCGCTGATGCTCAGCGTCTGCTGCTCCTCCGTGTTCTCGTTCACAAGCGTATGCGAGGTAGCCAGCTTCACGTCCGAGCACGAAGGCTGGAAATAGACGGAGAACTCCGTCTCGCTGGATATCGCGTCGTAGGTGCTCGTGTTGTCCTTCTGGCACTGTGAGGCCATGATGATCTTCACGTTCTCAAAGCTCAGCTCCTCGGGATCCATCTGGCTCACGGTGATGGTCTTCTCCATCTCCTGATTGGCCCTCACCAGTACGGAGGTACCGTAGTTCAGGCTCGTGTCGTCCATGAGGACCGACAGGCCGTTGGGGTTGGAATCGGGATCTACCCAGACGTCAAACCACACGTCCTCACCCGACTCGCTGAGGTTGCGGAGCGTCACCTTGAAGTTGCCCGAGCCGCCGGCGGGAACACCCGTGATGAGCTGGTTCTGCGCCACAATCTCCGGCTTCTCTATCTGCACCGTCTTGTTCATGATGATTGTACCCGGCATGTAGTACTCCGTCTTCACCACGTCCTCATACGGACAGCTGGTAGCACCGGCTATGGTCATGAAGATGGGGCCGAAGCCGTCGGGAGCGTTATACACGTCAACCGTCATGTAGTCATCCTCACCGTCCTCGGCAAGGGTGAAGCTCGTGGTGGTAGTGGTCGTCGTCTCGGTGTCAGTACCTGTGTGGAAGGTACGGCCGATCTTCTCCGACACGTGTGCTTCCATACCCACGCCGCTGAAATGGAGACCTGTTCCACCTCCCAGCACGGCGTTGACCTCATCCGTCTTCTCGTCATACTCGGTCTTGGCGTCTTCGATGGTCACCGTTTCGACCACGCTGCTGCCGGCAGAGAAGGAGTAGTTCTGTTTAAACCACTTGTTCTTGTTCTGCATAGCGTCCACCTTGGCTTTCTCGTTCAGCATCAGCTCTTCCTCCCAGCGGCGCACCTGCGTGTTGTAGTGCTTGATCTTGTCCTGTGCACCTTCGTGGGTCTCCAAGTAGTTGTAGGGCAGAATCATGGTATAGGACGGACCCTTGAACCTACCTGTCGTCTTGTCAAACGCCTTGAACTCAACGGCATCGGGGCCCCATATCTCCTCATCGTCGTTGTCCGAGCCGAATCTCGGGTCGTCCTCAGGCAGTTCGGTGACGTAGAGGATGTCCTCACCCTCGGCCGGACGAGTCACTGCATCTACGTCTGACACTATACCCTTTTTCAGCAACTCGTTACGCAGATTTTTGAAGTTCGGAATGAGCGTGTTCTTGATGTAGAACTGGTCGTAAGTGAAGCTGGTGGTGAACTCCTCACCCTCTGACACGGCATAATCCATTTTCAGCTGGGGCTGTTGGGTAGTCTCGTCCCAGAAGATATCCACTTTCTTGTTCCGACCGAAGATGATGTTTCTTGCCACACCGACAAACACGTCGCCGTTGGCTCCCACGAATTCCTTGGAACCGTTGGTTGAGATGTCGGTCGTCGTGGTGGTCTTCGATACGGTGACGTCACCCGTGGTGCGCGTGGCCTCATACTCCGCACCTACCTCGATAGTGAACTTGCTGTCCATTGATTCAATGACAATGAATCCTACGCCTGTACCGAAATCTTTCCGGCAGCCAAGATGCCAGGTGGTATTGAGTTCCGTATTGCTGTGGAACTCCGAGGTGTTATACGTCGTCGTTGAAACGCTCGAACCCGAGCTCCAGGTGGTCGAAGAACTGGTTCCGGGCGGGTCACGCAGAACCATGAGCACCTTGTCGGGACCTTCCGTCACGAAGTTGTTGCCCTCGGGCAGACCGCCCAGCACGATGGCCTTGAACGTCTCGTTCTGGCTCCAGGGCACCTCCGTTCCGTTGTTGTCGTAGGAGATGGAGAGACCGCGTGTGAAGTCTCCTGCGGTGTTGGGAAGTCCCACCTTGAACTTATAGGTGGCCCGACCGTTGTCGTCCAGTTCCAGCTTGTCGTCAACTACCTGGACCACGGAAACGTCATCCACAGCTACGCCCGCGCTGACGGCATACTGGTTCTTGATGGTCACCGTCTTGCCTGACAGGGGCACCTCGTCAATCACGTCCGTCTCGCCGTCGTAGTTCACGTAGCGCTCGTAGGCATAGAGATGATAGGTGTAGTCTGACAGCTGCTGATAGATAGGATAGCCATACGTGTAGCTGATGTTGCCGTTCCCATCTGCCGTGTAGAGCGTCACCTCGTGCTCCTGCTTGTCGAGGTCCTTCACCTTATAGGTCTTCATACCGAACGAGCCGTCCTCATTCTCCGTCAGGTCAATGGTCGAGGAGGCCTTGTACCTCATCTTCGCACTGGTGTTGTACTCAAACTCCCTTATGGTGCCGTCCACCTCCACGGAATCGGTATAGGTCACAAGGGGATTGGTGGCATCTATCACGGGCAGGCTGCTGAAGCTCTGCGTATTGATCATGTCCTCGTTGGGACGCGTCGGTATCTGCACCATCGTGACCTTGTAGCGCAGCGGCGGCAGCTGGGCCACCCATTCGCCTGTTGTCTGGTCGGTCTCTACGGTGATGTAGTTCTTATTGCCCAACTGCGCTTCATCGGCAGGCACATAGGCGCTGCCGTAAGCAGCATTGAACTGGCGTGCCGTGGTGTTGGGGTCAAACGTGGTTGTGGTGCTGTTGGGATCGGGGTCGGGGACGTTCAGGTAGCCCTTGTCGTTCTCCTGCTCTAACCGCAGCACCGCCTTACCGATATTGTTCTTACCCTGACCTAAGCCGAGGGGCTTCTCGTATTCCAGGTCACCGCCTGCCACGCGGCCGGCAACGGTCACCAGCGTATTGTCGTAGAACGTCACGCCGGAAACCGGACCCTCGAACGTAATGCGTGTGCCTACGCCGTTCGGGTCGTCAGGATAGCGGCCGTCCTTCACGAACGTGTGGCCGTTCTTCTTCACCTGGACGAAGTGGTCGCCGATGGGCACGTCAACCGTGAACTTACCCTCGGCATCGGTCATGATCGGCTCGCCGTCCTTCGAGGCCATCGTGCCATCTACATACAGATAAGCCTCTTCAAGGGGAATGCTGGTATGCTCGTAATACACCGTACCGCTGACCTTGAACGAGCTTACATCCGTGAAGTCAACGCCGTTGTGCGTCAGCGCCTCCATGTTGACGAAGCGCGTCTGGTGCTTCGGTGAGAACTCGTGTACGCCGAGCGTCGGACGCACCAGATAGCTGGTACCCTCGCCCGAGAACGGCACACCGCGGATGACGTAGTTACCCTCCGTGTCGGTCTTGCCGTACAGGCGCAGCTGCTCTTCGCGGGGGATTTCCTGTGAGAAGCTGCTGTTGGGCTGGCGGCGGCCGTGGTTCTCATTGGCCACGCCTGATGTCTTGGAGTAGTCGTAGGCAAAGGGCAGTCCCTGTACGCCCTCGTCCATAGGCCAGTAGAGCTTCAGGCCGTTCTCCGTACCGATGAGCAGGCGGTCATAGTTGCCCCGCAGCTCATCGTCGGTCAGCGCCTTCGACCACAGGCGGACATCGTCCAAGTAGCCCGTGAAGCCGTGGTCAACCGTGAAGGCCTTGTCGGAACCGAACACCACCGCATCGCCCGACCAGGTCAGGGCCGAGGTGGCCGTCACGCTGCCGCTCTGCACTCCGTTGCCGTTAACCACGCGGACCGTCCAGCCTGTGGAGCCGTCGCACGTCAGGCTGACATTAGAGAAGAGTTCGTTGGTGATTTCCACGCCCGTGGCCTGCGGCTCACCGCCGCTCACCTGCAGGTAGAGCTCGCTCTTGCCCGCTGTGGCGGCAGGCTTCAGTATCAGCGCAAAGCCGTCACCGCCTTCAAGAATGGTAGAGCCGTTCTCCTTTACAACGTCCGGGCGCACATACATCTGGAAGGTGAAGGGCTTGCCCTCGAACAGCGCCTTGGCAGCATTCGTGGTCGGTGACCACTTGATACCGCCTTGCGGCGTCACGTACAGGGAGTAGAACTGGCTGACGTTGTCGCCTGAGTCGCTGTTCTTCGTCAGCAGCACGCAGGCATCGGCCACAGCCGTTCCCGTGCCGTAGGTGACGCGGCCGCTGATGACGCCTCGGGTGTTGCAGAATCCATCTGCCTCGCCCCAGTCGGCCTGGATAAAGGTTGACTCGTTGGTTGTCTTATCCACGCAGTTGTTCTGTGCCACTACGCGGTACTGGTAGAACTGGCCGGGCTGTACCGCTTCATCCGCAAAGAAGTAGCTCGACTCCGTGCCTGATGTCACATGTACCGACTGATAGTCTTCAGGATTCTCAGAGCCTAACAGGCGCCTGAACACCTCAAAGCGTGTGGGGTCGGTACCCACCTGTCGGACGTCCCACTGCACCTTAATCACGTTGGAGTAGGTGCCTCGGTTGGCCCTCACGCTCGTAATCTCCGTATTGCCCGACATGGTGGCGGGGCCGTAGTACTGCGAGAAGAACGTGCCACCCAGCACATCGGAACTGACGCGATACCAGTAGGAAGCGCAGTTGCTTTCCAGGTTATGGTCCTCCCACGACGTCGATGTCGATGAAGCGGGAGCCTCCATCGTAGCAACCGGCTCACTGCCGAAAGCGTTGATCAGGTTCTCGGGAATCAGGACACCGTTCTGGTCGTAGAGCGTGCTGTTGTCGCGGCAGCGCCACACCTTGAAGGTCAGCTGTGTGTTGTCTCCAGGAGTCTCGTACGACCAGCTCAGCAGCACGCTGCTTTCCTGTGACGTAGTAGCAATCTCCGGATAGTCAAAGGTAGGAGTTGTACTGAGTTCATCAGCCGTTTCAGTCAGCGAAGGCTCGGGTCCGTCGGTCTGCGACCAGTCGTTCAGCAGGAAGCTCACCTTGTAGGTGTATTTCTTGTTGTAGGCTACACTGGTATCTTCTATCTTCAGCACATCATTCACACCGACGCTTCCGACCAACTTCACTGTGGAGCTGCCTTCCTCGTAGCGATAGACGAAGAAGCTACCATTGGTGTTGCGGTTTTCCTTCACGGCATCCCAAGTGATGACGGCTTTCTTGCTCCACTTTTCAAAAGACACCTGCACATTCTCAGGATAGGCACAACCGGGGATGACATCGTAGGATTTCTTGAACTCCTGGACGGTCTCTTCATCCTGATCGGCAGGATTAGCATAATAAGAATCCCCACTTGCCTGGATGGTTCCTTTGTTTAATACACATGAACCATTCTTGTAGGTAAAATAACGGTGAACGTTACTATAGTAGGAAATCGGCTCTTTGTGGTCAATGCCATTAAACGTGGTATTTCCAGATGCATTGTGATTGAGTGCAAGCTTTCCGATATTGTTGAACACAAAATCAGTCACAAAGTCACTGTACGTCGTCACGCCGCTGGCCGAAGCATACAGCTTTCCGTTTCTCTGACGCGTAACCGTAGGGGCATTTACATGATTGGTGATTTTGATGCCCTTTGTGATATACATGGTCGGCCAGTCAACATTCCAATAGTAAAGATTCTGATTGGAATTCTTACTCCTACCTCTTGATACATATCGAGGATTAGAAGCTGATGTTTGGGTCAGATTGTTATCATTATTCATATCCCAGTTGACGATGAAACTCAGGTCAACGGTCTCACCCATGTTCCAGCCGGGATAATAACGAAGCTTGGCCCTCTCCGGACCTGAACCATCGAAATAAGAGTTGGTTGAAGCCTTTGACCAGTTAATCAAGATACCGGGGCTTACCGTGCCATTGTAGCTGTTATACCAATTATTCATCTGCGTAGAATTGGCAGTAACGGAGTTCTTCAGGACACTACCAGATGAGTTGTAATTATAGCGATAGTTGTCAAGCTGACGATAAGCTAACTGCTGAACGGCGACGAGGACATCCCTGCCCTGAGCATTGGTCGCATAGAGTGCTGAAGCCATCGCAGCATCGCTTGCACTACTGTCATCATTATCCCAGCATGGCGTCCAGATTTCTATGTAAGGATGGTCAGGAGTTATCTCGTCAATGTTCTCGTATTTGAAGTGATACCAATATTCACAACGTTCATTATAATTGACATTATTAACTGGATTAATCCAACTGCCAGACCACCATGTTGTAGGACGGCCGGCATTATCACCGGTTTCTTGATTACCGTTATTATGCCAGCAATTCCAGCCAGTCCAGGCGTTTTCTCCTTTCCAGTACGAAACGGTGTAGTACGTGGAAGAACTGGGGAAATGATAACTCTTCACAAAATTGGTCCAGCGTTGCAGAATCGTAGATCCCGACACGTTGGACTGTGCATTAAAGTCGAAAATCTGCTGTCCGTATGTGTTCAGACTTCCTCCGAACAACATCAGCAGACCGAAAAGCCATAGCAGCACAGCCCTCCCAATGGGAAAGCGCTGCCTTCGCCATGACCGGGCCTCACCCGGCGGCGAGAACGTCATGTTCTTTCTTTCCATAATGATTAATTTTTTAATTGATGTTATTAATTGATGAATATTTTTTGATATTTATTTTGCATTTCACTCGCTTCTTCGTATCTTTGCACCGCAAACCAAACATGTTAGAATTATGACTGCAATACAGTTGAATGCGGAACTATACCGCGCCATGGGCGAAATCGCTGATGACGAAACCTTGATGAACAAGGTTTTGAAATATGTAAAGAAGCTGGCCGCCGCCAAGAAGGCTGACTCCACGCTAATGACGAAAGAGGAATTCTTCCGTCGTGTTGACGAAGCCAAGAAAGGACCGACGTATAGGATGGAGCCTGATGAAGATCTGACAACGTTTTTAAGGAGGATAGGCAATGACGTATAACATTGATTTCAAGGAAGAGGCCACCCGTAACTTGGTCGCTTTGGCCAAGAATGAGCCTAAGGCTTTCTTGAAAGCACAGGCCTTGATTGAGGAGTTGCGGGAGCATCCTCGTACCGGTACTGGCAAGCCCGAACAACTGTCGGGTGATCGGGCAGGGCAATGGAGTAGGCGCATCACCAAGAAGCATCGATTGGTTTATGAAATCAATGATACGGAGGTGGTGGTACTTGTACTCACTGCCTACGGGCATTATACTGACAAATAGCCCTCCTTCTCTCCTTGTCTCCTTAGACAAAGCTATTTCCGTAGGAATAGACAAACCCCTTCCCCCTCGCACCGTCATCGCTGCGGGGGCTTTTCTTGTCAGTATGTCTATCTTCGTTTTCACCTCGAAAGTATTGATTCTAATTTGTTTAATTTGTTATGATTTGAGAAATTTCCACGCGTCAGCGTGCTATACTAACCTTCGTGTCATTCGTGTCATTCGTTGTCGCTATTCAATCAGCTGTTTGCCGACGAGGTGGTTGACAATCATTACTGCATCGCCGATGTCAACGCCGCCGTTGTGGTTCAGGTCGGCACGTTCCTGCTTGAACACCGTATTCAGCTTGTTCACAATACGGTTCACCACGCACACCGCATCACCGATGTCGATGATACCGTTGTCGTTCACGTCGCCCATCATCGG
>JAEEGL012064599.1_pt1 | contig 11662 bp, 10 predicted proteins | sample 9134231 | NCBI WGS metagenome assembly JAEEGL01 (sample SAMN16246548, study PRJNA631951) | gut metagenome | biome: gut microbiome; feature: rumen; material: fiber-attached | host: Bos | place: Iran: Karaj | collected 2018-10 | reverse complement strand
GTCAGATGGCACAGAGCAGAGCAAACGCTGCGCGAGTCATGGTGCCTCCGGCTGAACAGGTTTTTGAATAAGTAATGCGGGCAGTTCTTAGATGAACTGCCTTTTCTATGTCTAAATGCAGAAAAATAATAATACTCCGCAACACGGAGCTAAAATACAGGAGAAAGATTATGGCTAAGGAATTAGGAAAAACATATGATCCGAAGGATATTGAGGATCGTTTATATCAGAAATGGGTTGAGAAGAAGTACTTCCATGCAGAAGTAGACAGGAGCAAAACGCCCTTTACGATCGTGATCCCGCCCCCGAACATCACGGGACAGCTTCACATGGGTCACGCGCTCGATAATACGATGCAGGACATCCTTATAAGATACAAGCGCATGCAGGGATACAATACCCTCTGGCAGCCGGGAACAGACCATGCTTCCATCGCAACCGAGGTCAGGATCATAGAGACCTTAAAGAAAGAAGGAATAGACAAGAACGACCTTGGCCGCGAAAAGTTCCTTGAAAGAGCATGGGAATGGAAAAAGGAATACGGCGGACGCATCATCAACCAGTTAAAGAAGATGGGTTCTTCATGCGACTGGGACAGAGAGCGCTTCACCATGGATGAGGGCTGCAACAAGGCCGTTACCGAAGTTTTCTGCAAGATGCACGAAAAGGGCTGGATCTATAAGGGTTCACGTATCATCAACTGGTGCCCGGTATGTAATACTTCGATCTCCGATGCAGAGGTTGAATATGAAGAACAGAACGGTCATTTCTGGCACATCAAGTATCCCTTCATAGAGGAAGACGGAAGTGTCAGCACAACGAGGTTCATTGAGTTTGCGACGACAAGACCCGAGACGATGCTCGGTGATACTGCAGTTGCGGTCAACCCCGAAGATGACAGATATAAGGATCTTATCGGCAAGGAGCTCATGCTTCCTCTGATGAACAGAAAGCTTCCCATCGTAGCCGATTCATATGTAGATATGGAATTCGGTACGGGTGTTGTTAAGATCACTCCTGCACATGATCCTAACGACTTTGAGGTAGGAAAGAGACACAACCTTCCCGAGGTCAATGTTCTTAATGATGATGCAACCATCAATGAGAACGGCGGCAAGTTCAAGGGAATGGACAGATACGAGGCAAGAGCGGCCATCGTTAAGGAACTTGATGAGATGGGTCTTCTGGTTAAGATAGAAGATCATGTACATAACGTAGGTACTCACGACAGATGCGGAACCACTATCGAACCCATGATCAAGCAGCAGTGGTTCGTTAAGATGGACGAGCTTATCAAGCCCGCTGTCAAGGCAGTTAAGGAAGGTGACATACAGCTTATTCCCAAGCGTATGGAAAAGACATACTTTAACTGGACTGACAACATCCGCGACTGGTGTATATCAAGACAGCTGTGGTGGGGGCACAGGATCCCTGCATATTACTGCGACAAGTGCGGCGAGACGGTTGTTTCAAAGGAAGCGCCATGCAAGTGCCCCAAGTGCGGAGCGGATACTTTCACTCAGGATCCCGATACACTTGATACCTGGTTCAGTTCGGCACTCTGGCCGTTCAGCACACTCGGATGGCCCGAAAAGACAGAGGATCTTGATTACTTCTATCCCACGGATGTGCTCGTAACAGGTTATGACATCATCTTCTTCTGGGTAATAAGAATGATCTTCTCAGGCTTTGAGCAGATGGGTGAAAAGCCGTTCAAGACGGTTCTTTTCCACGGCCTTGTACGTGACGATCAGGGAAGAAAGATGTCAAAGTCTCTGGGGAACGGTATCGATCCTCTTGAGATAATAGATAAATACGGAGCCGACGCATTAAGACTTACGCTCATAACCGGAAATGCACCCGGTAATGACATGAGATTCTATATGTCAAGGGTTGAGGCCTCAAGAAACTTTGCAAACAAGGTATGGAATGCTTCGAGATTCCTTATGATGAACCTTGACAGTGATGAGGCTCTTTCAAAAGAAGTTGATCTTGCAACTATAGACAGTGTTAAGCTTGAACCAGTTGACAAGTGGATCATCTCAAAACTCAACACTGTTGTTAAAGACGTTACCGATAACATGGATTCTTTCGAACTCGGTATCGCGGTTCAGAAGGTTTATGATTTCATCTGGGACGAGTTCTGTGACTGGTACATCGAGATGGTTAAGCCCAGGCTTTATAACTCCGATGATGCCGAGTCAAAGAAAGCGGCTCTCTGGACAGCTAAGACAGTACTTATTGATGCGTTAAAGCTGCTTCATCCTTACATGCCGTTCGTTACAGAGGAGATATTCTGTACGCTTCAGGATAAGGAAGAGTCCATAATGATCTCCGCATGGCCCGAATACCGTAAGGAGAGAGCATTCGAAAAGGAAGAGAAGCAGATAGAGATCATCAAGGAAGCTGTACGCGGAATAAGGAATGTACGTACCGAGATGAACGTTGCTCCTTCAAAGAAGGCCCATGTATTTGTTGTTTCAACCGATGCGGATGTAATATCAACGTTTAACGAGGGCAGGCTGTTCTTCCAGTCTCTTGCATATGCATCAGAGGTTTCGATCCAGCAGGATAAGACAGGAATAGCACAGGATGCGGTATCTGTTGTTATCCCGAATGCCGACCTTTATATCCCGTTTGCGGAATTGGTTGACATAACAAAGGAAATTGAGAGACTTCAAAAAGAGCAGAAACGTCTCGAGGGAGAGGTTGCAAGAGTAAACGGAATGCTCGGAAATGAGCGCTTTATCTCAAAGGCTCCGGAGAGCAAGATAAACGAAGAAAAAGAAAAGCTGGTCAAGTATACGACGATGCTCGAGCAGGTCGTTAAAAGACTGGAACAATTAAATGATCTGTGATAAATTATTGATGTCAGTTTTATAACACGGGAGGATACTGAAATGGCAATTTTCAAAGGCGCAGGCGTTGCGATAACAACACCATTTAAAGCAGACGGATCCATAGATTATGATCGGTTCACCGAACAGATCGAATATCAGATAGCTCACAAGACAGACGCTATCATAGTATGCGGAACAACCGGTGAGGCTTCGACAATGTCCCATGAGGAGCATATAGCAGTCATCCAGCATTGCTGCGATGTTGTCAAAAAGCGTATACCGGTAGTTGCAGGTACAGGTTCCAACTGCACCGAGACGGCAATATACCTTTCACAGGAAGCCGAAAAGGCAGGCGCTGACGGAATCCTTGTAGTATCCCCTTATTATAACAAGGCTACACAGAAGGGCCTCATAGAGCACTTCACAATGGTAGCCGATTCCGTAAAACTCCCGATGATCCTTTATAATATCGCAGGAAGGACAGGAGTTAACATCAATCCCGAGACAATAGCAACGCTCTTTAAGAACGTCAGCAATATCGTAGGTGTCAAGGAAGCGTCAGGCAACATCTCCCAGGTTGCCAAGATCATGCAGCTTACTGACGGTAAGATAGATCTTTACTCAGGAAACGACGATCAGATAGTTCCGCTTCTTTCACTTGGCGGATGCGGAGTCATTTCGGTTCTTTCGATAGTTGCTCCCGAGCAGACACATGATATCTGCTCACTTTACTTCGAAGGCAAGACAAAGGAAGCCTGTGCACTTCAGCTCAAGGCACTTCCCCTTATCAACGCACTTTTCTGCGAAGTCAATCCCATACCCGTCAAGAAGGGTATCGAGCTTCAGGGAAGAGACACAGGTGTGCTGAGAAGACCTCTTACCGAGATGGAACCCGAGCACGCTAAACTGCTTGAAGAAGAGATGAAGAAATTCGGAGTATTATAAGATGACTAAAGTTATAATGCATGGCTGTAACGGCCGTATGGGCAAAATGATAGCGTCCATTATAGATCAGGATGCAGATATCGAGATAGCTGCCGGAGTTGATGTTTACGATGACGGCAGGAATCCTTTTCCCGTATATAAAAGTATCGAAGAATGCGATACACCGGCAGATGTCGTGATCGATTTTTCAAACGCAGCTGCTGTAGACGGACTGCTTAAATTCTGCGAAGAAAAGAAGATGCCGGTTGTACTTTGCAGCACCGGTCTTTCTCCCGAACAGCTTGATGCTGTGAAGGCAGCGTCAGAAAAGGTTGCGGTTTTAAAAAGTGCCAATATGTCACTCGGCATAAATATGCTAATTAAAGTGCTTAAGCAGGAGGCTGCCAGACTGGCATCCGAAGGCTATGATATCGAGATCGTTGAAAAGCATCATAACCAGAAACTGGATGCTCCTTCGGGAACCGCTCTTGCACTTGCTGATGCGATAAATGATTCTCTTGAAGAGAAGTATGATTATGTTTATGACAGATCCCAGCGCAGAGAGAAGCGCCCCAAAAAGGAGATCGGCATAAGTGCGATAAGAGGCGGTACCATAGTCGGTGACCACGATGTGATCTTTGCTGGAACCGATGAGGTCATTACTTTTTCGCATACTGCATACTCAAGAGCCGTATTCGCAAAGGGTGCGGTGGCAGCAGCTAAATTCTTAAAAGACAGGGCACCCGGCCTTTATACGATGGCGGATGTTATAGGATAGTTTATGCAGGAATTTTCTGATACAGAATTAAAATATTTAAAAAGTTTATCAAAACAGTACCCTACTGTAGCTTCGGCCTGCACAGAGATAATCAATCTGCAGGCCATTCTTAATCTTCCGAAAGGAACCGAGCATTTTCTGACTGATATTCACGGTGAATATGAGCAGTTTATTCATGTGCTCAAGAACGGTTCCGGTTCGGTACGGCGTGCGGTGGATGAGGAGCTTGGCAATTCAATCTCCGATAAGGATCGCAAGAGTATCGCAACACTTATCTATTACCCCGAAGAAAAACTTGATATCATCGAGACTTCCGAAGAAAACCTTGAAGACTGGTATAAGATAACGCTCCACCGTCTGGTTCAGATCACCAAGCACGTTGCTTCAAAGTATACCCGTTCCAAGGTAAGGAAGGCCCTGCCCAAAGAGTTCGCTTATGTCATAGAGGAACTTATCACCGAGCGAAGCGACATATCGGATAAGGAGATGTATTATAACGAGATCATCCATACGATAATACGCATCGGTTCTGCCAGGGATTTTATCATAGCCATATGTAACCTCATTCAGAGGCTTGTTGTCGATCATCTTCATATAGTAGGCGATATATATGACAGAGGTCCGGGACCTCACGTTATCATGGAGGCACTTCGCAACTACCATTCTGTCGATATACAGTGGGGTAACCATGACATAGTCTGGATGGGTGCCGCCTGCGGACATCTTGCATGTATCGCAACTGTTATAAGGATAGCGACAAGATATGGAAATCTGTCCACGCTTGAGGACGGTTACGGGATAAACATGCTCCCGCTTGCTACATTTGCGATGGAGACATATGCAGATACGGACTGCAGTGCTTTTGCGATAAAGTATAATACCGATTATGATACCAAGGATCTGAGCCTTGATATGAAGATACACAAGGCAATAGCCATACTTCAGTTCAAACTCGAGGGACAGGTAATAAAGATGCATCCCGAGTTTGGCATGGATAACAGGCTGCTTCTTGACAAGATCGATTACGATAAAAAGACCGTTACGGTAGACGGCAGGGAATATGCTATGAAGGATACGGATTTCCCGACCATTGACAGGGATGATCCGTACTGGCTTTCTGATGACGAGCTGAACGTCATGATGAGGATCCGCAAGGCTTTCCTTAAATGCGAAAAGCTCCAGAGACATGTACGCTTCCTTTATACCAACGGCGGATTATATAAAGTCCATAATTCAAATCTCCTTTATCACGGGTGCGTCCCGCTTGATAAAGACGGGAATTTCAAGTCAGTAAGAGTCGAGGGCAATACCTATTCCGGCAGGGCATTATATGATGTTCTTGATAACTACGCCCGTAAGGGATATTACGAAAAGAACGATACCAAGGGTATGAGAAAAGCGCAGGACTATCTGTGGTATTTGTGGGCCGGCCCCAATTCTCCGGTCTTCGGCAAGGATAAGATGACGACCTTCGAGAGGTATTTCATCGATGATCCCGAAGCTCATGTAGAAACCAAGAATGCATATTATTCGCTTCTTGACAATGAGGATATATTAAACAGGATACTTACGGAATTCGGACTTGATACGCGCAATTCCCATATTATAAACGGTCATGTACCGGTTGAACTTAAAAAAGGCGACAGCCCTGTTAAGTGTGACGGTAAACTGCTCATCATCGATGGCGGTTTTTCAAAGGCATACCAGGGTAAGACCGGTATCGCGGGATATACGCTTGTAGCAAATTCACACGGTATGAGACTTGTTGCCCATGAGCCGTTTGAATCTACGGAAAAGGCCATAAAGAACGAGACGGATATCATATCCGATACGACACAGATCGAAGTGGCACCTTCAAGGATCAGGGTTTCACAGACTGATGTCGGAGAAGAGATCAAAGACAGTATCAAACAGCTTGAAAGACTACTCGAAGCATATCGTGACGGTGTGCTTGTGGAGAAGATCTGATGAAACTTCGTCCCTGTATAGATATCCATAACGGAGCGGTCAAACAGATAGTTGGCTCTTCACTGACTGATGATCCGAACGGAACATCCGAGAATTTTGTTTCGGAAAAAGGAGCAGCTCATTATGCGAAGCTCTATGCTTCGCTGGGACTGGACGGCGGCCATATAATAATCCTGAATAAAAAAGGTACTCCGGAATATGAAGCATCAAAGGCCCAGGCTATGGAAGCACTGCTGGCATTTCCGGGAGGAATGGGTATCGGCGGCGGGATCGATCCCGACAATGCAGGAGAGTTCCTGGATGCCGGAGCTTCTCATGTCATTGTGACATCCTATGTTTTCAAGGATGGCGAAATCGATCATAATGCACTGATGAGGATGGTCTCTGCGGTCGGAAAAGAAAGGCTTATACTTGACTTAAGCTGCAGGAGAAAAGGTGATGATTTCTTTGTCTCCACAGACAGATGGCAGAAGATATCCAATGTCCGCGTTGAAAGTTCACTGCTAAATGAACTTGCCGGATCCTGTGACGAGTTCCTTATACATGCGGCCGATGTTGAAGGCAAAAAGACCGGGATAGAGACGGATCTTATCCCTATCCTAATCTCAAGCCCCATCCCCGTAACATATGCAGGCGGAGTTCACAGTCTGGATGATATAGATGTGATAAAACTTTTCGGTGATTCAAAGATAGATATAACAATCGGAAGTGCGCTTGAGATCTTCGGGGGTGAACTCGATCTCAAAGAGGCAGCACGGCGCTGTATCGAAGAATGAACGGATGAATATATGAAGACATTGATAATAGGTGGCGGTGCGTCAGGGATGACGGCGGCCATCTTTTCAGCAAAAAAAGGTGACGAGACCATCATACTTGAGCACAATGAAAGACCGGGTAAAAAGATACTGTCAACCGGGAACGGCAGATGCAATCTGACAAACAAAAGCCTTAAGAGCGATATTGACAGTCACTTTGCGGATCTTGGATGTGCAGACAGGTCGTTCTATAAAAATGTTATAGACAGATTCGGATATGAAGATACGACAGAGTTTTTTGCCGGACTCGGTCTTTTGATGAAGAACAGGGGAGATCTGGTTTACCCGCTTTCGGACCAGGCATCTTCAGTACTTGATGTTCTGAGGTTTGAACTTGATGATCTCGGGATAAAGGTTGTAACTTCCTGCAATGTTTCAAGCGCTGCACAAAACGGCGATCACGGGTTTAAGGTTACGACGGATAAAGGCACTTTTGAGTGCGATAAGCTCATCGTGGCAACCGGATCACAGGCTGCTCCGTCTTCGGGTTCTGACGGGAGCGGATACGATATAGCTTTAAAATTCGGACATACGGTCAAGGAAGTTAAGCCAGGACTTGTCCAGTTAAGATCCGGTGAGCGATGGCTTAAGTCCGTTTCGGGTGTAAGGAGCAATGCCGATCTTTGTCTTTATGACGGAGACCGGAAAATCTATTCCGAATCCGGGGAACTTCAGTTTACCGACTACGGTTTATCAGGTATCGTGGCAATGGATATTTCAAACAGACTGCCTGAATGTAAGAATGAACCGTCGGTACATATAGACCTTATGCCGGGAGAGAGCATTTCTTCACTTCGGGATATGCTTACGGATCGAAGGAACAGGTTTCCCAAAAGGAATGCCGCAGATCTGATGTCTGGAACATTAAATAAAAAGATCGGGCTGCTCCTGCTTAAACTGACCGGTATCAGGCAGGATACAGCAGCTTCACTGATAAGTGATGTGGATATAAACAGGATGGCAGACCTTATCAAAGACCTTAATGTCAGCATCGAGGGAACGAACGGATTCAAGGAAGCCCAGATATGTCTCGGCGGTGTAGACTGTTCCGAAATTGATGAGAATATGTGCAGCAGGATAGTACCTTCACTTTACTTCTGCGGAGAGATACTCGATCTTCATGGAGACTGCGGGGGATATAACCTGCAGCTGGCCTGGTCGACCGGAGCTATAGCGGGGATGGCCTGATGAATGACATATGCAACTTCATGTAGTATTCAAAACCATGAAGTGTTATACTGATAATGCATGATGACTCCGGACGTGATGAACACGGGGCAGAATGCATTATCTTTTTTATGGAGAATAAACATGACACTAGACAAAGACAACCTTCTCGAGAGCATAATGGCGAGCCTTGACCGGATCAATAACATCAAGTCATCGGATCTTCCGAACATCGATCTTTATATGGATCAGGTAACGACATTCATGCAGAACAAACTGAAGAATTCATCGAGGAATCCCGAAGAGGATAAGATCCTGACAAAGACGATGATCAATAATTATGCAAAGAACGATCTTCTTCCTCCGCCGGTTAAGAAAAAGTACACTAGAGAGCACCTCGTGATGCTGATATTCATATATTACAGCAAGGGACTTTTGAGCATTAACGATATTCAGACGATGCTCGGACCTCTGACGGAGCGGTATTTCGATTCCAAGGGAAGCATCGACCTTTGCTCGATCTATGATGAAGTTTTCAGCATGGAAGAGGAAAAGACCAGAGAACTTAAGCAGGATATCACTGCCAAGTACGAAAGATCAAAGCTTACGTTTACCGACTGTGAGGATGAGGATAAAGAGGTTCTTCAGCTGTTCTCATTTATCTTTATGCTCGGATTCGATGTTTACACCAAAAGACTCCTGATAGAAAAGCTTCTTGATATATACGGAAATACTTCGGGAGAAGAAGCTGCCGAAAAGGGCAAAAAAGGAAGGGCCGACAAATGAGATACATATCATGGAACGTTAACGGACTTCGTGCCGTGATGGGCAAGAATTTCATGGAAGACTTTAATAGTCTTGATGCCGATGCATTCTGTCTTCAGGAGACCAAACTTCAGGAAGGACAGATAGAACTCGATCTTCCGGGATATGAACAGTACTGGAACTATGCCGAAAAGAAAGGCTATTCCGGCACGGCTGTCTTTGCCAGGAAAAAACCGCTGGATGTTAAATACGGTATCGGAATAGATGAACATGATAAAGAAGGCCGTGTGATAACGCTTGAATACGAAGATCATTATCTTGTCTGCTGCTATACCCCCAATTCTCAGGACGGACTTAAGAGGCTTGATTACCGCATGGTCTGGGAAAAGGATTTTCTGGGCTACCTTAACAGCCTTAAGGCAAATAAGAGTGTGATCCTCTGCGGAGACCTCAATGTAGCACATAAGGAGATAGACCTTAAGAATCCTGCATCAAATCATCATAATGCCGGTTTTACCGATGAGGAGCGCGGATGCATGAGCGATCTTCTGTCTGCCGGATACATCGATACGTTCAGATATTTCTATCCTGATAAGGAAGATATCTATTCATGGTGGTCATACAGGTTCCAGGCAAGATCGAGGAATGCGGGCTGGCGCATCGATTATTTCATCACATCGGACGATATGAAGGACAGGCTCAAAGATGCCGTGATCCACACTGAGATCATGGGATCCGATCACTGCCCGGTGGAACTTGAATTTGAATGATGACTTAAAGATTGTTCTTTACTGTAAAACTTTAGTGTGGTAAAATGATGGCATAAAGAACGTGAGTGGGGTGAGTATTATGAACAAAAAGATCAAGACTCCTGCAGTTGACCATCTGTTCGAGGCTATTCTGACACTTGAAAGTAAAGAGGAATGCTATAAGTTCTTTGAGGATCTTTGCACTATAAACGAACTTCAGAGCCTGTCACAGCGTTATGAGGTGGCATCGATGCTCTCAAAGAAAAAGACCTATCTGGAGATAGCCGATGAGACCGGAGCTTCAACAGCAACGATAAGCCGTGTCAACAGATCGCTCAACTATGGAAATGACGGTTATGCACTGGTCTTTGACAGACTTCCCGCCAGGAAATAAACCCGGATATCGGAAATGATGATATAGGAAATTTTGGACAGACGTACCCGTCTGTCCTTTGTTATTTTTGGGCAAATTTGCCAATTCTATATCCTTGTGGTAAAATGTTACAGGTTTGTTACACGGAGGCATTATGGAAGAAGAATTAAAGCAGGAAAGCACCGTAACGACAACTGAAGAAACCAGGACTGAAACAGCAGCCGAAAGCACAGGATCAGAGTCTGCCGATAGCGCAGGTTCAGCACCTGCCGACACAAAGATCGAACTGCTCACCGAGGATAAGAGTTCAAAAGCCGATCCTGACAGTTCCGAGAAACCTCAGGAAAAGAAAAAGCGCAGAAAATATGCCGTAATGCTTGCCAAGGAGCATGAGGACGGACGTATAACAACGCATCATATCGGCCCTGCACTCGTGGAGTTCATTTCAGCGATCCTTGGTATAGTATTCCTTGTATTCGTCTGCCTGCTCATATATGATTCGATAGTCATCAAAGATTTAAAAACGCAGCTCGTAAATCAGATCGTTGAGAACAATGAGCTTACCGATCAGAATGAGTTTCTGCTTGTAGAAAATGATACACTTTCCTCAAAGGTAGCGGTCCTTAGCGAGACCGTGACCAAAAAGGCGGCTAATGAAAGCGCGATCACTACTGAGGAAACAGAAAATGCGATACCTAAGGGATTCCCTTTAAGCGGCGGAACTTCAACAATGACATCGGACATGGACGGTGATAATCCGATAATAAAGTTCAGTGCTTCTACAGGAATAAACATAGTATCATCCGGAACCGGCACGGTGATCGCCATAGAGGATGATATAGACTACGGCAACAGGATCATAATCGATCACGGTAATGGATACAAATCCATCTACCGCAATTCCGGCAAGGTTCTTGTTAAGACCGGAGATTCTATAGGCAAGGGTTATATCCTTTTTGCAATAGATAGTTCCAACACCGATATAGGGTACCAGATCATGTTAAATGATGCCTATATCGATCCCATGGATGTTATCGAAATCAACGGATAAATAATTGTTTACTTTTGAAAAATGCTATGATATTCTGAATTTGTCGTAATAGTGCGACAAAGGGAATTTTAATTTTGGAGGTATACTTTACAATGAACAAAGGTACTGTAAAGTGGTTTAACAACCAAAAGGGATACGGATTCATCTGTGACGAATCCGGCAAGGACGTTTTCGTTCACTATTCCGGACTTAATATGGAAGGTTTCAAGTCTTTGGAAGAAGGCGCTTCTGT
>JAEEGL012053662.1_pt1 | contig 11662 bp, 6 predicted proteins | sample 9134231 | NCBI WGS metagenome assembly JAEEGL01 (sample SAMN16246548, study PRJNA631951) | gut metagenome | biome: gut microbiome; feature: rumen; material: fiber-attached | host: Bos | place: Iran: Karaj | collected 2018-10 | reverse complement strand
GCTGAGATCGCGACGGCGCTCGCGGCTAACGGCGCGAACGGGATTCCGCTCTGGCAGAGCTATGTCCTCGGATTGGATCCAGAAGACGCCATGGCGCTTCCGCAAGTGTCGATCGAAATGGTCGACGGAAACGTAGAGCTCAAGATTGTCGGCATAGAAGTGAACGCGACGTCGGGCGCCACCGTCACGTACAAGGTCTACGGGACTTCGGATCTCGCCGACATCGCGAGTGCCCAGCAGGTCGGCGGAGAGCATGCCGCAAACGCGACGGCCGAAATCGTGATGAACCCGTCCGACGGTGAGATGTTCTACCGCATTGTCATCGATGTGAAGGGCTACTGACGCCATTCGCGGCGACATTGCCGTGGCAACTTGCCAAAAGTTGTTTAACAAGTTGTGCATTTTCCGTCGCGCTTTGCTATAATGTTCGCGTATGTCAGGCATGAAGCGAACAGAGTCGAAGTCGTCTCAGCTCTATGCTAAACTGAGAAACGACATTTTGTCGGGGCGCTACTCCGAGTCGTGCGCCTTTCCAAGCGAGGTCGCGCTGTCGCGCCGCTTTGGCGTGAGCCGCTCCATGATGACGAATGTCGTACGCGAGCTGGAGCGCGACGGCTTGGTGGCCCGCTATCAGGGCTGCGGCACGTTTGTTACCAAGCACGGGGCGTCGCGCAAGATCGGGTTGCTTGTCCCTGGCATTTCCATCACCGACTTCTTCAAGCCCATCGTCAGCGAGATAAACCGCCTTGCCTGCAAGGAGGGGTACGATCTCCGCTTCCGCGAAATATGGAGCAATGAACACGAAGGACGCCTCGCCCAGATGCGCGACTTCGTAGCCGACTTCATCAAGGGCAGCGTCGCGGGCGTGATATACGAGCCGCTGGCGGGGGCTACTGGCGACGAATTGAATTCGCGCATAATGAATCTGTTTGACAAGAAGAAGATTCCGGTCGTGCTTCTTGACTGTGACATCGTGCAGTCCCCCGAGAGAAGCCACTACGACGTCGTGGGCGTCAATGACTTCGAGGCTGGCGCGAGCATTACAAGGCACCTGCTGTCGGTCGGCGCGAAGCGCATACATTTCCTAATCGGCTCGCTGCAGCCTGCGACCTTCCTGAACCGTCTCGCAGGCGCCAGGTCGGCGCTCGCGCTCGCCGGCGCGAAGGTGTCGGCGGAAGGCAACGTCCTTCATGCCGAGGCGGACGACCTGAAGGCCCTTGTGCGCTATCTGCGCCGCCAGAAGCGGAAGCCCGACGCTTTCGTCTGCTGCAACGACGCGATTGCGGCGGTCTTCAAGCTGACGCTCGAAAGGGCCGGGCTCAAGGTTCCGGAGGACGTAATGCTCACGGGCTTCGCGGACCTGCCAATCGCCTCGCTGATGACGCCGACGCTTACGACGGTGCGCCAGAACCGCGAACATATGGCGCAGACGGCGTTCCGCCGCCTCGTGGAGCGCATAGACAACCCGTCGTTGCCGCCATGCGAAATTTTCCTGCCGGCGCCTCTCGTCGTCAGGGACTCGACAAAAGGGAGAAGGAAATGAAGTTCATAATGAAGGGCATAGGTATGTCTGCAGCTGCACTTTTCACGATGGCGTTGCCGTTGTTCGCCGAGACCGAGGCCGAGACGGCGGCGCGCATAAAATGGTTCACCGACGCGCGATTTGGGATGTTTGTGCACTTCGGGGCCTATTCGCTTGCCGCAAGCCACGAATGGGTGAAGAACTACGAGAACCTCTCCGACGCGGAGTACGACAAGTACGTGGAGAACTTCGATCCCGATCTTTTCGACGCCAGGGAATGGGTGCAGGCCGCGAAGGATGCCGGCATGAAGTACATAGTCCTCACGACGAAGCACCACGACGGCTTCTGTCTCTTCGACTCCAAGCTCACGGACTACAAGTCCACGAAGACGCAGTTTGGGCGCGACATCGTGAAGGAGTTTGCCGACGCCTGCCATGAAGCCGGCATTCGCTGCGGCTTTTACTATTCGCTCCTCGACTGGCACCATCCCGACTATACGAAGGACTACTGGTATCCCGGCTGCAAGGGCAAGTCCAAGAAGGAGCTTGACGAGTTGAACAAGGGCCGCGACTTCTCGAAGTACGTCGACTATCTTCACGGCCAGGTCCGCGAGCTTCTTACGGGCTATGGAACTGTCGACATCCTCTGGTACGACTTCACGACGAAGACGCCGAACGCGCCGTGGTGGGACACCTTCAAGCACACCGAGGACTGGAAGGGCGTCGAGCTGATGGCGCTGACGCGCAAGCTCCAGCCGGGAATCGTGGTGAACGACCGTCTCGGTAACGGCGTGCCTGCGGACGTCGTTACCCCCGAGCAGCAGAAGTCCTGGGCTTGGCCTATGCACGGCGGGAAGAAGGCGCCTGCCTGGGAGTCGTGCCACACGTTCTCCGGCAGCTGGGGCTACAGCCGCGACGAGACGACGTGGAAGGACGTTCGCCAGCTCCTGACAATGATCATCGACAACGTATCGAAGGGCGGCAACACGATCCTGAACGTCGGGCCGACGGGGCGCGGCACGTTTGACTCGCGGGCGAAAGACCGGCTTGCCGGCATCGGGCGGTGGATGAAGCTCAACGGACGGTCCATCTACGGGTGCGGGCCGGCGCCTGAGGGAATCGTGGCGCCAGAAGGGACGCTGCTTACGTACAACAAGGAGAAGAACCGCCTTTACGTGCATCTGATCGACTATCCGATCGCGTCGTTGCCGATCGGGTTTTCCGACAAGGTGAAGTATGCGCAGTTCCTTCACGACGCGTCTGAAATCAAGATCAAGGTTCCGTTGACAGTGGCCGGGACGCCGCGCACCGACGTTGATCCGTCTCTGCTTCTGCCTGTCGTCAAGCCAGATGTCGAGATTCCTGTCGTAGAACTTTTCCTGAAATAACGCAAAACGCTAAGCGAGGGGGATATCATGAAGGCAACAATAATTAGGCATATCGCAATGTCGGCGTTGGCTTTCGCCTTCGCGCTTCTTGCGTGCGATGCGCTTGCCGTAGTCCACGTATGGACGGGTGGAGGCGGCGCCGACAACAGGTGGACCACGGCGAGAAACTGGGATCCGGAGAGTTCAGATCCCCGAGACGTCAGCTTCCCTGCGGGGCAGGACTGCGAGGTAGAGATTGCAGCGAGCACAAATGAAGTTTGGCTCATTTCGCTTGAACTTCCAGAAGGGACTGGAACCGTCACGCTTACAGGCCAGGGCGCCTTGTCTGCGGGCTCCGGTGCCAATATCACGGTCGGCACCGGGCGCGAACTTAGGATCGACGGATATGCTCTAAACCTTAATAATGTCGATACAAGTTCCTTCAACGGCACGTTGAGGGTTGTTTCAGGCGAAGTCAAGACGGCAGCTCCCACCAATACCACGACTTTCGGCGGCGATGCTTGCCTAATTGTCGAGGGTGGCACCTTCGGGCTTACAACCGCTGATCTGTGCCTTACGAACAACGCAACACTGACTGTCTTGGGGGGCGTTGCGCAGGCCAGAAGATGGAATCTCTGCAGTCCCGACGCGCCCGCCGAGTCGGTAACGCGCGTCTCCCTTAAGGGCGGCGTCTTCCGGAATTGCGACGAATACTCGTATATGACGAAGCTTTACGAAGGCGCCCGTTTCGAGAACATTGGCGGCACGCTTGTCTGGGGGACGGGAACTGATTTACGGTACAATATGCTTTCTTCCGCAGTAGATGTCCAGGGCGCGAGTTTTGGCGAATTCCTGCCATCCGCCGGCGGCGCGCTCGTGATTCCGACGTCGACGACGTATGCCAACGGCGCGCTTCAGTTTGCCGTCGAGGGCGACTACGATGTTGGCGGAACCATATACGTGACGAACAATGCGAGCGCAGCCGCAGGCAACGTCAATTTCTCCGGGACAAACGTCGTGCTCCGCGGCAGGCCGACCGTCTACGCCAATGCGGTCAACGTCGCGCGCGACGGGGATTGCGACTACGACTTGTATCTCTCGCGGCTCAACCTCGGTATTGGTGGAATTAGACGGACGGCGCGGAACTACGGGCTGCAGTCGCTGAACTTCATCGACGGCATCGTCTTTGGCGCCTGGGGCGGAGATGTCGTGGCCGAGGCGCCCGAGGGGATTGAACGTCTTTCCGTCAACCTCTACGGTCCTGTGGTCTACGACACTCTTGACTGCTTTGACAAGGCTACGCCGCGTGCGATCAACATGTCACGCGTCAAGATGGACGGCGTGACGGACTTTAAGGCGACAGGTGGCGGCACCGTCCATCTCTCGGTGGCGGCTCTTGCCGACGAATTCAGGACGGTCGAAGTCGCGGACGGTACGACGCTTGCGTTCGCGGGCGCAAAGGTCGGGCTAAAGGCAATGAACTTGAAGCTTGGTGCGAACGCGAAGATCAAGGTCGATATTTCTACAACGAACTACGTCGATGCTTCCTCTACTGTGGAATTCGGGGAGGGGGCTAAGATCGTCGCAACGTCGCTTCCTTCGGTGCTCGCGGAGGGAACTTTCTATCCCGTCTATTTCGCGCCAGCCGGAACGGACCCGGACCTATCGAATGTCGCAAGCGAGTCTGCGTTGCCGACGGGATGGTCGTTTGCGAAGACCGGCAACGCCGTCTATCTCACGGACGGCAAGGCCACGCCGTATTCCGAGGTGAGAGAGGGCTCTACTAGGACATGGTCTGGCGCCGGTTCCGACAACAGGTATGCGAACACGGACAACTGGGTTGACGGACAGCTCGCCGGCGATTCGTGTCACGCCTTCTTCAAGGGGAACGTGAACACAGTGGTGTCCATTGACAGCGCGCTGACGCTGCGTAATTTCATCGTGTCGGGCGGGCCTTTCATGTTCAGCGGCTCGGGGGTTTCATTCCAGATGCCACTCCAGTCGGCGCTTTTCGGCGACTCTGTGGCTTCGGTCAAGAACGAAGGTCTGTTCCCCGTTGTCGTCGCCAATCAGGTCGGCGCGGCGACGGAATCGAACTGTCTCCTTTTCCAGTCCTATGACGAAGGTTCGGTTTCCATGACTGGTGGGTCGAGCAGGTCTCGTCCTCTCGGCTTCGGTGGCGACGTCCGCCTCGGAGGAACGTGGAACGTGGAATTTCTGCGCAGCGTGCCGAAGTATGGATCTGTGGCGGTGCTTCGCAATTCGCGTCTGACGGTCATGCCGGGGGCGACGCTTGCCGTGACGGCGCAGGCGGGCGATTTCAACACTATGGGCGCCGGCGCGTTCGCCATCGCCACGAATGCCACGATGATAGTTGGTGGAACGGACTTTACGCTCACTAAGGAAAACAGGCACTACATCGACGGTTCGCTCTCCGTGACGTGCTCGCTCGTTCCGACGGCACGGCAGACTTTCCTTGGCGACGGCACGCTGACGCTTTCAGGCGGTGTTGCCGATGCGCCCTCGGGCGGTGTGCGGCTTGAGGGGAACATCACGCTAGTTCCTGCTGGCTGGACGAACGACGTCGCGCTGGCGGTCAAGGACAATGTCACTATCGCGCCATCTGCCGACTGGACGTTCGGCGGCAGCGCGGCGCTGCACCTCGACGACAGGTCGGCGCTCACGTTTGCGACTGGTGGACACAAGTTGACGCTCGCTGTTCCGCTCGAGTCGGAGGGTTCTGTTGTCGTTACCGGCGGCGGCAAGGTGGTGCTCGCGTCCGCGATGTCGCTCGGCAAGGTCACGTGTGCAGATGGAACGACGTTCGAGACGTCCAAGGACATCTCCGTTCCAGGACGGTATGTAGATGTTCTCGCCGTTCGCGAAGACGACGCGTCAATTGCCTTTGGCCGGAATTTCACGGTGAAGAAGCGCTTTGACGATACGACGCGTCGCACCATATATTCTGTCAAGAACACGAAGATAGGGCTTGCTATCTTCGTACGATAGGAGGAGATGATGAAGAAAAACGTCATGATTCTGGCGGCTGTCGCGGCTGCATGCGCATGGGCAGGTCCAGTGCTGGAACCGGGCAAGATGGAGGTCGTTGTCGCGGCAAATGCGCCGCGCCCTGTGGCGTTCGCCGCAGAGGAGCTTACGAACTTCCTTTCTCGGGCGTTCGCTTCGGCAGTCCCAGTTGTGTCATCGCCGTCGGAAGGAAAGGTATCCATTGTTCTTGGCGACAATGAATGGTCGCGTGCGGCCGGCATCGACGTTGCGCATTCGCCGCGTGATACTTTCGCAGTCAAGACGGCAGGAAACAGGGTCTTCATCGCCGGACGTGACGAGAACCTGACGCCCATCAAGGCGCTTGAGGCCTGCGAGCGCGCGACGTTGCTCGGCGTCTACGCCTTTCTCGAGGACTACGTCGGCTGCCGCTTCTATTTCCCGGGAGAGCTCGGCGAGATCGTTCCGCGGCATGGACGCCTCGAACTCCCAGACATCGACCGTCGTACGACGCCGGATTTTCTCATCCGCTGCTACTACAACTCGGGCAGCGACGGCCGGTGGTTTGATCCGTCGGTAGACGAGGCGCAGGCCAAGGCGCTCAACTGGCTGCGCATCAGAGCTTCGACGATCAAGATTCCGTGCTGCCACGGAATGAACAAGATCGACCTCGCCGTGAAGTACGAGAAGACCCATCCCGAGTATTTCGCGCTTCGCAAGGATGGTACTCGCTGCACGAACTTCACTGGCTACCACTCGTCCCGCAAGGGGTATCCTTGCTTCTCCAATCAGGGGCTAAAGGATGTTGTCGTCGACTGGTGCGTAGAGCAGGCGTCGAAGGGCGCGAAGTTCGTCGATATCATGCCGAACGACGCTCTTCCGCCTTGCCACTGCCCCGACTGCCAGGCGGCGTACGCGAAGTCTGGCGAGGACTGCCCGATGAGCGAGCTTGTCTGGGGCTACACGAAGTACGTGGCCGACAAGCTCAAGGAGAAGAAGATCGACGTGATTGTAACGCAGATGGCGTATACGGAGTATCGCCGCATACCGCGCGGGATAGACATTCCCGACAACGTGCGCGTGATGGTGGCCGAGGCTGGTCCGTGGTCTCTCACGAATCCGACGGCGCTCAAGAACGAGTATGACGAAATCCGCGCATGGAAGGCGAAGTCGGGGAATCCCATCTGGATATGGACGTATCCCCACAAGTACTGGTCGCTCGCCGTGCCGGGGCTTCCGAGCGTCGCGCCGAAGGCATGGGGAGAGTACTACAAGCCGCTAAAGGGCGACATCCTCGGCACGTTCGCCGAGTCGGAGACCGACCGCTGGCTCTACCACTATCTCAACTACTACGTGTTCACGCGCGTGATGTGGAACGCGGATACCGACATAGGCGCCGTCCTGGACGAACACCACCGTCTTATGTTCGGCGCTGCAGCGGAACCGATGAAGGCGTTCTACGAGGCGCTTGAGTACAAGTGGACGCATCAGCTTGCCGGCAAGATGAAGAATACACCCCTTGGCCCAGTCACCGTGCCTCCGACCGAGCCAGAGATTTGGGAGCAGATCTACAGCCGCGCCGAGACGGATAGACTGTCGGCGCTTCTCGACAAGGCCGCTGCGTCAGTTGCCGAAGGGTCGCTCGAGGCGCGGCGCATCGCCCTTGTTCGCCGCGAGTATCTCGACCCGGCCATAGCGGCAGCCGACGCCTATGTCAAGCGCCGCGACGCCATCAAGGCGCTTGTCTATGACGCTGCAAAGGGCAAGCCAATCGAGCTCCGTCCGTTCAACGTCAAGAAGGGGCGCGAGCCGGCCGAATACGTCAAGACTGCTGTGTCCGTCAGCCGTACTGCCGATGCGCTTGTCGTCCGCTATGAGGCGGAGGACAACAGAATGGACGACTTGCAGGGGACGAAGCGCGTCCTTGACGATCCAGAGACGTGGCTTGACGCGAGTCTCGAGATATACCTCAATCCGTCGGCCGACCTTACGACGTACTATCACGTCATCGTGAATCTCGAGGGTTCCGTTTCCGACTCGAAGGGCGTTCGTACCGGCGCTAGCAGTCAGATACTTGACTCGAGCTGGAACTCCGGTGCCGAGGTGAAGATTGACAAGCGCGGCGACGGTTGGACTGCAGAGGTTCGTATCCCGCTCAAGTCGCTCGGAGAGGTGAAAGACTCGTTTCCTGCGGAGTTCGTCCGCAACCGGAATACGCGCTCTGGAAAGGGGCAGTGCCTCTACAACTGGAGCCCGTACGTCTACAGCTTCAATTCGCTCGACCAGTTCGGCACCATTCGCCTGTAGCGGATAGGATATATGCGACTTTCGTCCTTCCTCCTCTTCGGTCTGGCCTCTTCCGTCGCATTCTTCTCGGGTTGTGAGGAATCAGTCGTCCTGCGGCCTGGCGAAGTCGACGTAGTGCTGCCCGAGAAGCCGCTGCCGGTCGAAAGCTTTGCCGCGCAGGAGTTGACGAACTTCCTGTCGAGGGTGCTGGGCGCGCCTGTTCCCATTGTCGAAAAGGCGCGCGACGGCCGCGGGACCATAATGCTTGGCCGCGCTGCCGGATTTGACGTGTCGGGCTTTGAACGCGATGCGTTCAGGATAAAGGTCGAGCCATCTTTGGAAGGCGCTCAGCCCGTAATACGCATAGCAGGTCGCGATGGTGGCGGCGATGTTTTCAGAAACGTGTGGAAGGCGGGTCAGCATACGCATGTCGAGCGTGCGACGCTGTTCGGCGTGTACGCGTTCCTCGAGGATTTCGCCGGCGTCAGGTTTTATTTCCCTGGCGAGCTCGGCACCGTGGCGAATCGCCGCGAGACGGTTCAGGTGAGCGTACAGGACAAGACTACTTCGCCATGGTTCACGGTTCGTTCTACGCTCATCTCGCGGGAGGGTGCCTGGTACGAGCCGCTTCCTAAAGGGTGGCACGAAGACTCGGGGAAGGCGCTAAACTGGCTGAGGCAGCGTTTCGAGACGACGCGAATTCCCTGCTGCCATGGGCAAAACAAGTTCAAGATAGCAGAGCGCTTTGCCGCGACGCATCCAGAGTATTTCCAGCTCCGTGCGGATGGAACTCGCTGCACGTCGCTTGAGAAGAAGGGCTCTCACGGCGAACATCTTTGGCAGCTTTGCCAGAGTTCGAGCGTATGGGATGTCTTTCACGACGACATAGTCGCTGACGGCCGGACCGGTTACGTTGACGTCATGCCGCAAGACGGCTATGTTGCGTGCGAGTGTCAGGCGTGCCAGTCGAAGTATCGCCGCAATCCCGATGGATCGCTTGCCGACAGCTTCGCGAGCGAGCTTGTCTGGGGCAGGACGGCGGAGCTCGCGCGCAGGTTCCTTGACGAGGGACGCACGGATCTCGTGTTAACGCAGATGTCCTATGGCGGATATAGCGACGTTCCAGATATTGACTTGCCGACGAACATTCTGGTGATGGTCGCGGTTTCAGGGCCGTGGAACGTCCACAATTCCGGTCCGCACGCAGCGGATCTTTCGAAGATACGCGAATGGGACCGAAAGACCGGCCGCCGCGTCTGGCTGTGGACATATCCGCAGAAGTTCGCCCAGACGACTCTCCCTGGCGTCCCGTCCTTCGCCCCGCGTGCATGGGGTCAGTTTTTCAAGGATGCGGCTTCAGACATTATCGGCTCGTTTTGTGAGAGCGAGACTGACAGGTGGCTATTCCATTACCTGAACTACTACGTTTTTTCGCGGATTGCCTGGAACCCTGCGACGGACGTTGCCGCGGTGATCGACGAGCATAACCGTCTGATGTTTGGCGCGGGCAGCGAGGAGATGTCCAGGTTCCTCGGCATCCTCGAGGAAAAGTGGGTGAAGGGCATCGCCGGGCGGATCGTCGAGACTCCTGTGGGACCGCAGTCGATGCCTCCTTGCGAGAACGAGATATGGACGAAGATATATTCCCCGTCGGTCCTCGCAGAGATGGAGCGGCTTCTTGCCGAGGCGGAGCGCAAGGCCGGAGCTGGTTCGCTTGAGGCGCGGCGCATTGATCTCCTTCGCCGCGAGATATACGCGCCGCTAAAAGGCGCGGCGGAATCCTATTGGTCGCTTATGTGCGACGTCGGGGCGGAGCGCAAGTTCCGCGCGGGGCTTTCTGACGACGGCAACTTGCTGAAGGGAGTGGAGTGGCGGTCGTGCGGCCCTGTCTCGCGGCTGGACGACAAGACTTTCTTTAGCGCGCCAGAATCGATGGCCATTTCGACAAGCACGAACAAGGACGCGCGTTCGGGATGGTTCGTGGCCAAGGCGACGCTTGAGCCGTCGTCTAAGTATCGGCTTTCATATTTCGTCAAATGCGACGACGTCCAGCCACTCTTCCGTGGCGGTGGCGTCTCGGTTGTTGTGAGGCGAGGAGGGACCGCTGGAAAGAATGTGTCCGACTTGACATTCCCTGAGCACATGAACTTCCTCTCAGGGACGACGGACTGGATTCCGCAGGTATTCACTTTTGAAACGGATGCGTCCGAATCGGATCGCTCCGAAGCCACCATCTTGCTCCAGGTCAGATACGCTTCTGGAACGGCGTATTTCGACGACGTCAGGTTGGACAGATTGTAAGCTCGTGACCGGCGCGCCACCATGGCCGATGCGCGCCCCGAGATGCCCTGCAAATCGATTTTTGCGCTTTGCATTAAGCTGTCTGCCGCGTAGGGGTAAATGTGATATAATATCCACAATGTGAAGCCGTCGGGTGCGATGCGGCACGGGGTCGCGTCACCTTGTCGGTTCGCAGTCTGCCAGGCACCACACCATGATACTCGCAAACTCGTTAGTCGACGGATTCCTCGGTTCCAATTTGATGGGCCAGGGGATAGTCGCAGTCCAGCTCCTCGGTTCGGTTGTAATGCTTGCCGTCGTTCTCGGCAAGTGGAAGGAGCTAAGCTACGTTCGAATGGCGACGCGCCGGTTCGTGCGAGATTTCACGAGCGGTCACGACGCCCTTGAATACTACCTCGAGCGCCGCCCTGCGATTGCATCGGGCGTCGAGGGCATTTACAAGGATACTTGCGAGCGACTCTTGAAGCTCCTGACGCCGAACGTGCGTGCGCTGCTTGTCGGCCGCCAGACGGACGGCGACGGTTCCGCGGCGCTCACTGCGCGCGAAATCGAGCTTGTGCGCGGCACTTGCGAACATGCGCTTGACGAGGAGGAGATTCGTCTTGACCACGGCATGGGCGTTATTGCGTCCGTCGTCTCGCTCTCTCCGATGCTCGGGCTTCTCGGCACCGTCTGGGGCGTTCTCGATGCGTTCGCTGAGATGGGCACCGCTGGAAGCGCGAATCTCGCGACGATCGCGCCGTCTATTTCCGCGGCTCTCGTCACGACGGTCGTCGGTCTTCTTATCGCAATCCCCGGTGTCTTGGCGTATACGCGCATGAACGCGACGATCACGCAGATAAGGTCCGAGATGGAGGGCTTTGCCGACGAGCTCATGGGCCGCATCGCCTGCGAGTTCCAGGGGAGGGGCGCCTGAGATGCTTAGGAGACGCAGAAGACTGCGCGGCGAGAAGCCGAAGGCGTCGATCGACATGAACTCGTTGATCGACTTGACCTTCCTTCTCCTCGTCACTTTTATCGTGACGCTTCCCGCGCTCGAGCAGGGCATATCGATAATGCTCCCGCAGGCGAAGACCGACGAGTTGCCGACGAAGAACAAGAAGGCGAACACGGTCACAGTCGACAAGGACAACGTGATATTCCTCAACGACAAGCCGCTCACTCTCGAGGAGCTCGAGCG
>JAEEGL011466617.1_pt1 | contig 11662 bp, 6 predicted proteins | sample 9134231 | NCBI WGS metagenome assembly JAEEGL01 (sample SAMN16246548, study PRJNA631951) | gut metagenome | biome: gut microbiome; feature: rumen; material: fiber-attached | host: Bos | place: Iran: Karaj | collected 2018-10 | reverse complement strand
GTCCGTATTGGGACCCGTCTGAACCATACTGAAGGGCAGTTGAGCCGAAGGGTGCGTGTGGCCGAGTCCGCCGGTGCCGATGAAAGGATCGACGTATCGGGTCAGCCCCGGCCCTGGGTCGGAACGCTGGCATCCGCAAAGGATGACTGTGAATGCGATGAGTCCGAAGAATACCTTTTTAATAGGAGTGTTGTCTATTTGTTTTCGATGATTTCAATGTCCCGGATTCCCTTCCGGTGAAGGGTCAGGATTCCGTCGCAACCCTGCCATTTGCCGAAATGCCAGCTGGATCGCGGGAGGGGTTTGCCGCCGGAAAGCACCTGGGGCTTGAAGGAGAGCTTCACGCGCTCGGTGCCCGTGTCCTCGAAGGCCGTGTAGATGACCGAACCGGGAGCATAGCGGACATCCTTCAGCATACAGGTCGTGCTGAAGATATGGTCGGTACCCTCCGGGATCATTTCCGGCCAGGCGGCCATCCCTTCCAGGAAATGGGGAAGGTAGTCAAAATAACTGTCTGAATACCACGTGCCGAACCAGTCGATGCCGACCGAATTGACAGACCAGCCTGGCTTCGAACGGCTGTTGAAGGCCATATATTCCGCCAGTGCAAGGGTGGAGAGGGCTTCCTTTTTCGCCTGTCCGTCTTTCATGGCGGCCGCCCAGCGGGCGAGGACGGAGCCATAGCGCGCAGTGTGGCTTCCCATCTCCCCGAAGCAGACGTCCTGCTCGCAGACGCTGGTACCGCCGTAGCGCGTCACGCCTCCGAAACGGCCCTTGACGAAGGCCAGCAGGTCCAACACGTGCTGCTTCCAGTCGGGATCCGCCTCCGGATGGTTGAGCAGATACCGGGCCGTCTCCATCGGAGCGAACTGATTCATATTGGTCAGGAATTGCTTCACGTCCTCGAAATAACCGGACCAGAGACCGTTCTTCATCGGGAAATCCATCACCCAGTTGAACACCAGGTCCCTTTTGGCTTTCACCTCCGCCTTGTCGAGGGAAGATTCACTTTCCAGGATCTTGTCCAGGAACTCGACGATGAAGATCATGTCGGAGGTATAAGCATCCTCCTCTTCCCCGGTCCTCATGTTCACCCGGAAAGGAAGGGGGGATTCCTCCGCCGAACCATCCTGGATGTGTGCCAGGAGCAGGCTGGCGATGTGCTCTCCCATCTCCTTGTACCGAGTCTCTCCGGTATATTTCGCGAAGTCCAGGTAGGCGACGCCGACCATACCGGCTTTGTCCGTCTCCAAGCGTTCGTCCAGATAGATCCCGTCGGGATTGTCATTGTCCTGGACGCGGACCATTCCCGGCCAGGCCCAGTCATCCGGCGTGCGGAACATCATCATCCGGTCCAGGAACTCCCGCACGGGAATCAGCGCCCGCTCGTCGCCGGTATAAGGATAATAATACCGGAAAAGCTTCATGGCGAAATAGGCGTTTCCTCCCTGGTTGTTGATGTTGGCGCCCCTCGTGAATATGCCGTCTTCCGGGAAGAACGAGGGGTCCCTCGGCCCGTCGCTGCCGTAGGAAGAGGTCACGAGGTAAGCGGGTAGATACCCGTCCCCGGACGGATACACCGGGCCGTCGATGATGAAATTCATCGACCACACGAGGAGGGAATCATAGTCCAGCCAAGGCTGGAGCCATCCGTCCTTGACGATGACCGGGTGTCCCAGGATGTTCTGCGTGTCCCGGGTATGCTCATGGCCGGGAAGTCCCTGGGAATTGTATATGGGAATCCTGGGAGTGAGTTTTTGGGTGCCCGTCCCGCCCTTGCAGCCCAGGAGGGCGAGCAGGCATAGGACGGGAAGAAAGAACTTCTGCATTCTCATGGCTTTCATCTGTTCTTCGTTGACTCGACGATTTCAATTTCTTTGATCCCTTTCCGGCGGATCGTGAGGATGCCCTCGCAATCCCGCCATTTTCCGAAAGACCAGCAGGACCGCGGCAAAGGCTTCCCGCCGGACAGGACCCGGGGCTTGAAACTCAGTTTGAGCCTTTCCGTGCCGTCTTCCTCAGCGGCTGTGTATCGCACCGAACCGGGCGCATAGCTGACGTCCAGGATCATCGAACTGCTCTGGAAAAGGTGGTCACTCCCTTCAGGAATCATTTCCGGCCAGGCGGCCATGCCTTCGAAGTAATGGGGCAGATAGTCGAAGTAGCTGTCCGAGAACCAGCATTTCAGGTAACCTACGCCGGTGGAATTGATGGCGACGTCTCCCTTGGAATACTTGTTATAGGCCGAATACTCGGCCAGCGCGAAGCTTGCAAGAGCCTCTTTTTTCGCTTCCTGGTCCCCTGTCTCACCCGCCCATCTGGCCAGGACGGACGCAAATCGGGCCGTGTGGCTGGACATCTCGATGAAACAGACGTCCTGCTCGCAGATACTGGTGCCGCCGAAACGCACCGTCCTTCCGAAGCGGCCCTTCACGAAAGCCAGCAGGTCCGGGACGTCCCGTTTCCAGTCCGGATTCGCTTCCGGATGGTCCAGATAGTACCTTGCCGTCTCCATCGGGGCGAACTGGTTGATGTTGTCGAGGGCCTCCTCCACATCTTCGAAATAGCCGGACCAGCGGCCGTTGCGCATCGGATAAGCCTTGATCCATCTGAGCAGACGGTCTCTCTTGGCTTGGATGTCCGCCTTGTCGAGGGCGGTATCCATGCCCAGCAACTTGTCGTACAGTTCCACGACAAAGATCATGTCTGAGGTATAGTATTCTTCCACTTCCCCGGTCCTCATATTGATACGGAACGGGAGCGGAGAGTTCGCTTCATCCCCTTCCCCGGTATGGGCGAGGAGAAGGCCGGAGATATGCTCCCCGAGAGACCGGTACTTCTCTTCTCCGGTAAACCGGGCATAATCGAGGTAAGCCATCGCGACCATGGCGGCCTTGTCCGTCTCGATCCTTTCATCGAGATAGATCCCGTCCGGATTGTCGTTGTCCTGGGTCCTTACCATACCGGGCCAGGCCCAATCGTCCGGCGTCAGGAAGTCAGCCATCCGGTCCAGGAGGTTTTTCACCGGACGGAGCGCCTCGATGTCACCGAAATAGGGATAGTAGTACCGGAACAGTTTCATGCCGAAATAGGCGTTCCCGCCCTGGTTGTTCCGGTTCCGGCCTTCCGGATAGCTTCCATCCTCGTTGAACTTCGAGGTCACAAGATAAGCCGGCTTCGGCCCGTCGGGCGTGGCGATGGAGTCGCACCGGGTCAGGAAATTCATGGAATAAACCAGCAGCGAGTCGTAGTCCATCCAGGGTTGGATCACCCCATCCTTGACGACCACGGGGCGGTCAAGGAGGGTTGGGTGCCAGCCCTTGTTGATCTCTATCTTGAAACGGTGGGTTCCGGCAGGCAGGCTGATCCCCCCTTCCCGGTCGGGGAGGAACAAAAGTGCCGAAGCATTGGGAGGAACCGTCACCTGGTAGCGGACCTCAGAACCGGAACGTTCCCAACCGGAAGTGATGGTCCCATAAGGAGAGTCGTGTGAGCAACTGAAATGGTCGAGGCCGTCGGGGAAGCCGGGGCGCAGGATCGTCCTTTTGAAACCCGGCTGCTCCGGATCCGGCTGGATGCCCCCGATCCAGCGGTAGAACCAGGCGGCGATGTCCCCGAACATGATATGGTTGTCGGAATAGATGCCGGTGTCCAGCTCCCAGTTTTCCAGGAAAGTGGTCCTGCCGTTCACGATCCACCAGCCCCACGAAGGATAGCTTTCCTGGACGGCCAGCCGATAGGCCTCATCGAGGAAACCGTTCATCGCCAAGGCATTAGGAACGGCCTTGGCCCCATGCACCCCGGCATCGATGTGATAACCGTTGCTGCGGACCATTTCGGCCAGTTTGCCGGCCACCTTGTGCCGGAGCGAATCGGGCGTGACCCCCCAGAAGAGCGGGAAAGACTGGCTCGTCTGCATCCCGTCGGCATAAATGCCCGTCACGGGATCGAGGAATTTGTCATTGATGGCCTTCCTCACCCGTTCGGCCAGTTCGGCATAGTATCGGGCGTCCTCTTCCTTGTCGAAGAGCGTGGCAGCCCGGGACAGGATCTTGCAGTCGACGAAGTGGAACGTGGAATAGATGACCCAGGGGTTGGACTTTTTCGTCACGGGCACCCAGTCTCCGCGACCCCAGTAGGAGAGGAGGTTTTCCGTGTGGGCCGTGGCGAAGTCGACATAGCGCTTGATGCTGTCGTAACAATCCCGGAGCGGCTTCTCGTCCCCATAGAAGAGATACAGTTCCCAAGGGATGAGGGCGATGGTGCTGGTCCAGTCCAGGCCGTTGGCGCCGATACCCTCGCTTCCTGCGCCGATACCCCAGCCCCAGGTAGGGATGATATCGGGCAGGACGCCGTTGGGAAGCTGGTTCTCCCGATGATCCGCCATCCATTTTTCATAGGCAGCGAACGCATCGAAATTGTAAAGGCCGGTCTCCACGGCGATGTGGGCATCGCCGGTCCATCCGTTCTTTTCCCGCTGCGGGCAGTCGGTGGGATATCCCATATAATTGGACAGATAGGACATCCTGGCGGCCTGTTCCAACTTCTCGATGAGAGGGTTGGAAGCCTTCAGGCAGCCTGCCTCCGGGAAATCGGTGTGGATAAAGAGGGCGGTCAGGCTGTTTTCATCCAGGGACAGCGGTTCGGACGAATTCACCTGGACATAACGGAAACCCTTGTAGCTGAATTCCGGGGTGAAATCCACGCCATTCGGCCCCAGGTAGAGACTGTCCGTCATGAAGGGATCGACCCGTTTGTCTCCCCAATGGAGATGGCTGATGTTGTGCTGGTCCACGTGACCGTCCGGATAGAGCCGCTCCCCATACCGGAGCGCAACGCCGACACCGGCTTTGCCCCGGATGTGGGCAGACACGTTGCCGGACATGTTCTGGCCGAAGTCATAGACCCAGCAAGTGTCATTGATCTTGTTGAGGGATACCGCCGGGTACTCACGGCAGGACCGGACGGGCGGCATGGCCTGCGAGACGAGTTTCCGCGTGGGAGATTCCCTCCTGCAAGCGGCCTGCCAGGAACCGTCATCGAAACCGGTTTCGTTCCAGCCGTCCATATCCAGACGGGCGTCGTAGCGCTCTCCCGTATAGACGTTGTCATAGATCAGGGGGCCGTCGGAGCAGGCCTTCCAGGACGTATCCGTGGGAATGGTGACGGTCTCCCCATCGGCAAATCTGAGCCGGATGTCCATTCGGAAAGCGGGCCGGGCCCTCCAGTAGGCCGTATGGAAACTCCAGGCGGCGACGGGCTGGTGGTTGTACCATCCGTTGCCGAGAAGGACGCCGAGCGCATTGGCTCCGTTCCGGATTTCCGGCGTGATATCCCATGTCGTGTAAAGGATCGACTCGTCGAAGCGGGTGAACGCCGGATCCAGATACCGGTCGCCGATCCGTTTCCCGTTCACATAGAGGACGTTGAAGCCTGCCGAGGCAATATAGGCCCTGGCGGAAATCACCTCTTTTTCCACGAGGAATTCTTTCCTGAAATACGGGGCCGGAAGGCGGTCGATATCCTTCCCGTCGTCGATCCATTCCCCGTCGGGGCTCCACTGCCCCATGGTACCGGTCTCGAAGAAGGAGACTTCGGAAGAAACCGGCTTTCCGCCCATTTCCTCCACGACCACCTTCCACCAATACCGGGTGAAGGGCTCCAGCGGCGCTCCCGCATAGGTAACGAGACACGCATCCGATACAACGGTGCCGGAATCCCACACCGGGCCCTCCCCCTTTTCCACTTCTCCCTTGTCCGTACCCACCAGGATCCTGTACGAACGCTGGCACGCCCCTTCCCGGGGATCCTCCATCAACCAGGAAAGCCGCGGGGCAGGGTTGTCCATGCCGACGGGACAGGAAAGATGCTCTACCTGCAGCGCTTCCAGTTTCGCCGGATGGCGGCAAGCCTGGATGAAAGGAACGACAGCCCATAGGGCAAGGGCAAGGCGCCAGAGACGAAGTTTGACAGAAAACGGATGCATGGGAATGAAAGGTGTGGATTAACTCTTTAAAGTTATAATTTTTTTAAGAATCTTTTTTCAAAATGATAAAATAACTAATTGCTCCATCTGCCTTAATTCATTATCTTTGAATCATGAAAAAGAAACTCTGCCTGATCCTTCTCGTCCCCCTTGCGCTTGCCGTATCCTCACAGGCAAAGGTCCGCCTTCCGGCCCTCTTTTCCGACAATATGGTCCTGCAAAGGGAATCCGCACCGGAATTCAGGGGCGAAGCGGCCCCCGGCAGAACCGTAACCCTCACGACTTCCTGGAATGCAGTTTCCTACCGTACCACCGCATCCCAGACCGGAGCCTGGCGCATCCGGATCGCCACCCCGGGTGCCGGCGGTCCCTATACCATCACCATTTCCGACGGGGAACCGTTGACACTCCACAACGTCCTCATCGGAGAAGTCTGGTTCTGCGGAGGGCAGTCCAACATGGAGTTTTCTATCGGGCAAGGGGTGAAGGGCATGGAAGAGGCACTCTCCGAGGCCTCGAAGTTCGACAGGATCAGGCTCCTGCACCTGGAAAACGGCCTGTCACCCAGGCCGTCCGAAAAGGTCAATACCGTCGGAGGAAAAGGTTGGGAATGCTGTTCTGCAGAAAGCATCCGTGATTTTTCGGCGGCCGGATACTATTTCGGCAAGGAGCTTTGGCAGAATCTGGGCATCCCTGTCGGCCTGATCGAAGGCAGTTGGGGCGGAACGGAAATCGAAGGCTGGATCAGCGGGCGCAGCCTGTCCCAAGTCCCTGCATACAAGGAAACTGTGGAACGGCTTTCCAGCTATCCCGAAGACAAAGGGGAAAGGGAAAAGATCTATTTCCGCGAATTGGACGAATGGATCGCCGCGGCAGACAAGGCGGAAAAGGCGTTTGAGCCCGATACCAGGTCATGGGCCGCTCCCGGCTTCGATGATACGGATTGGAGAGCAGTCTCCTTCCCCGGCAGCATCCAGGACCAACATCCCCTGGAAACGGTGTGCAACGGTGTCTACTACTGCCGGAAGACCTTCACCGTGCCGGATGCCTGGGCCGGGAAGGACCTTACGCTATTCTTTTCTTCCATCGACGACCGCGACATCACCTTCTTCAACGGTGAAGAAGTCGGCCGAGGCAATTATTATCTCGACCCGAGGGTTTACAAGGTACCCGGCTCCCTGGTCAAGAAAGGCAAAGCAGTGGTTGCCACGCGGATCCTGGACAACGCGGGGAAATGCTCGATCGGGATTGACAAGCATCCCGTCCTTTACGCAGAAGGCCCGGACGGAACGAGGATCGACCTTTCCGGGACCTGGAAATTCGTCATTCCCGAATGGCAGGCGTCGCTCCCCCACGTCCCGTACAGGACGTTCATCGGGCCCAACATTCCCTCCTATCTGTACAATGCCATCATCCACCCGGTCACAGCCTATCCCGTCAAAGGCGTCATCTGGTACCAGGGTGAGGCGAACCTGGGCTATACCTCCCTCTACGGCGACCTGATGACCCTCCTCGTACAGGATTGGAGGCAGGCTTGGGGGCTGACCCTGGACTTCTACATCTGCAACCTGCACAATTTCATTGAAACGTACTCGGAGCCGTCCAAGTCAAGATATGCGGAAATGCGTGAGGTCCAGAGCAGGACGGCGTGGAATCTGGAGCATTGCGGCGAAGCCGTCCTCCTGGACGTCGGAGACCCTTATGATACCCATCCGAAGAATAAGTGGGCTGTCGGACACCGGCTGGCCCTGCAGGCCCTGCGCAAGAGTTACGGGATGGATATCGTCTGTGACGGACCGAGATACCTGGGATATGAGACCGTCGGGCGGAGCATCCTGCTTTCCTTCACCGATACCGCCGGCGGGCTTGCCACATCGGACGGTCAGGCTCCCCGGGGATTCACGGTCGCCGGACCGGACAGGGTGTTCCACAAGGCCGTCGCCCGGATCGTTGGGGACTGCATCGTCGTGGAGTGCCCGGAGGTGGAGTTCCCCCTGGCTGTGAGATATGCCTGGGAAGACAATCCCGACTGCAATCTGGTGAATTCGGCAGGACTGCCGTCCACCTCGTTCAGAACCGATCATTGGCCATTCAATACCTGTGGATATGAATAAACGTGATATTAAACTCAGCCTGGCACTGGCCGCCGTCCTGCTTTCCGGCTCCTGCCTCCTTTTCCTTTCCTGCTCCCGCCATGCGTCCAACCCCGAAGTCACGGAGTTCAAGAAGACCGTAGGCGGAATGATCCTGGGGGTCTGCCACCCCTATACGGATCCCTACAACGTGTCCTTGCTGAAGGAGGGCAACATCGGTTGGATCCGGATCGACATTCCGAGTGAGGTTCCGTTCCAGGTCGATTCTGTCGGCAACCCCGTCCTGGATGAGGAGGGCCGCATCATCGAGACCGTCCGTTACCGTGCGTTCAAGGAGAAATGCCGCTTTTTCCGCGAGAACGGCCTGAAGGTCATGGCCATCACCCCCTATCCCGATGACTGGCTCGACGAAGTGGGGGAAATCGAGATGTTCCGCCACGGCGGCGAAGCTTTCAGCGAAAAGTTCCTGCGCTCCGTGGAAGCCCGCTGCTCCTATCTGGCGGCCGATCTCACCGCCGGGGACAAGTTGGTGAACTGTTTCCAGATCTCCAACGAGCTGACCGTCCCGAAATGGCAGGGAGCGCTCACGCTGGAGCAGATCTGCCAATACCAGCATGTCCAGATGAAAGCCATGCACGAGACCTGCCGCAACGCCGGCGTCCCGATCGGCTACAACGTGGTCTTTGTCGGGGCGGGAATGATGGATTATCCCGTCCGGATGCAGGACTTCAAGGATGATTTCGATTACGTGGCGCTCGACCTCTATCTGGGTTGTTTCGAGGACAAGATCAAAAGCACGAAGTACTTTGACATGATGCTCCGGAGCCTTTGGATGATCAGCCATAAGCCCATCCTGCTCAATGAGTTCGGCTATATCTCCGTGGGCAGTCCCAAGAACGCGCAAGAGCGGGCTGCGTACCTGGCGGAGACCTTCGGAGAGACTTTCAGTACCGAAGAGAAGATCAAAGCCGACATCGGTCCTTTCCTGGACCATTGGGAGTCCCTCATAGGAAAGGAATCCTCCCTGATCCGCGAGGCCCGCAGAAGGCTCCAGAACGAAGGCCCCCAATCTGCCGTGGACTACGTTTTCTCATCGTCGGAGATTTCCCATCTGTACAAAGCCTTGCCGGAAGGCTACCGCCTCCGCAAATTCGACCACACGGAAGAAGGCCAGGCCGCCTTCTATACCGACGTGATCGACCGGATTTCCAAGCTGGACTTCCTCTGCGGCATCTTCTGCTACTGCTACAGCGACTCCGACAGCTGCTACCAGTGCGGACAGCAAGGCTGCCCGGTCGAGACCGGGTGGGGACTCGTCTCCATTCCCAAGGGGACCCCGGATGAGGAAATGAATGAAAACACGGTCCGGAGAAAGCCTTCGTACTATGCCGTGCGTGACGCGTACGGCCGGATCCTGGCGAGGCAGTAGGAATCCTGTTACCGTTCAGCGGCCAAGAAAGCCTCGCAGCCTTCCAGGAGATCCCGGTACGTCGTCTCGAAGTCTCCCGTATACCAAGGGTCCGCCACGTCCCGGCTCTTTCCCGTATAAGACATCATCAGACGGATCTTTCCGTCCGGATCTTCCGGAAGGATCCGGCGGAGCCAGCGAAGGTTCGAGGAGTCCATGCAGATGATCCGGTCAAAGCGGTCATAATCACTCCGGGTAATCCTGCGAGCGCGCTTATCCGTGTCAAACGGTACCCCGTGCTGCGCCAGGCAGCGCCTGGCCGGCGGGTAGATGGGATTCCCGGTTTCCTCGTCAGAAACCGCCGCTGACGCAATGAGATAGGCACCTTCGAGCCCCCGTTCCTTCACCAGCGCCTGAAGGATAAACTCCGCCATCGGGCTTCTGCAGATGTTGCCGTGGCATACGAAAAGAACCCTCAACATCGCACTCCCCCCATCAGATCCAGCTGCGGCAGACCTCGCGGTCGGCAACCAGCTGCGCCTGGAGTCCGTCCAGGGAGCTGAAGCGACGCTCGTCGCGGATGCGGCGGAGGAATTCGATGCGGATATCGAGACCATAGATCTCTTCGTCGAAGCCGAAGATGTGCGTCTCGACCGTGCGGACCTTGCGGGACAAGGCCTCCCCCGCCGTCACACCGGTCACCGTGGGCCGCGTGCCGATGTTGGTCATCCCGAAACAGGACTGCCCCAGCGTCTCGACGCGCGTCAGATACACCCCGTTCGCCGGCACGACCTTCAACGGGTCCGAAGCCTGCATGTTGGCCGTCGGGAAACCGATCGAGCGTCCGATCCGCTCCCCTTCCACGACGATGCCCGACAAGGGATAGGCATAACCCAGCATCTCCCGGGCCAGCACCACGTCCCCGTCCGACAGCGCCGACCGGATCTTGGTCGAACTGACCGTCACCCCGTCCAGGACGAAAGGCTCCGTGCGGATCACTTCCAGCCCGAGCCCCCGCGCGATCTGCGCGATCTGGTCCGTCGTGCCGGACTGATAGCCGATGCGGTTGTCCGGCCCCAGCACGATGGCGTCCGCTCCGAAGCGTTCCATCACCAGCGAGCGCAGATACGCTTCGGTCGTCAGGCGGCTGAATTCCCGGGTAAAAGGGATCATCTCCACCCGGTCCACGCCCAACTCCCGCAGCATCGCCTCCTTCTCGGCGAAAGAAGATAGCAGCCGCAAGCCCCGCGCATCATTCTGCAGGACATTGCGCGGATGGGGCCAGAAGGTGACCACGACGCTTTCCGTGCCACGCTCATGCGCGGCACGGACCAATGCGTCGATCACGATCCGGTGTCCCCGGTGGACGCCGTCGAAGAATCCGGTGGCTACGACCATATCATTGGATTACAGCCACTTGACCAGCGGGAAGTCCTGCCGGTGCGGCAGTTCCGCGTTCTTGGGATAGACGCGGGTCGCCACCTGGTACAAGCCTGTCACTTCCGGAAGGATGGAAGCCTGGTAGGTCGCCACGCCGTCGTTGTAATCGACCAGTTCAAACGCGAAGAGGCTGCTCAGGTGGAGCCGGCCCTTGCGGTCGGAGGTCGTGAAGAGCATCTCCACGCCGATGTCCTCCGGCCGGAGGTCGCCCAGGTTGAGCTTGACTTCGGCCTTCAGTTCATTGTCCGGAGACAGCGAGTAGGACGACGCCGGCTGCGTGTAGGAAACGACGGAGAGGTTCTCCCAACCCCGGCGGACCTGCTTCTTCCAAAGGGCGATCTGCCGTGCCTTGGCGAAGTCGTCGGCATTGATCTGCGCAGAACGCTCCGCCTGCGGAAGATAGTACTGATTGCAGTAGTCCGTCAGCATCCGGTTGGTCGTGAAGTTGCACGCCACCTGGGCGACGGTGTTCTTGATGAAGCCGATCCATTCCGAGGACAAGCCCGTCTTGGCATCCCGGGCGTAGTAGGCCGGAGCGATCTCGTTCTCGATGATGTTGTAGATCGTCGCGGCATCGAGATCGTTCTGATAGCTCTGGTCATCGTAGGTGCGCTCCTGCGGGAGGGCCCAGCCGGCGCCCGGCTTGTAGCCTTCGACCCACCATCCGTCAAGGACGGAGAAATGCATCACGCCGTTCATCGCCGCCTTTTCACCGGACGTACCGGAAGCCTCCTG
>JAEEGL010730666.1_pt1 | contig 11662 bp, 5 predicted proteins | sample 9134231 | NCBI WGS metagenome assembly JAEEGL01 (sample SAMN16246548, study PRJNA631951) | gut metagenome | biome: gut microbiome; feature: rumen; material: fiber-attached | host: Bos | place: Iran: Karaj | collected 2018-10 | reverse complement strand
GGCCGTCGAGATAATCTGGGAAAAGTCAATTCCATTGAGAGGCACCAGACGATCATAAAAGCCCTCATAATCTTAACAGTAATGATGCGGTCTGTCAGCTCCTAAGCATGCAAAGGGTACCCACGGGATCCAAAGTATCTGGGCGGATCTCCTGAAAGTGAGAAACCCATCGATTCGCAAATAATATAGGAGCCAGCATTTGAGTACAATTATACTGTGCTTTTATTATCTGCCAGTAAACATAATACAATATGCTCGTTTTCATGGACTGATATAAATGAATCGAGAATGAGTTTTCCAAGTTCGCAGCCTCAATCTGACTGACTCACACATACATTTACCAAAGCAGATGGGCAATTGTCAAATCTTTTGTATTGTATCTGTTGTTGAAATAACGCTTTTACAACAGCGAAAACACTTTCCCGGGATAATGAAATACCTGACGAACCAGCTATGAAAAAGAACTGGCAGGAATTCCATTGCAATCCCCCCCTTTTTTTGATCCATAGTATCAAGGCAACGATGTCATTGACTTTTTATAAAACAAATAAACACTGTTTTTTGAACATGCAGTCTTGGCTGGATTAAAATAATTTGCACGCATTGGTGAAGCTAGTGCTTCCGTCACAGAACAAGGTGGGATAGAAAAATGGATCAATATCAAAAATCAATTCCGATATGCATTTGTATTGGAAAACTGACAGGTAATCTGTATTAGACATTCTGTACACAAAGGAAGCGTTGTTGGTTTTTAATCCGTCTTTTTTCAGACCTTGTGCATCGAAGCAATTTGCTAGATTATACTTTTGTGGCCAAATATTGATTTATTTAGAGATTTCGGTATAATCATGCATATAAATATAGAAAAGGATGCAAGTAATAGCAAAAGGAGCATGATGTATCGAATGGTAAAAAAGCGGATAGGGTTTTTATCTTGCATTCTACGACAGTCCTGCTTTCTTACACTGGCAGACCATCTAACAGGTGGACTTCTACCGAAAATCCCCTACACAAAAGAAAAACAGTTGCCACTGTGGCACAAGCAGTTCATAAACAGGAATCCTACTCCTGGGGAAAATGTGGGAAAACTAATATACAGAAAGTGAATGTCCGTAGGGGAAAAGCGTCTATTCTGGAAAAAACAAACACTTGGAAAACCAAGGAGCAGAATTCGAAATCCACGGCGTGGAAAAAAGAGACAGGCCAAGTGTGATATCATATGAAGTTAAGCAAAGGAGAAACCGAACATATTTGGGGGAAGTATGTAAAGGAAAACGACTAAGAAACCTCTTTTTTCCAGGAAGATGTGTAAGTAACAGGCAGGGAGGGAAAATATTTGGGAGCTATACTGGGTATTATTGGGATTTACGTTGCGTGTGTGGCTATCTGGTGGCTGATCACGAATGTGATCGCACCTGTCGGAAAGTGGGTCGGCATTGCTGCGATAGGAATCGGTCTGACAGTCGGTATGTATGTGGCAATCAAAAACTACATCAAGTCTCTTATCCATAATAGAACTCCTTATACCTACTACGAAGACCGTGCAAAGAAAAAGCAAGAATTTGCGAAACGTAGAAGTTATTTTTTTGGCCCCGGATTTCTCCAACTAAAAGAAACAATTAAGGATGCATGGAAATACATGTGGCGTTCCATCAAAAAGATCAGGGGAATACGTCAAAGCATTTCGGACGCAACTGATATGATGGTTATCCATCAAACCCTGTGGGTTATTGCGTGGATTTTTTACCTTACTGCGCTAATCGCCATCGGGTTTCTTGGTAGTGCCATCACTTTTGTACTCGGCACGATCCATGCAGCTATCCTGATTACATTCATGGTCATCATCTATGTTCTGTTTTCGGTTATCTGGCTGACAGACATATTGTTCTTGCTGCAGAAATCCATTCGGACAAACTGCCCGTACTGTCAGGAAAGGTCCATTATTCCCTTTTTTGAATGTCCTTCCTGCCGCAATCAGCATACGCGCCTTGTACCTGGTCCATATGGCGTTCTGTACAGAAAATGTAGATGCAACGAAAAACTACCGACTACCTTCTTGCTGGGAAGATCCCGGCTGAAATCCTACTGCCCCAAATGCGGTCATGAGCTTGCTGCATCGGATGCGCAACAGTTTGCAATTTCCATTGTGGGCGGAACATCCAGCGGGAAAACAGTACTGTTATCCTCTTTCTATCATGAATTTTTCCAGCGACTCAATACCAATATGCAGGTTGACTATGAAATTCCAGAGTTGCACGAGCAGATGTTCAGAGATCTGGAAGACTGGTTCAATGGCGCACCATGCAGGGCAACCGCGCTGAATGAAACCTCTGATATGTATTCTGTCATTCTAAAATCCAAGGCGTTTGACGTGGACAAGCAATTCTCCATCTACGACATCGCCGGTGAGGCGTTTGACGATCCACAGATGGCTCGGATGCTCCCTCAGATGCAGATGCGGGACAGTAACGGCGTCGTGATCGTGATTGATCCGTTGTCGGTGATCGACATGCGGACGACCGCGAAATCGGAGGGCGACAGCATCACCAACTATTCCGAGAAGGATTCTACGGAGGTTGTTTCAAACTTCGTGACATACCTCAAGTCCGTATTAACCAACCAGAAGCTGCGTACCAAGAGCAAAAAACCTGTCGCCGTCGTTATCAGCAAGGCGGATCTATCCAGTGTGAGCCGGCATATCTCCTACCACAAAATCAAGCACACGATGTCCGCCAACTTGCAGGCTTATGAAAGCTTTGACGACGCAAGGGACAAGCTGTGCAGGGAGTTCTTGCAGACAATCGGGCTGAACGACGCGGTGAACGCCATCGAAGCGGGCTTCTCTGAAGTGCATTACTTCCCGGTGAGCGCGATGGGACACGCGACGAACGGAGAAGCGTACGAACCAATCCATGTGACGGAGCCTTTCTACTGGCTTATTCGCAGATCCGGATCAGGAATTGCGGAACTTTTAGGATTGAACTGAGACTAATCAGACAGAAGGAGGGAAAAACATGCCGGATTTTGACGCACTGAAGGACAAATATGAACAGGACAGGCAGGAATTACTGCCCGGGGAAAAAAAGGAAGCTCTGGAAATCCGGAACGGAAGCGAGGAATTACAAGCTGGCGCCGCGCCGACGTCTCCGGTGATCCAGTCGTTTGAGGGGACAGCGGCTCCGACCTCGCCGACGCTGGAGATTCCGTCGGCACCGCCCGTTCCTCCTATGCCACTGGTTGAACCCATACAGCCTGCTCCACCGTCCCCTCCAGAATCGCCCGCACCGCCGGCACCGTCGGTCCAGAAGATGAAGGAAGAGGCACCGAGCGATCCGGACATCCATCAGCTTAGGAACCGGCTGCTGGCAGTGGTCGAGAAGCAGGAAACCCTGAACCGGATGCTGGAGCAGAAACTGCAGAGAATCGAGGAGCGGTTGGTCGGACTGGACGCCCTCGAGAAAGGAATGGAGGACCAAGCTGCGCGCATCGACTCCCTGACACAGGCGGCCCAAAAAGCAGAAAAGGCGAATACGGATATTCTGCGCGACAGCAAGAACTACCAGGCTACGGTTCAGAACGCACTCCAGAAAGAATTAGAGGGCTATCGGAAAAAGATGTCCGAAACCGCAATGGCCCCGATCCTGACGGAAATTTCCAACCTCTACATTACGGTACACCACCTGGCGGAACACCTGGAGGACGGGAAAACGAAGAAAAACATTGAGGATGGCGTACTGGAATCCATTGAGGAAATCCTGGAGGACAACGGCGTAACGATCTGCACAACGGCCGCCGGGAAAGAGCGGTCCGTTACCCAGTGCAAGACGATCAAGACGGTTCCAACCCACGACCGGGCGCTGCACGGGCGGGTCGCTAGGAGTTACCATCCGTCCTTCACCCTTGGAAAGCTGGTGCTGGTGAAGGAACGCATCGACACATACGTCTACGAGGAACCTGCCCCAACAGTAGAAAGTCCGCCTGGACCTCCGGCTACGGAGCTTTCGGCGGAGGGCGGACTCGGAACAGCGAAATCGGAGACGGAACTGGAAACTCCACTGGAGACCGAACCTGCGGATAGACCGCAGGATCTTGCGGAAAACGAGGCCGAACCGGATACGGGCGTAGCCCCGGAGGAGCAGCGGGAAGTCGCTAGCGGGACGGAAGCGACGATGGCCCCTTGCGAACCGGCAGAGAACCCAGAATACTAATGAGAGACAACGGTTTACCAGAAAGCATCTATAAACCCTGACAACCATAACGATCAATAAATATCAAGGAGGACACTCACATGGCAGAAGCATACGGAATTGACCTCGGCACAACGTATTCGGCAATTGCCCGGATGGCTAACACCGGAGCACCCGAAATCATTGAAGACGCAGAAACCGCCCGCGCCACGCTGGCCTCAGCGGTTTACTTTGAAGAAGACGGAAAAGTCCGCGTCGGAGAATCCGCGAAGGAAGAAGGAGCCGTTAACCCGGATCGGCTGAAGCAGTTCTTCAAGCGCTGGATCGGGAGAAACGACGACCCGGACCGTGAGCACTATCTGGTGGACGGCACTGAATACGACCCGGTTCAGCTGTCCTCTATGGTGCTGGGAAAAATCGTCGAATATTCTAAGAATAGCGGATATGACGTAAAGGATGTCATCATCACGTGTCCGGCATATTTTAATTATGCACAGCGCGATGCGACCCGGAAGGCTGGCGAGGTTGCCGGACTGAACGTAATGGCTATCATCAACGAGCCCACGGCCGCGGCCATCAGCTATTGCTACAACCGCTACAACGAAGATCAGACGGTCTTGGTATACGACCTGGGCGGCGGCACGTTCGACGTGACATTGATGAAAATGTCCGAAAAGGACGGAAATCGGGAAATCAACGTCCTGGGTACCGATGGCGACGCTTTCCGGGGCGGATGCGACTGGGACAAAGCACTTTACGATATCCTGACGAACAAATACCAGGAGCAGTACGGCATCGCACCGGACGAAATGCCGGAGGAGCTGAAGGCAGATCTCCGCGCTAAGGTTGAAGGAGTGAAAATCAAGCTTTCCAACAAGGAGGAAACAAAAGTCAAGCTGAACGCGGATGGCGAGCAGATTGCACTGGAGATTACTCGCGCCGAATTTGAAGACGCCACCCGCCATTTTGTGGATGAAACCATCCAGTGGCTGGATTCAGTGCTGGAGAAAGCCGGATGCACGGATGAGGACGTCGACGTCCTGCTGCTGGTTGGCGGCTCCACCAAAATGCCGATGATCAAAGACCGCCTGATCGGCCGGTTTGGCGACAAGGTGATCTTTGGCGATCCGGACAAGGCAGTGGCTAAGGGCGCTGCGATTATGGCGGACATCCGGATGAACGCGGCGGCAGAGGCGGAGAAAAGCGAGCTCTTTGCAGCGATGGAGAGGGTTTATGACAAGAACAAAATTGCAAAGATCGTTCGGGGAAACGACGGTGAAGTGAAAGGGATCGACGACAATGGCAACGAGGTTGCACTTCCGGAGGAAGTGAAGAAAAAGGCGGAGGACTTGATGGGTGATGAAGGCGGAGAAATCGCGCCCCCGACGCCTGACATCAATCCCCCCGTCCATGCGATTACCATTACGGACGTCGCACCGAGAACTTTCGGTATTATCGCGAGAGAACGTCTCGAAGATGGAACCTACCGGTTTATCGTGGACAATATTGTCCATAAGGACGAGAGGACGCCGTGTGAATACAACCGGGTGTATTATACACCCGAGGACAATTGTCAGAGGCTTCGCTTCCCGATCGTCGAAAGTATTTCCGACCAGCAGTCGGATGTGGTGACCCGCGATGAGAACACCAGGGAATTCATCCTGGATACGAGCTTATCAATGATCTCGCGGAAAGCTCTGATTCTCCCCGTTCCGGAAGGACTGCCGAAGGAGTCGGAGCTCCAGGTTTTCTTCAGTCTGGACGACCTGGGCAATGTCTATATGCGGGCGACGGAGCCCAAGTCTGGTAGCACGGAGGAACTCCGGTTCAGCTTCAGCGAAGTAACCGAGGAGCAGATGGAAGAATACAAGGGAATCCAGGAAAAACTCACCTATGCAATCGATGATTAATAGCTGAATACCAGATCCATTCAGGCCATGCGGGCCGCGGAAAAATGGCGGCCCGCACGGTCAAAACCAACAAAGGAGAACAGCAACATGGGCGTTAGAGTAGGTATTGATCTCGGAACAACGTTTTCCGCAGTAGCATGGATTAACCCCAGAACCAACCGGCCGGAAATCATTCTGAACAGCGACGATATGCCGATTACGCCGTCGGTCGTACAGTTCCGGGAAGACGGCAGCGCCATCTGCGGCAGTGCAGCGAAGGAAGCATTTGAAGAAGGGGAATACGGCTGTACCAGCGCCTTCAAGCGCTATATGGGAACGAAGGAGATCTGCTGCTCTGCTTATGGAAAAGAGTATACCGCGAAGGATTTATCCGCGATCCTGCTACGACACCTGAAAAAGGAAGCGGAGGAAAGGCTCGGACAGCCGGTCACGGAAGCCGTGATTACGGTTCCCGCCTATTTCTACAATGAAGAACGGGAAGATACGCTGCACGCCGCGCAGGAAGCGGGGCTGAAGGTGTTGCGGCTGATCAACGAGCCGACAGCAGCCGCGCTGAATTACTGCCTGAAACATTGGCGGGAAAACGCCATCGTCATGGTGTACGACCTCGGCGGCGGCACATTCGATATTACCCTGATTGGAATGGGGAAAAACCTGCAGCTGAACTGCGAGGCTTCCGTAGGCAATCACCAGCTGGGTGGCAAGGATTGGGACGACTGCCTGCTGGAACTCATCGTGGACAAAGCCTGCGAGATCAGTGGCATCAATATCTCGGAAGACCAGGAAACCATGAACCAGGTGAAAAGCCAGATCGAGGGCTGGAAAAAGAAACTGAGCCAGAATCCAACGATTACCTGCAAGGTGCGGGTGCCTAACTACGGCCCGGTGGAGCTTCAGGTTTCCCGGGAAGAGTTCGATCTGACGACAAAACACCTGCTTGACCAGACACGGTCACTGTGCGAAGACCTGCTGGCGAAGAAGCATATATCCTGGAACAATATTACAGACATCCTGCTGGTCGGCGGATCGACTCGTATGCCGCAGGTGGCTGCCTTCCTGAAGGAACTGTACGGAAAAGATCCGATCCGGCATGTGAATCCGGATGAGGCGGTAGCGTTGGGCGCCGCCATGCAGACGACGCTGGAGGAAGAAGAATATGTCGTTTACACCGGTCCGACCAGGAAGGATCCTCCGAAAGAAAACAAGGGCGGTTTTGGCAGTATGTTCCGCAAGGAGACTACTCTGGCGCCCGCACTCCATCCGGAAGAGACGCTGGTGCGGAAATATGCCGAGCCGGTCCAGAATGCACGGGAGCTGGAGGATTTTGCATTGATCGGGAAGAGCGACGTACAGGCCCACGGCATGGGAATCATCGTCGTGAACGAAGAAGGAACGAAATATATCAACCAAAACATTATTCCCTCGAACGTTTCCATTCCCGTCAAATCCGCGCGTGAGTTCATTTATCGTGGAAGCGACGAGCTGGAAATCTTCCTGCTGGAGGGCGAGGGCGAGATTCCGGACTGCCAGATTACCGCGAAATACGTGGCGAGTGGCATCCGAAAGGAAAAAGGCAACACGCGTGTACGGGTGCAATACAGCTTTGACCGGAACAGCATTATTCATGTCCAGGTCCGTCAGGGGAATGAACAAACGGACCTGCCGGTTCGGAAGGTTCCGATCGATCCGGAAGAACTAGAGAAGTTCAGCAGGCCTATTGATCCCAGTGAGTTCAGGAGCAGCTTGACGATCGTTCTGGCGCTGGATGTATCCGGATCCATGTCTGGATCGCCTATGCAGGATGCGCAGAAAGCCATGGCCTCCTTCGTAGACAACTATGCGAAATCTGGGACAGAGATCGGCGTGATCGCCGTTTCAGACCGAGTGTGCTGGGTCCAGAAGCCGACTTCCGATTCTGAGGCGTGCAAGAAGGCTATCTACGGAATGACCTGCGGAATGACCGGATACGGCAACTCGGTGGATCCATTTGTTGAAATTCTTAACGAACTGAGAAGCGTTGATGGAGACCGTTACGCCATCATCCTGGCCGACGGTGTATGGAGTTACCAGAATCAGGCGATTACCTATGCGAAGAAATGTAACGCGGCGGGCATTGAAACAGCAGCTATCGGATTCGGATCCGCGGACAAGGAATTCCTGAACAGCATTTCTTCCCAGAGCCACCTGTCCATCCTGACGAACCAGTCTGGACTGATCAGTTCCTTTGGCAAAATTGCCCAGAGTATCGGAACGGGCGGAGGAAAAGGCAGAAAAACAGAGAACGAAAGCATCACCGCGACCTGGGAGACCAATGACTGAAAGAGGTCGAACCGAATATGAACTATTACGAGGAACTTGAGCTTTCGTGTGAAGGAAAAGACGCTGATAATATCAAATTGATCCAGGACGCGATTGACCGGTGGGAAAGGAAAACAACGAACGCCAGGAACAACGAGACTGCAGAAGCAAAGAGGCGGGTTCTGGACGCCAAGCTTGCGGAGCTGCCTCGGATGCGCCTGCTGCTGACGGACGCTGCCCTCCGGAAAAAACACGCGGAAGAGCTGAAAAAAGACCGGATGGAACAGCTTGATTCCATTGTGCAGATTATTGCCACCTGCAGCTCGTCCGGGAAGAGCATCGCTAGCGCCCGGGTTGACCGGATCGCGCGGACCATAAACCTGAGCACAGGAACCGTCAAGAAACGGTTTGCCGAACTGAAATTCGAAGTGGTCCAGTCAAAACCGGTTGAAGTCAGCAGCTTTATTCTTTCCGACGTGATCATGCGCAATCTGGATGACAATTTCAGAATGGTCCGGTCCTTCCTGCAGGAGAATCCGCATGAACCGCTACAGGAACTGCAGAAAGCAGGAAACCTGTATCAGTATATTGCCGTTCAGGAAGGAAAAAGTATCGCGGACGCGGTGGAATATGAGACGAAGAACGTCAAGGAACTGAACGGGATTTTCGAAAAAAAGATCAGCGAACATATCCGTAACGCCAAGCCCATCACCTACTATAAAAATATCGAGTCCATGGCCAAGGTGCAGATCTTTACGAACGAGCAGAATCGGGAGAAATACGACAACGCCCTGAAACTGAAGGCGTGGGACGATTTCTTTGAAGTGCTACGGGCGGTTCCAACTGCCCTGAAGCTGGAACCGGAATTTGCCCAGAGATGCATCGAAAAGCTCCAGAAGGGCGAAAAGGGACACGGTAGGGAGACACCGTCGTTTCCGGACGAGGATCAGGCCATTGCACTGTATAACCGGTACAGCGGACTGCCGCTCGGATCGCAGTACGAAAAGGAAGATCCCAAGATCGCTATCGTCTGCGCAAGCTGCGGGGCCATCAACCTTTTCGACACGGTTGAGGAGGCGCACAGTGCCACGTGTCGGTGCAAGGAAAGCCTGTTCCGCAAGTGCCCCAACCCCAAATGCGGAAAGATTGTGCCCGCGAGCGCCGATTTCTGCAGCTGCGGGTTCTTCATCAAGGGTACTCAGACTTTTGAACTACACTACCAGCGGTTTATGATCGCGCTGAAGGAGCTGAACCTGGACAAATGCAGGGAAGCCCTAGTCCTAGCTAGGACCAGCAATCCCTCCGACCGCCGAATTCCGGAAATGGAAACTGCACTGAAAAAGGTAGAGGAAGAGATCGGGAAGCCGATTCAGAAGATCAAGGAATTGCTGGCAGCCAAACTGATCAAAAAAGCACGTGAGGAAATCATCCGACTGCAGGCGGAGCGGCCGAACATCGACCTTAGCCAGTATCTGACAACGGTCCAGACCGAAACCAAATGGGCGGAGAATGAATATACCAGATGCAAAACAGCCGCGGAAGGACAGGCACTGGAAGGCTGCATCCGCATCCTAGAAAGGGTTGCCGACTTCACTCCCGCCCAGGAGTGGCTGCGGCAGCATCCGCCTAAGAGTGTGAAGAACCTCGAATGCATAACGGACGCAAAGGAAGTTTCCTGCACGATCCAGTGGAAGGATCATCCGGACAACCGGTTTGTAACCTTTACGGTGGTCAGGAAGGAAAATGCATGGCCGACGAATGTCAAGGACGGAATCGTGCTGAAGGAAGGCCTGCACTCAGGTCCGTACCAGGACAAAAGCCTTCGGCCCGGCATCCTGTATGGATACGCGGTATTCGCAGTCCGCGGCGATTCCTATTCCATGCCTGCGCGGCCGAAGAACGGCGTGATGATCCTACAGCCGCTGGACAGCGTCCAGATATTCATTGAGAACAGCACCGCGACGTTGACATGGAAAGACATTCCGGGGAGCAAAGGCATTCGGATCCAAAGGTCTGACAATGGCGCGCCGGCCCGGGTGGTCAGCAACGAAAGCCGCGGCATGTTCATCGACAAGACGGTGAAGGAAAACGCCACATACCGATACATGCTGGAGACCATCTGGGAATGGAAGGGAAACCGGTATTTCGGTGATGCAGTTTCCCGGGATATCAAGGTTGCCAAACGTCCAGCCAGGGTCGACCTGGTGTTGGACTATGCCAAAGTAATTGGCGACTGCAAAGTGAACTGGACCGGCCGAGGGACCTACTACATCAAACTGCTACGGCTGAACCCGGGGGTGTCGATTGTTCCGGACCAGGTCTACAGCGACCAGCAGATGACAGCGATGGGGGAATTCATTTCCAATCCCATACCGGTCGGGAACGGGACTTTCTCCTGGTTTGGGAAGCAAAATGACCGGTTTCGCCTTGCAGCATTCAGTATTTTCGGCGACAGCGGCGTGGCCGGTAGCTCCATTGAGGTATCGACTATACCGCCCCTAGCCATTGATGAAGAAAACACGAAGATCGTGAGCAACTCGATCCAGCTGGTTCTGCAACCGCTTCCAGACGGGGTTCGCTCGATCTATTATTCCATCAACGGACAGGGAATGGTCATTACCGAGGATATGGTACGAAGAAAGACCGCGCCCAGTATCACGGCAAACGACTATAAGGCAAAGCGGATGATTGTCCAGGACAGCCTTCCGAAATGCGAGCTGACCGTTTCGCTGATCGCAGTGTATGAGACGAACGGCAAAACGGCGCTATCGCCCACAGCGCTATTCAGCATTTCCAATGCGCCAAAGCAAAACGTTGAATACCGGTTTGAATGGGGATCAGCAGGCTTCTTCGGCGGGAGAAAAAGCCGCGACGGTGGGAAAGTGGTTATCCGCAGCCACGGGAACCGGATTCCCGAAGCGTCGGTTTGCTGCAGGCAGGACGGCAAAATGATTTTCAACTATATCCCGGGAATGGCCGGCGTAGTAGAACTGGCGCATATTCCTTCGCAGAAAGCCGAACCCAGATTGGAGATTGCATTCCCGCTGGATGAAAGCCGCATGAAAGGTATTCCATCCGGAACGGTTATCAAGATGTTCCTGGCGGGAAAAGAAACTAATGCTTTCGAGATCCCGCAGATCACGGACACTAATTCCTGGACACTGCCCTAATTGTCAGGATGATACGCGGAGGAAAGATTCTTCACGTACGTTCAAAAGGACATGAGAATAAACTATGAGGAGAGATAAATATGGCTATTGTATGTCC
>JAEEGL010582966.1_pt1 | contig 11662 bp, 11 predicted proteins | sample 9134231 | NCBI WGS metagenome assembly JAEEGL01 (sample SAMN16246548, study PRJNA631951) | gut metagenome | biome: gut microbiome; feature: rumen; material: fiber-attached | host: Bos | place: Iran: Karaj | collected 2018-10 | reverse complement strand
GTGAACTACTGCCCCCACTGCAAGGTGGTGCTGAGCAATGAAGACTCCCAGGGCGGCAAGTGCGACGTCTGCCACAGCGACGTCGTGCAGCTTCCGAAGGACGTCTGGTATCTGAAGATCACCGCATATGCCGATAAGCTCCTGGAGGGGTTGAACGACGTCGATTATCCCGACTCGATCAAGCAGCAGGAAGTCGACTGGATCGGTAAGTCCGTCGGCGCGTTTGTGAATTTCCGCATCAAGGACGTTCCCGAAGCGCTCGAAATCTACACGACGCGCTGCGACACGCTCTACGGCGTAACGTTCATGGTCATTGCGCCGGAGCATCCGATACTCGACAAATATCGCGACCGCATCGAAAACTGGGATGAAGTCGAAGCATACCGCGCGGCGAGCGCGAAGAAGACCGAGTTTGAGCGCACGCAGCTTTCGAAGGAAAAAACCGGCGTGAAGCTAAAAGGCTTTACGGCGATCAATCCGGTCAGCGGCAGGGAGATTCCGGTCTTTATCGCGGATTATGTCATGATGGGCTACGGCACCGGCGCGATCATGGCGGTGCCCGCGCACGATCAGCGCGACTGGGAGTTTGCAAAGAAATTCGGCGTGGAGATCATTCCGGTCATCGAGGGCGGCGATATCAAAAAGGAAGCCTACACCGGCGACGGCAGGATGATCAATTCCGACTTTTTGAATGCCTACGACAACAAAAAGGATTCGATTGCGGCGATGCTCGCGTATCTCGACGGGCACAAGCTCGGCAAAAAGGGCATTCAGTATAAGATGAAGGACTGGGCATTCAATCGGCAGCGCTACTGGGGCGAGCCGATCCCTCTGGTCCATTGCCCGAAGTGCGGCACGGTCGGCGTTCCGTATGAGGAGCTTCCGCTGAAGCTGCCGGACGTGGAAAACTTCGCACCCGGCACCGACGGTCAGAGTCCGCTTGCGCGCATCGAATCGTTTGTAAACTGCACCTGCCCGAAATGCGGCGGACCCGCAAAGCGCGAGACGGACACGATGCCGCAATGGGCGGGATCGAGCTGGTATTATCTGCGCTTCATCGATCCGCACAATGACGAATGCTTCTGCGATCCCGAGAAGATGCGCTATTGGATGCCGGTCGACTGGTACAACGGCGGCATGGAACACGTGACGCGCCATTTGCTCTATTCGCGCTTCTGGCACCACTTCCTGTATGACATCGGCGAAGTCAACACGCCGGAACCGTACGCAAAGCGCACCTATCAAGGCCTGATTCTCGGACCGGACGGCGATAAGATGAGCAAGTCCAAGGGCAACGTGGTCGACCCGATCAATGTGATCGACCGTCTCGGTGCGGACGCGCTGCGTCTCTATGTGATGTTCATGGGCGATTACATGGCGGCAACGCCGTGGAGCGAGGAGTCCGCCAATGGCTGCAAGCGCTTCTTGGACCGCGTCTGGCGCTTGCAGGACATGGTCAAGGGCGAGGGCGACACCGACGCCGAGCTGCGCACCAAGGTCCACGCCTGCATCAAAAAGGTCGGCGAGGACTACGAGCGTATGAAGTTCAACACCGCAATCGCGGCGATGATGTCGCTTGTCAACGACTTCTATGCAAAAGGCTCGCTCACCAGGGATGAATTCCGCACGCTGCTGCTGCTTTTGAATCCGGTTGCACCGCACATCACCGAGGAACTGAACGAAAAGCTCGGCTTTGCGCCGCTGCACCACAGCAAGTGGCCGGAATTCGATCCCGCTGCGCTCGTCGAGGACTCCGTCGAATACGGCGTACAGGTCAACGGCAAGGTCCGCGCGCGGATCAAGCTGCCGAAAGGGATGGAGCAGACAGCGATCGTCGAAGCCGCGCTGGCGCTCGACGACGTCAAGCCCTTTGTCGAAGGCAAGACGATCCGCAAGACGATCGTCGTCAAAAACATCATCAACCTCGTGGTTGCATAAAGAGAGCTTCGGCTCTCTTTTTTTCCGGAGAAAACGATATGGAGAAATATTACAGCATCAACGACGCAGGCATGAGCATCCGCTGCAAGTTCTATGCAAAGGACCCGAACGACGTAAAAACGGTCGTGCTCTGCGGTCACGGGTTCGGGAGCGACAAGGACAACAAGTCGGCGGCAAGGCTTGCAAAGCATGTGCTTGACAAGAACCGCGGCGCCGCCGTGATGACCTTCAACTGGCCGTGCCACGGCGATGACGTCAAAAAAACGCTGCGGCTCGGTGACTGCGACGCCTATCTCGGTATCGTTCTGAAATGGCTGCACACACGCTATCCGGACGCGGCGCTGTTCGGTCACGCCACCAGTTTCGGCGCGTACCTGTTTTTGAAATACCTTTCCGAGCACGGCAATCCATTCCGAAAACTCGCGCTGCGCTGTCCCGCCGTCGCAATGTACGATGTGATGCGCGCGACAATCATAACCGCAGACGACCTTGCGCGGATTAACAAGGGCAAGCCGGTGCCCGTCGGCTTTGACCGGAAGGTGGAGATCGACCGCGTGTTTCTGGACAGTCTGCGCGATGCGGACCTGATGCAGCGGGATTTTCTGCCTTACGCGGACGATCTGATGATCGTGCACGGCACGGATGACGAGATCGTTCCGATCGAAACGGTCAAGGCGTTTGCGGAGAACAACGTGATCGATTATGTACCGGTCGCGCACGCCGATCACCGGTTTATGTCACCGGAAAAGATGGACTTTGCGATCGGAACGATCTGCGCATTTTACGGGCTCAGATAAACGACCGGATACCGTAAGCGCCTTTTCGTTTTTCTGTCACCGAACTGTCACTTTCGCCGTGTATCATAGAAGAAAAGAACCTTGAGAAGACATCTATGAACTTGATCATTCGCAATGAAACCGAAGCCGATTACCGCGCGGTCGAAAACCTGATCCGTGAATCGTTCTGGAACGTGTACTGTCCTGGGTGTCTTGAGCATTACGTAATGCACGTACTGCGCGACGATCCGGCTTTTGTCGAGGAGCTCGACTTTGTGATGGAACTGGACGGCGAGCTGATCGGGCAGAACATGTTTATGAAAACGCACATCGACGCCGACGACGGCAAAACGGTCGACGTGCTGACGATGGGGCCGATCGGCATTGCGCCCGCGTGGAAGCGCAAGGGCTTCGGCAAAAAGCTGCTCGATTTTTCGCTTGCAAAGGCAAAGGAGATGGGCTTCGGCGCCGTGCTCTTCGAGGGCAACATCGGCTTTTACGGTAAAAGCGGGTTCGACTATGCGCGCACCTTCGGCGTCCGCTATCACGATCTCGGTCCGGACGAGGACGACTCGTTCTTCCTCTGCAAGGAGCTGATCCCGGGGTATCTTAAAGGCGTCACCGGCGTGTATCGGACGCCCGCGGGCTATTATGCGGACCCCGACGATGCGGAAGCTTTCGACGCGACCTTCCCTCCCAAGGAAAAACAAAAGCTGCCGGGGCAGTTGTTCGATTGAACAAAAAAGGACTTCCGTCGGGAAGTCCTTTTTCATCTTCTTCAGCGCAAGCGCTTCTTCATGACGATCTCGTGTTCCTCCGCGTCGCCGGTCGGCATAAAGCCCGCTTTTTCGTAGAGCCGCCGCGCCTCGTCGTTTCCCTCGATATAGCAGAGCACGACCTCGTCGTACTTGCCGTCCGCCTCCATCAGCGCCAGGATCTTCCGAACGGCTTCGGTGCCGTATCCTTTGCCCTGATAGCGCGCGTCGATCAACAGCTGATCGAAATCGTAGCAGAATTCATTCTCCTCAGGATCCTCATAATCATGGTACATTGCGACGCCGACGGGCGTGTCGCCGTCATAGATCAGAAACACACGGCTGCGCGCATCGCGGTACGCCCACGCTCTTGCGAGGATCGCGACCTTCGGCGCGACAAAGTTCTCCTGCTCGGGACGAACCTCCAGCTTTACACGCCAGTTGTCCGGCGTAACGGGTTCCAGACGAATCACTTTATGCCTCCTGTTTGCCGCGCAGACGGCGAATCAAAGAGATGAGATAGATGACCAGCAGCGAAGCGGCAACTGCGATGCCGACGGGGTATGCGATCGCCGTCGCAAGCCGGAAGCCCTCCTTTGCCGTCAGGATATAGGTGACGCTGACCGCCGTCATAAAGGCGGCCGGCAGTGCCGAAAGCAGCGAGCCGAAGCGGTATTTGCCCTTTTTGACGAGATAAGCGGTCGCCACCCACAGCGCGATCATCGCAAGCGTCTGATTGCTCCAGGAAAAATAGCGCCAGACGATCTGAAAGCCGTTTTCGTTCGCGACGGCAAACCACGTCAGAAGCCCGCCGACCGCCAGCAGCGGGATCGTCAGAAGCAGGCGGTTCTTGATCTTTTTCTGTTCAAGATGAAACGTCTCCGCAAGGATCAGCCGCGCGCTGCGAAACGCCGTATCTCCCGAGGTGATCGGGCAGATGATGACGCCCGCAACCGCGAGCACGCCGCCGAACGCGCCGAGCACGCCGGTGGAGATCTCATACACCACGTTGGACGCGCCGCCCTTCAGGGCGTCGTTCAGAAGCGCGGTCGCGCCGTAGAACGCCACGCCCGCCGCCGCCCACACGAGCGCGATCACCGATTCGCAGATCATCGCGCCGTAAAAAACCTTTCGACCCTCCTTTTCACTTTTGATGCACTTTGCGATCATCGGCGACTGTGTTGCATGGAAGCCCGACACCGCGCCGCAGGCGACCGTGATGAACATATACGGCCAGACCGGCGTGCCGTCCGGATGCAGGTTTGCAAGCGTCAGTTCCGGAATCGTGTACTTACCGCCGGAGAAGAGGATGCCGCCGATCACCGCGCCCGCCATCACGATCAACAGCACGCCGAAGGCCGGATAGAGCTTGCCGATCAGCTTGTCGATCGGCAAAAGCGTCGCCAGCAGATAGTACACAAGGATGACGATCGCCCAAAAGGTGCCGTTCATCCAGCCCGGAGTCAGCCGATCGAGCAGCCCAGCGGGACTTGTAACGAACACCGTGCCGCACAGCACCAGCAGCACTACGGAGAACACGCGCATCACCCATTTTGCAGCCTTGCCGAGATAGGTTCCCGAAAGCTCCGCAATCGACGCGCCGCCGTGCCGCGAACTGATCATGCCGGACAGATAATCGTGCACCGCACCGCCGAGAATCGAGCCGAACACAATCCATAAAAACACGACCGGTCCGAAAACCGCGCCCATCAGCGCGCCAAAGATCGGTCCCGTGCCCGCAATGTTCAGAAGCTGCACCAGAAACGCTTTCCACGTCTTCATCGGAACGCAGTCCACGCCGTCGTTGACGGCAATCGCGGGCGTCTGCCGATCGTCAGGCGCGAAGATCCTCTCCGCGACCCTGCCGTAAACGAGATATCCGACAATCAGCACGGCAAACGAAATCAACAGCGAAATCATGACATGCATTCCTTTCCTGTTTTCCATATAATTATCCCGCAAAAAGCGGAAAAAGTCAATGTACGCAAAAAACAGGGCTCTTTAAAAACCCTGTTCCGTCGAAATAAGAAAACGATCAGCCGAGGCGCACGTATTTTGCGGGGTCCTTTGGTTTGCTGTCAACGAACACCGCGAAGTGCAGATGCGCGGGCAATCCGCATTCGGAGATCGCGCTCGTGCCGACCGTACCGATCACGTCGCCGGCACTGACCTTGTCGCCTGCGCCGACGCGAACGTCCTCGGAGAGATTCGCATAAAGCGTCGCCCTTCCGTTCGCATGCTGTACCTTGACCGTGTAGCCCAGGGTATCGTCCTTTTTCACCGATTCCACCGTACCGGAGAAGACGCACTTGACCGGTGTGCCCTCCTTGGCTGCAATGTCCACCGCGGGATGCGTCGTCCATTGATCAAGCGTCACCGAATAGAGCAGCTTGTCGATCGCAAAACCGAAGATCACCTCGCCGTCGACCGGCGCGGCAGCCTTGGACGTGCTGTTTGCGGACTTCGTCGTCGGGACCGCCGTCGGCGCAAGCGTAGGCTCCGGCGTCAACGTCGGCAGCGGCGGCAGTGTGGGCACCGGCGTCGGCGTCTGCTTGGGCTTGTTCAGCACCGTGCCCAGCCGTTCGTCGTTCGACTGTCCGACGATCACGATCGGATCGCTCTTAGGCGTTGCCTCTGCCTCCTTGTCCGCGTCCTTCGGGATCGCAAGCAGCGCAACCGTTCCGCCGATCGCCAGAAGGCACAGTACCAGGACCAGATAAAAGCCGTTGTTTCGCAAAAACGTGCGGAACCGTTCCATTGTTTCATTTCTGGATTCTTCCATGTTCATCACCTCGCATGTAGTATGGACACGGAAACTTCGATGTATACCGCACAAATTGCTTTTTCAGAAAAAAACGGCGCATCGGCGCCGCATTTCAATTGATTCAATTATTCTTTCGGTCTCATCAGCATCTCGTAGATTTGTGAAATCTCGCAATACTCACGTTGCGTCGTTTCGAGATATGCGCGGCCCGCGTCGGTGATGCTGTAATAGCTTCTCGCCCTGCCGTCGGTGACCTCCGTTGCGGAAATCTCCACATAGCCCTGCTCCTCCAGACGGTACAGAACCGGATAAAGGATACTGATGCTGTATTTTCCGCCGCTTCTGGCCTTCATCTCCGCGGAAATCTCATAGCCGTACATCGGCCGCTCCGTCAAAAGGCGCAGCACCACAAGCGGGCTCGTCGCCCGTTTGAAGTAAGAATTGAAGGAATGTCCGCTGTTTTCCAAGGGTTTGCCTCTGTTTGCATGGTACTCCATGCTGTTTTATACTCCCATTATATCACAAATTTGTGAACAATCAATATATAGCATTGACATCTATATAACGATATGCAATAATGGAAGCACAAAGGAGGGCGTCTGCATGACTGTTTGGAAGCGATTGTTTCGAAAACCGTTGACTACGCTGTTGTGGCTGGTGTTCACTGCGCTGATGACGGGCTTTCTGTCCGCCGCGGCTGCGCTGTGGTATTCGACGGAGAAACTCTCCGATTCGCTGGACAAGAGCCACACGGCGATCGCGGTGCGCTCCGATCCCGGCGCGGTATATGGCGGTTTCGGCGGAGTCATGTCGATTTCGTACGATACGCGTTTGTTTACCTTGGAGGATGCGGAGGCGATCGAAGCGCTCCCCGGCGTCAAGGCGGTACGCATCCATACGGTTGCAGGGTGCAGCTCGCCTGTGTTTCATCCGTTTATTGACCTCCGGCGCGAATTGAGCTGGCATTCGAGCGAAGATTCGACGCCTTATTATCATGCGGTCTTTGCCGGAAAACTGGTGGCAAAGGATACGACGACCGCGAGGCACCCGTGGTACTCTGCCTATCAAAAACCCCTGTATCTGCTGTTCGAGCTGGACGACGCGCTGCTGTTGAACGACGAATACGCGGAGCCGTTCGAGACATTGCAGCATACCGGCGGATTCTCCTATTTGATTGATCTTTCCGAGGACCCCGATGCTGCCGACTATTTTGTCGAGGGTGAACACTATGTTGTTGCCGGTATCTATGATCCGGGTTCGTTCGATATGGGCTGGACCATCAATTTGAATCCGGATCAGGGCATATCGTGGGCGGGATCGGTCTATCACTCGCTTATAGGCGGTACAGTGGTGCGGTGCGACGGGTATTTGGAGGATACTTCCGAGAGATTCCGCTTGACGGAGAACGGAGAGCTGTGTCCCGACGACAGCATCTGGCCTGCAGCGGAGCGCTTTGACGGCGATGCGGACGCGTTCTTTGTAAACACGCCGAACGAGATTTGGCGCACGTATCGCGACGCATGGCAGCATCATAACCACGCGTTGGTTTCGATCGGCACGGACCGGCTGGAAACGGTGTTTTCCTTCCTGACGGGCGAAGCGGCGATCATCGAAGGACGCAGCTTCACCGAGGAGGAATACCAAACCGGCGCAAGGGTGCTGGTGATCTCGGAGATCACGGCAAAGCGTTCGCATTTGCATGTCGGCGATACCGTTCCGTTTTCCCAGTTTGCGCTGCCGGGCGACGCGATGAACGACATCAAAAACGGCGAACAGCAGAACAATCCGCGCATCGGCAGCTTCTTCCTCGATACGGCATATACGGAGCCGGAGGATTATACGATTGTCGGAATCTACCGCCTGCCCATGGCGTGGTCGGAGGGCACATATGCCTTTACGACCAACACGGTCTTCCTTCCGCGCCGCGCGCAGATCGAGGACGCTTATCCGAAGCTCGAACCCTATCGGGAACCGGAGATCATCTACCGGGACGGTGACGCAATTACCCTTCCGGACGGCAGCGCAGGCATCATTGAGTACGGCGATCTGTTGATTGACAGCAACCGGGATATCTACGGCCTGTATCTTTCCGTGGAGCTGCAGAACGGCAGCGTCGAGGAATTTCAGATTGCATTGGAAGATTCACCGTATTCCAGACAGTTCTTTGTCTTCGATCAGGGCTTTGAGACGGTGCAGAAAAACCTCAACGAGCTCGGCTTTTCGACGGCACGGCTGCTCTGGATTGCACTCGGCGGATGGGTGCTTCTGCTGCTGCTCTATCTTTTGATGTATCAATCCGCGCAGAAGAGAAACGTCGGCGTCATGCGTTCGCTCGGCGCATCGTCGGGCGCAACGGTTGCATACCTGTTCCTGAGCGGTATGATCGTGGCGGCGCTCGGTATTCTGATCGGCACGGTTTTGAGCCGCATCGCGCTCGGCGTGGTGCAGGCGCATGTATATACCGATATGCTCGGCGCAATCGACCGTACGGCATACGGCGGAGCGTTGGTCGTCTCTGAGGAAGCCTTAAAGAACATGGTCGACGCCAGTACGCCGAGCGTATGTTTGACGGCGCTCTGTGCGCTTACGCAATTCAGCGCGATGGGCGTCGGCGTTTGGATCCATGCGGCGGTCGTTTCACACATGCCGCCGCGGACGCTTTCGGAGGGTTAAGTAATGGACGGATACTGGATTAAACGGATGCTGCGGCGGCCGTGGCTGTCGCTTGTGAGCTTCATTGTCTGCGGTGCGCTGTGCCTGCTTTTGTGCCTGCTGATCGCCTATCGCGACAGTCAGGCGGCGTATCTTGCGGAGGTTCGCAAAAGCTATGAGATCAAGGCGATCGTCACCGATCTGCGTGGGACGAAGTCCGACGATCTTCATTTGAGCCGCCGCTACACCGACTTTTTACGGGACCCCGAGAAGGGACTCGGTGCATATGTGCGCGATCTCTGTTTGACGAAATCCTTCTCCGCCGTTTCGGAGATCGGCTTCTTTCGCGTGACGGGTATCTCGAACGAACGATGTACGGAGGCGACGGATCCGCAATCGGGCGGCGCATGGTATTCGGAGGTCGAAAACTTCTTCGACAGCGAGGAGCAAATCTGTCTGGTACCGGCATCGAAATACGATCGGTTTGCGGGGCAGGAGATTGCGCTTGCGCTGCAGGATGCCTATTCGATGGACAAGGAGAAAATCGGGACGTACACCTTTCGGGTCGTCGGCTGGTACAAGGGCGGCGGCTACACCGTCGATATTCCCTATCCGACTTCGCAGAATATCGCGGCGCATCTTGCGGAAGCGCCGAGCACCGATTCGGCAAGCTTTACCGTCAGGGACAATGCGCAGATCGACACACTTCTGGAGATTGCATACCAAAAATTCCGCAAGGTCGACCCGAGCTCTCCCTCCTATGATTTTGCGCTGACCGTCTACGACAAACAATACCGGGCAACGATCGCCTCGATGGAACAGAACGTCCGGAGGATCTCCATGCTTCTGCCGCTGATCGCGCTGCTCGGCCTCGGCGCAGGGTTTTTGTTGGGACTTTTGGGTACGCGCGGCGAGGTGCGCACCCATGCGCTGATGCGAACGCTCGGTATGAGCGGACTTACGCTGTTCTTCTCGGTGCTGTTTGAGCAGCTGATTCTGCCCCTGCTTGCATCGGCGTTGGTCGGGGCGATTCTGCGCCGCCCGATCCCTGCGCTGCTGTTCTTCGGCTGTCATGTACTGGGTTGCATCCTTGCGGTTCTGCGTCCGGTCACAGCACCGCCGACGCGACTTTTACACGATCAAGACTGATTCAGAGAAAGGCGGACACTATGGAATTTCTGAAAACGGAACATCTCTCCTTTTCCTATCGCAACAAATATCAGACCGTCGATGCAGTGAAATCGGTCGCCTGCACATTCGAACGCGGCAAGGCATACGCGATCGTCGGCAAGAGCGGCAGCGGCAAGACGACGCTGCTCTCGCTGCTGGCGGGGCTCGAGCTGCCGAGCGACGGCGCAGTCGTATTTGAAGGAATGCCCACGGCAAAGCTCAACCGCGATCGCTACCGGCGCGATCACGCGGCGGTCATCTATCAGAGCTATAACCTCTTTCCGCTGCTGACCGCGATGGAGAACGTCCTCTATTCCATGAAGCTCAAAGGCATCCGCGGCAAGGCAGCAAAGGCGCGCGCCGAAAAGGAGCTTTTGGCGGTCGGGATCACGCGGGAACAGTTCAAGCGCTATCCCGCACAGATGTCCGGCGGCGAACAGCAGCGCGTGGCGATCGCCCGCGCGCTTGCGGCGGGCAACGAGCTCGTCCTTGCCGACGAACCGACCGGCAACCTGGATGTGTCCAACTCGGAGCAGGTGGTAAAGATTCTGCTGCGCCTTGCGCACGAGGAGGATCGCTGCGTCATCGTCGTTACGCACGATCTGGAGATCGCGGGGCAAATGGACGAGGTCTATACCATGCGCGACGGCGAGCTTATGACTGAGGTGTAATTCGCCGTTTTTGCGGAAATATCGAGCAGTATTTCGAAGAAGCGACCGGTTGACGGCGCCGCTTCTTTTTGCTATGATGGTACCGAAGATAAGGGGGGACAACCATGATACGCAAAAGCAGACTGATCACCTGAATCGCGTTGCTGCTGATATTTGCAATCGCTTTGGTCTTCGTCATTCAATCCGTTAAGCACGGACTCCCGCCGGAAGGCAAGTGGAAGGGCAACATCCACCAGTGGAAGCCGCACTATACCGGAGAGGGACTGGTCATTGTCTTGGTCGGCATCGCCGGCGCGCTGATGTTCCTGGGCGGCATTTGGCTCACAATCGTCGCACTGCGCGAGGATATTTGGTGGTAAACAGGTAATGAGAAGAGAGGGGTATTTTTGATGAAATTCTTCAAACTGATCGTCGGATTCGTATTGATTCTTGCGTTTGTCGCAACACTGATTTTTATCGTGGGATCCATACAGCATGGTCTGCCTGCGGACGGACCGTGGAAGGGCAACATTCACCAGTGGAAGCCGCATTACCCCGGTGAAGGACTGGCCATCATCTTCGCCGGAATCGTCGGATCATTCTCCTTTTTGGGCGGGGTTATGCTCACGATCATCACGCTGCATGAAGATTTCGGCGTCCGGACGGCATTTAGGAAAAAATAATTTCATATTCTGATGTCGGGGGGAATGCGATTCCCCCCGATTTTTGATTGCAGCGCTCCGATTTTGACACAATTGTGGCGATTGTGTTTCCTTTGTGACGTTTAGCACTCTCCTATTGACAGTGCTAAATCCTTGCGTATAATGGGTATTGAAAGAAAGAGAGCGGACATCCTAAGAGGGTGTCCGAGGGCACAAAGCAAAGGAACGTGTCAAAAGAAGAAAGGAAGTGTGACCTATGCTGCCCACCGTTTGGAGTAATCATTTGATGGATGAT
>JAEEGL010233478.1_pt1 | contig 11662 bp, 8 predicted proteins | sample 9134231 | NCBI WGS metagenome assembly JAEEGL01 (sample SAMN16246548, study PRJNA631951) | gut metagenome | biome: gut microbiome; feature: rumen; material: fiber-attached | host: Bos | place: Iran: Karaj | collected 2018-10 | reverse complement strand
CGGCAGACCAGTTAGTGAGGCCGTAGATGACAGGGAAGCCATTTTCTTTCAATGACTTGATAAGGTCGTACATGCCAGGAATCTCCTCTCCCATCGTGTCCATCCAGTTTGTCTGGTACAGCTTGAGCGGCTCGGCGTATTTCGGGAACATGGCGCTGCGTTCTCTCACTGCCTGTTCGAATGGTTTTCCGCCGTCCATCTCGGCATTCCACTCGCTGTTGCAGACGTTTTCGATGAAATAGTTCGACTCTTCGATATCGTTAAAATACTTATCGAAGAGGTAATGTGGGTTCCAGTCGACGAGCACGCCGCCGAAGTCGAAGATAATGTTTTTAATTCCTGATTTTGTCATTTTTCAAACCTAATAAGCAACATAATATTGAGCCGAGCAATCCGACATATATCGAATCGACGGGCAAAGATACGAATTCTCCGAAAATGAGGCATGCTGTGCCAAAAATTATTGAGAAAAACACCCATTTCGGCTTGAAACGGCCAGGGAAAAACAGTGCTAATGTAAGTGGCACGAATGTCGCTGTGGTGCGCAAACCCATCGAGAGGAAGCCGAGGTCGTTGATGTAACGTCCTGAGAATGAAGATGCTACGACAAATGCCAATATTTGGATGCCGACGATGGTGAGACGACTCACAGCGAGATTGTTTTTCGGCTTGAACACGTCTTTTACCAGAATTGTCGACGCTCCGAGGGTGAGTCCAGAGCCGCCGATGATGATGGTTATCAACAAGGTGCCGAGCACCAGTCCACCGATGAACTTAGGCATGTGGTTGGTGACAAACATTGGGAATGCTTGGGCTGAGCTCGTCATGACGCCGATGCCTTCGGGTATGTCTTTGCCGATGATATTCAATGCATTAAGCTCGTCGATGGTGATGTAATGAGCTCGCATATACATGCCCACCATCACGCAGGCAAAGCCGATTGGTATTGAGATGAGGGCTGAAATCATAGCACCACGACGTGCCACGCTGTCGGATCTGCCCGACCATATGGCCTGGGCGTAGGTCTGGGTCGAGAGCACTCCAAGGATCACCGACAGGCATGAGCCAGCGTCTTTTGAGATGCCACGCGCGAAGATGTTTTGGTATTTCGCATTGACATCGCCGACGGTATTCAATCCGTCAACTAATTGAATATCAGTGTGTAATAAGATTCCTTTTATTGAGTCGATGAGGCCTGTATAGCCTTTTGAGAGCACCAATACTATCACTCCTGCAGCCAGTGCCGACAGACAAAGGAGTATGATTTTGACCACGCCGCCGATGCCCGCGCTCCAGAGTCCGCCGAAGACCACGTAAAGTGTCATGATTATTGCGGAGATGACAGCCGACACCCAAAATGGGATGTTGAACAATGTCATCAGCAAGGCGGCGGCTGAGAGAACCTGCGCTATGATGCTGATAAACATGCCCAAAGAGCATAAAACTGAGCCTGTCATCTCGGCTTTGCGGCCATATTCCTTGCGCACTATCTCGAGCAATGTGGTGCTGCCACTATGTCGGAGAGGCACGACGTAACCTATTGCAAGTGCCACACATCCAAGAGCCATTCCGAGGGTGAACCACCATGCGGAGATGCCGAAGCTAAAGGCCAATTGCGCCGTTCCCACCGTGGACTGTCCGCCCACCAGGGTGCCGATGATGGCTCCTGCCACCACCCATGTGCCGGCACGACCGCCTCCAGTGTTGAAGTCGTTGGCGTTTTTTACCTTTCTGACAGAGAGTATGCCAACGGTTTCGATGAGGGCGACTGCGAGAATAAGGCCTAATATATGAAAAATCGAAATCGACATATTTTTCAAAAAACGGTGCAAAATTACGAAATTTTCGGCTATTAGCTGTTGGCTTTTGGCTATTGGCAAAAAAACTTTCAACTTTTTAATAAATTTTGTATCTTTGTGGTCTAAAATCTTATAAAAAATGAAAAAATTATTACTTATCATCGCTGCGGCGCTCGTGTTGGGTGGCTGCTGCAAGACAGAGAAATCAACAGAAACGACAATGAATACTACAATGGAAGACCTGCTGACGCGCCGCAGCGTGCGCAGCTACACCGACGAGGTGCCTCCTATGGAGGTTATTGAAGAGATCTGCGTGGCGGGAACCTACGCACCGACAGGAATGAACAAACAAGCCCCTATCATCATCGCGGTGACCAACCGTGAGGTGCGCGACAGGCTGAGCAAGCTCAACGCCGCCGTGTTCGGCAAAGACAATGACATGGATCCGTTCTACGGAGCTCCAGTGGTGCTGGTGGTACTCGCCGACACAACAGCCGCATTCACTTGGAAGGAAGACGGCTCGCTGGTGATGGGCAACCTTTTGAACGCCGCACATGCCAAGGGACTCGGCTCATGCTGGATTCACAGGGCAAAAGAAGTGTTCGAGACCGAAGAAGGCAAAGCCATCTTACGCGACCTCGGCATCGACGACACCAAATATGTCGGCGTCGGCAACTGCATTTTGGGATACGTTAAAGGCGACTATCCGACGGCAAGACCACGTAAAGACAACTATATTTATTGGATCAAGTGATAGACAAACGATAGACAAGTAACTTTTTACATCATTGATTATCAATGTTTTAAAAATTTTGATGATAGACAAAAGATAGACAAAGGGTGTTTTGGGCTTGACAATTTGTTTTTCATAAAAAATTTTGTTATATCTTTGCATTGTCAACAATAAAAAATGACAATGCGACCATTTAAAAGATATATCACGATAGCGCTCCTCGTTTTGATGACGGCACTTGTCTCATGCAGACAGGCATCACATCATGACGAGGCGCGTGCTTTATATAATAAAGGTGTGGAGCTGCGCGAGGCGAAACACAACGAGGAGGCTGCCAAGGCGTTTGGAGCGGCACTCGTGGCTATCGATCGCTGCGATACCGACGATGTTGAGACCAAGGAACTAAAAGCCGAGACCGAAGATCGTCTTGGTGAGATTTATTGGCTGCAGGGACTCTTCGAGGAGGCGCTGGAGCTTCATCTGGATGCCTCTGCCCTTTTCCGTGAGCTCGGAAAATCGGAATATCTGATGAAGGCGTATCGGAACGCAGGTCGAGCCGCCGCTTCGCTGAACAATCTCGACGATGCCGAGTATTATTATAATGAGGCTCTGATAATTGCCAAATCTTTGGAAGACAATGCGTTCATTGCAGATCTGTATCTGGATTTATCGAGAGACATCTACATGACAAATGAGAATTTTGACAAAGTCATAACCTTTGTAAACCAGGCACTTGCGGGTGGCGCAGACCACGACCAGTGCCACCTGCTGCTTGGTGTCGCCTATTATTATCTTGAAGATGACGAAAACGCAATAAAGCATCTTGAAGAAGCGGCCAAGAGCGACAAGGCCGGCGCAAGGATGTCGGCGTATGATGCGCTTTATCTGATAAGCCAGCTGAATGGAGACTACCAGCAAGCCCTAGAATATCATGAGCTTTACAATGAAAACATGATTGAGGCCGACCATGAGCACAGAAGCGAGGAGATGCAGCGCATCAAGAGTGAGAGCGACCTCAAGATGCAGGAAAGTGCGTTGAAAGAAAAGCAGAAAGTGAGGCTGGGTTATCTTTTCGGAGCACTCGGATTGCTCGCTATTGCGTTGATTATCATGATACTTCTGCTCCGTCAAAGAGCTTTGAGAGCTCAGATAGAATCAGAGAAGACCAAGAACCAGTTTGAGGCTGCGTTAAAGAAAAACAAGGTTTACGTCACTGCCCTTGCCTTGACGGAACAGATAACGGCGAGCACTTTGGATTTCCAGCTCGACGATGACTCGTGGGATGATTTTATGAATCTTATCAACCTGATTTACAACGATTTGAACAATAAACTCATAGCAAAATACCCATCATTGACACCAGAGGATTTAAAGATTTGCAGTCTGACGCGCTTAGGCATGAGCAACCAGGTCATCGCGATATTGATGAACACACAGACGGCATCCTACGCCCGCCGCAAGTCGCGCATCAAGCAGGAAAAGATGAATGGCAATGAGGATGAAAGGAGTTTTGAAGAAATACTTGAAGAAATTTAAAATTTAATTATATGAAAAACATCACAAAATTTTTAACCGTTATTCTATCGTTATCATTGATAACTATTGCCGGTTGCAAGAAAAAATCCCCTGTGAATGACGAGCCGCAGACTCCGCCGGCTCCAATAGAGTTCACTATTGACAACTATGTTTATCAGGTTAACAGCGACAGCGTTTCGGTCACTTTAACCGAATGTATTGATTTAGAGCACTTGACGGGAGACGTGAACATCCCGGAAACGGTGTCATATGACGGCAAAGAATACACTGTGACAGTCATCGGCGACTATGCTTTTAATTTTGACATGGCCTGGACAGAAATAGGAACTCTGACCCTCCCGAATACGATTACCAAAATCGGCGACTGGGCTTTCCACGCCTGTGGTTTCACCGGCAATTTGAATCTGCCAAGTTCTCTCACCTACATCGGCGAGTGCGCATTCTCAGCTAATTATCATTTTTCAGGTTCACTATATATCCCTGATTCCGTTACATTTATGGGAGATTATGCGTTCTGCGGTTGTTATAGTTTTGAAGGCACATTACATATTCCGAGCAATCTCACAACCATAAATGAAGGTGTTTTCGCAATGTGCGAACAACTGACAGGGACTTTGAATATTCCCGAGTCTGTCACAAAAATAGGCGATCGTGCTTTTGAAAGTTGTGTCAGTTTCACTGGTAATCTGGAGTTCCCGGAAGCGCTCACTTTTATTGGAGAGTTGGCTTTTTATGATTGCGCACAGTTTACAGAAGTCATATCCCATGCTACTGAGCCGCCGACATTAAGAGATGATGTATTTCCATACGAAAAGTACACAACTCTCACAGTACCATGCAATAGTGGCTATCAATACGAGCATTCACCTTGGATTCTGTACTTTGAAACAATTGAAGAAGATTGCGACACCGTGCGTCATTTCGACCGAAGCGAAGCGGAGTGGAGAAATCTCTAAACTAATTAAAATATTAATCTTATGAATAATAATATTTTCACAAGCTTTATTAAAATAGCAGTATTATTTTTGTTGGCATTTCTCTTGATTACAGCTTGCAAGAAACAAAAAATTGACAATGATTCGGGAAGTGTTCCTGAAGAGCCAGGCGTTTTAATCACCAATCCGCTTTGTTTTACAGCCGAAGACAGCCGCATTGCAATAGAAATGGACGCAAGGTTTGGCTATGATACAATATTATATTTTGAGTATAGTTATGACAATGTCGTTTGGAACAGGTTTATACCTAATTATACTATTGCGGTTTTGGCGCATGAAGGCGACAAGGTATATTTCAGAGGCCATAACCCACAAGGACTTAGTCCGAATCTTGAATTATATGATGAAAACAACCATTATCTTGGCGTGGGTGTGCGATTCAGAACAAATTACAAGGAAACAGCTGTAAGCGGCAATATTATGTCATTGATTGACACAGTTTTCAGGGACAAGCAATTGCCTAAAAATTGTTTTGCGGGGCTTTTTATCGACACTTACATAACATCAACGCCAGAGCTTCCTGCCACAAAAATGGGAGAATACTGTTATTCCAATATGTTTGAAGGTTGTTCGAAGCTTAAAACAGCCCCAGCTTTGCCAGCGACAAATCTGGCTAAATACTGCTACGAACGTATGTTTTTCGGATGTTCACAACTTGCTTCAGTCCCGACTTTGCCCGCCACATCTTTGGCCGAAGGCTGTTATAAGCTGATGTTCTCGTGTTGCAGCAACTTGTGCGGCATAAAGGTTTATTTTACCGACTGGTATAATGGAGCGACACTATACTGGCTCGATCAGACTGCTGAATACGGCACTTTTTATTGCCCCTGGTCGTTGCCTCAGGTGTTTGGCACAAATAAGATTCCAGACAACTGGCTGGTTGAACCTTTCTGATTTTTAAGAAAAAATTGATATGTTAAATATGAACAAAATCACTAAATTAATAATTGTTATTCTTGCGTTATTATTAGTAACCATTGGCAGTTGCAAGAAATCGTCAGACAATGACTACCCTACGTATTCCGAATGGGGCGACAACAACATTTCCAATGGCGCTGTCTTCCTTCCCGCCGGCGGTTTCCGATTTGTGAATTTAATTCAAAGCGTCAATGTTGTCGGCTGCTATTGGACATCAACACCTTATTATGACGAGTTTGCATTATATTCATTCGTTTATAATATTGCTGGGAATATCAGTATTGATGGTCCTCGCCATGCCGGAATATGTGTCCGCCTCGTTTGCGATTATGAATAAAAAATATTTGAATTGAATTAAATAGCATATCATGAAAAAGCTTTTACTTATTGCTGCAATTTTTTGTTCAATAACCCTCAACGCCCAGGATTTCACCTTCGGCGATTTGAATTATTCGGTCAATGAAGATGGTGTTTCCGTTACGCTAACCGGCCATGTTGATGGCACGAATGCCACAGGAGAGCTTATTATTCCTGAAGTTGTGACATATGAAGGCAATGATTATGCCGTGACAAGAATCGGCGAAGAGGCATTTTTCTATTACATCCACCTGACGGGTGATTTGGTCATTCCTAATTCAGTAAATTATATAGGTAAAAAAGCATTCTTTTATTGCTATCGAATAACTGGTTCGTTAACTCTCTCAAATTCATTAACTTATATTGACGACGAAGCTTTTAGTTGGTGTCATTTTTCTGGAAGTTTAAATATACCTAATTCAGTAACATATATTGGAGAAGAGGCCTTTCATGGTTGCCGATATTTCACCGGTGATTTGATAATTCCTGAATCTATCACACATATCAGTCATTGGGCTTTCGCTACTTGCACCGGTTTTGATGGAACTTTGACGATTCCCAATACAGTCACATACATTGGTCAAGGTGCTTTTAATACTTGCAATCATTTGACTGGTTCTCTAACCATTCCAAATTCTGTCACCTACATTGGAGATTACGCTTTTGGTAATTGTTATGGTTTTACAGGCTCATTGACAATACCCGACTCCATAACAATGATTGCAACAATGGCGTTTGAATCGTGTAACGGTTTAACAGGCAAGTTAATAATTCCTGAATCTGTCATATCTATTGGCACCTTAGCGTTTGATAACTGTAGTGGTTTAACTGGTTCCCTAATAATCCCGAATTCTGTAATAAACATAGAATCCAGCGCATTTGCAGGATGTACAGGTTTTTGCGACACTTTAGTTATTGGCAGCTCCGTCGCCTATATTTCATATCGCGTGTTTGAAAATTGTAGTTTCAGCAAAACAATATCCTTGGCTGAAACTCCCCCTATGATTGATGAACTAACATTTGAAAACTTCACGTGCCCGACCCTGACAGTTCCATGCGGATGCAGACTGGCTTACGGGAATTATGGCTACACGAACTCTTTTTCAGCAATTATCGAAGACTGTGTATATTGCTGGGACGGCGCCATAGCCGATGCATTCGACGGCGGTGACGGCTCGGAAGAAAATCCTTATCAGATTGCGACACCGCAGCAGTTGGCATTGCTTGCCCATATTACAAACGACAGCGTCGTAGAACCCGCTTATTATATCCTTACGGACGATATTTGTCTTTATAACGACACGATTCAGTGGACGCCCATAGGTTTTGAAATATACTATCAGGCTTATTTGAAACCGTTCAGCGGTGTTTTCGATGGCAACGGTCATTGTATTTATGACATGATAATCGACAATCCTGAAAGAAATCTTCCATCAGGTTTGTTCGGATATGCCGAAAATGCCACTATCAAAAACCTTCAAATTGATTGTTCAAGCATTAAAAACAATAATTATACAGCAGGTCTTATTGTCGCAAGAGCGAGTAACAGCAAAATTGAGAATTGTAAGACACTCTACAGTAGCATCGCATTTTGCCAAAATGCCGGCGGCATTGTAGGAGGAATACATGTTTTTAACAACGACAGTATTTATATCAGGAATTGTGTTAATGAAGCCAATTTAGACAGCATCTATAGCGGCGGCGGTATAGTTGGATATGCCATTGCCGAAGTTGATACTTGCGTTTTGACGATAGAATCGTGTATCAACAAAGGCAATATTAATGCCAAAAGTGATTCAGGCGGCATATCCGGCACAGCAAATCAGACAATTATCGCCAATTGCCAGAATTTCGGCGCGACAAACGGATGGAATGCCGGAGGTATTTTAGGCAGTGGAAGAGATTGCATTGTTAAAAATTGCGTTAACAACAGATCTGGTGTTTTTGACGGAGGCGAGTATGAGGCTGGCGGCATTGTGGCTGTGCTTACACATGGCAAGTTGCTGAATTGCAGAAACTTTGCGGATGGTTCTGGCGCAACAATAGGCGGTATCGTCGGAGTTTGCAACGGTACGGAAATCCGTCAATGCGCAAACCAAGGAAGAATTTGGTGTATAGGTCAATCGTGCGGCGGCATTATGGGCGAAAGAGGCTATCAAGAGGATATGGTTTATATTTACGATTGTTACAATCGTGGCGATATCATTACTGATATTGTTTTAACTAAAGACACGTTGGAATACGTTTGCGAAGGCGGAATACTTGGCTCAGGGTATGTGTCAATCAACAACGTTTACAACACTGGTGATTTTAGAATAATTGCTGGTATGTCAAATGTGCCGGCTTATATCGGCAATATCGTTGGCTATATGCACGATCCATTATTAGATTTGAACTGCTACTGGCTCTACGACGATGAGTATCCAGCTTGCGGCGACCCCAATATGCCAGATCTGCCAGGCTCTTCGGCTTTTCGTCAGTATATATCACAATCATGCTGCCTTCTCTATGAGCCTCAATACGGTACCGACGATTTGGTGGAGGCATTAAACGCAGGCTCAAATGGAGGATGTGTATGGGTTAGAGACACAGAACTCACCAACGGCGGCTTCCCGATTTGGGGAGTCGTTAATGAATTTGATTATCCAAAAACTGGCACCGAATGGTATTACGAAATCATAAACGACGACGGAAGCACTACCTATCAGTATCTCGAATGCGCAGCAGACACCACCATTGGCACTACGAGACCGAAGATTATCATCAAGAGTAACACATTGTACGACAAAGACTTACATATTATCACAACTCACGAATATGTTTATTCGCAAAGCGGAATTGTCTATTGGTGGGACAAGCTCACAGGAAGCTACACCACGCTTTACAATTTCAATGCCAATGTCGGCGACGAATGGACTATTAGCGTTGGCAATCAAAGTATTACGATGCACGTCGATGCGGTTAACTACAGCGAATACAATGGTACTGCCTATCGAATAATGACCATCAGCGATGCTCAAAACATCTTCAGCGGACAGATAATATGCGGCATCGGGCACACAAGGAGTTTCTTCCCTGAGAAATTGCTGTCGAAAAACAGAAGTTATCGCGTTGACGGCATGCGATGCTATTGGGTCGGCGGCGAGCCGATTATCCAGTTTGGCAATGTCGATTGCGATGAGATTTACGAGGAACATCACCAAACGACTCCGCCAAGCGATAATAAAATATCGGTCTATCCTAATCCTGCCTATGATTTCATATTGATTAACGTCAAACAGCCAACACATTACACAATATCCGACATCTTTGGAAAAACAATTTTAAAAGGAATTATTTCATCTGATAATCAGCAGGTTGATGTTTCAAATTTGGAAAATGGAATGTATTTTATAAAGGTTGGTGAGAAATCTGTGAGATTCATAAAGAATTGATACAGCATAAAAATTTATATTATGAAAAAACATCTTATTTTGTCGGTTTTAATGACTTTCGCAGTTGTTTGCGTAGCACAGGTATCAGTTTGGGACGGTAGTTATGAGTCATTCGACACCATTCACGCTGGAACGGCTGATGACCCGATTCTTATTGAGAATGCGGCTCAGCTGGCGTATTTTTCACATTTACAGTTCTGTGAAGGGAACCTGAAATATTGGAAACTGACCACCGATGTTGACCTTGCCAACATTGTATGGAATCCGATTGGATATAATGATGCTACTACATGCTCTGGTTTTAACGGTTATTTTAATGGCGATGGCCATACGATCTATCATCTTTCAAATACATTATTTAGCAGTACGTATGAAGGCTTTATTAAAAACATAACAGTTAGGGATTCAGAATATCATAGCAATGGTGAGTTTGGCAATTTCGGCTATATAGCTTATGCTGCTCCGCTGATTGAGAATTGTCATAATTATGGAAACATTACAATTGAGACAAATTATCCTCTTAATGTTGGAGGTATCGCTGGTGAATGCATGACCATAAAACACTGCAGTAATCACGGTACTATTACAGTGAATGCAAATGGTATTGATCATTGTTATGCCGGAGGTCTGGCTGGTAACGCTTCAATAATTGAGATTTCATATAATACAGGTGATGTTAACGTGAATTTGTCATGCGTTTTAAGCAAAGTCGGTGGAATTAGTGGTATGATTGCCGATCGGGCATCAAATTGCTATAATGCTGGAAATTTATTTGCAACAAGTGTCGGTGGCATTGTGGCAAAGGTTGATGATGGGATTAATGTCGATAACTGTTACTACATTAACATCATTAACAGCATCAATAATTATGGCATCCCGAAATCTGAAACAGAAATGAAAACGCAGGATTTCGTTGAATTGTTAAACAATGGCGGTAACTATTATACACTCGACATTAACAATATTAACAACGGTTTTCCGATATTAATAACGGATTCGTTCTACCCTGTCATAGGCACCGAGTGGTACTACGAAATCTTAAATGATAACGGAAGTGTTACATATCAATACCTTGAATGTGCGGCTGATACGACTATTGACAACAAGAGAGCAAAAGTGATTATCAAGAGCAACACGTTGTATGACAAAGATTTAATTACAAAAATCACTCACGAATATGTTTATTCGGAAGGAGGAATGGTTTATTGGTGGGACAAGCAGTCAGAAAGTTTCACCACGCTTTACAATTTCTATGCCAATGTTGGTGATGAATGGACGATAAGCGTTGGAAATCAGAGCATTACAATGCATGTCAATGCGGTTGATGACACCGATTATGATGGTAAGAATTACCGTGTTCTGACTGTCAGCGATGCTGATGGCATCTTCAATGGAGAAATAATCTGCGGAATCGGGCATACGACCAGTTTCTTCCCTGAGAAATTGCTGAACAGCAATAAAGATTACCGTGTTGAAGGCATGCGCTGCTACTGGATCGACGGCGAACAGATGCTGCATTTCGGTGAGGTAGACTGCGACGAGGTTTATGGCGAACATCACGATGTTGCGGAAAATATAGCCAGAGAATTTTCGGTTTATCCGAATCCGGGGAATGATTTCCTGATCATTAAATCGGATGTCTTAGAGATGTGCCATGGCGCGTCTCTATCACAGGCGATGGAATATGCCATCACAAATATTTGTGGCCAAATCGTCACACAAGGCGTGATTTCGTCTGATAATCAACAAATTAACGTGGAAGGATTGGAAAATGGAATCTATTTCATCACAATTAATAATATCACGATGAAATTTGTGAAAAAATAAAAACGAATAAAAACAAATATCATGAAAAGACTATTATTAGTTTTGTCTTTCTGCTTTGTGATT
>JAEEGL012200249.1_pt1 | contig 11663 bp, 7 predicted proteins | sample 9134231 | NCBI WGS metagenome assembly JAEEGL01 (sample SAMN16246548, study PRJNA631951) | gut metagenome | biome: gut microbiome; feature: rumen; material: fiber-attached | host: Bos | place: Iran: Karaj | collected 2018-10 | reverse complement strand
GCCGTCTTCGGAACAAACTTACTGCAAATCGCAGCTCGGCGTTATCTCTCCCTCAGTCTCGGGCGTCGAAGCCGCCCTCGACAGCTCCCTCCTCAGAGGGAGCCAAGGGCGCGCGGCGGCTCAGTCATTATTATACGCACGTGCACGCGCGCACGTGTGAGGGGGCTTCTTGCCTCCCTCTGAGGAGGGAGGTGGATTGACGGGCGCGTCAGCGGCCGGCAAGACGGAGGGAGAGATAACGGGAGTTATCCTTTTGCGCCCGCGACGCGCCGGAGACGCGGGATAAGTACGGAAGATGATCCGCCGTCTTCGGAACAAACTTACTGCAAATCGCAGCTCGGCGTTATCTCTCCCTCAGTCTCGGGCGTCGAAGCCGCCCTCGACAGCTCCCTCCTCAGAGGGAGCCAAGGCCGCACGGCTGCGGCAACTTCACAGGAGAGCCAAGGCGCGCGGCTGCGGCTATCGCTTTCCATGTGCAGCATCAGCGGCTGCTTTTCCTGCGCGCGCGTATATATCTATGTATTCGCACACGCGTCCGAACTGCTTATCTACGTCTGTGTTCACTATTCGTATAACCTTGAGACCCATGCCTTCCAGATCTGCGGTGCGGGCAGCATCCTTCTCCGCTTGTTCGTCGGTATAGTGTCCGCCGCCGTCAAGCTCAACAACGAGGCGCGCGCTCGCGCAATAGAAATCGGCAATGTAATTGCCTATAGCTTTTTGGCGCTGGAAGCGGAGAGGATAGGTTTTCAGGAACAGGTGCCAAAGCTTGCGTTCCCATGGCGTCATATTCTTGCGGAGCACTTTGGCGCGCGAGATATTGGCAGGGTTGTATTCTTTCATTCTTTCACCTCGCGAGAGCAGGGCTTCTTGCCTCCCTCTGAGGAGGGAGGTGGATTGACGGACGCGTCAGCGGACGGCAAGACGGAGGGAGAGATAAAGGCAGCTCGTCTTCGGAGCAGGGTGTTGACAAGAGGATAACTGTCGTTATCTCTCCCTCAGTCGCCTGCGGCGACAGCGTCTCGCCTGCGGGCTCGGTCAGGCCGCGGCTCTGACAGCCCACTGGGCTGTCATTCACTACCGCGGCCTCCGCTTCGCTACCTCCTCAGAGGGAGCCAAGGGCGCACGCGGCGGCTTCGGAGCAGGGTGTTGACAAGAGGATAACTGTCGTTATCTCTCCCTCAGTCATTTTTGCTCCGCAAAAATGCCAGCTCCCTCCTCAGAGGGAGCCAAGGGCGCACGCGAGCAATTTACCCGCGAAAAGCGCCCCGAAAACTTCGGGGCGCTTTGAGCGATTTTACGCTTCTATTTCTTCTTCACCGCCGGTGACTTCCATACGCATGTCGATCTTGAACTCGCCGCCGATTATCTTATCGACGCAGTCGGGGTCGGGGCCCTCGAGCCAGATGACGACGGTGTATTTCGTGATGTCGCCGGGTTTGAAGTTCTCTATAAACTTCTTGACTATCGTGTTGCCCGTCTGGAACGCCGTCGTGCCCGGCTCCGGGCCTTCGATGCCGTCCGTGCGCGCGTAGGCGTAGTCGGTCGGGACTCCGTCGACGTACAGCCGCACGCGCGCCGCCTTCTCAATCTCGAAGGTCATGTTGGCGATGTACATTTCGTACGAGTAGGTCAGCGTCTTCGTGCCCATGTTCTTGCAGTAGAAGGTGTAGGCCACGTAGTTGTCGCCGTTGTGCTCGCCGTCGACGTTGTCGAGCCAGTCGGGAAGGGTGGAGCCGTCGATGTTCGTTATCTCCTCCGCGATCTCGGCGTTCAGGCGGGACGAGTAGACGTCGAAGCCGGGGCTTTCGGAAAGCGAGAGCGCGTAGTCGTGGTTATCGAACTTGTTGACCGAAACGGTGAACGCGCCGAATTTCATATAAAGCACCGACGCGACGTAGCCGACGACCAGCAGCAGCGCGGCTATGAGTATGATTATCGGTATCAGCTTCGTCCATAATCTGTACCGTTTGACCTCGGTCGCGGTTCTGCGGATGGTCAAACCGGATGATTGCTGAGCCATCAGACGCTCACCTCCTTCTGTTCTACCGCTTCTTCAAGCGTCATGCGCAGGCCTCCGTGTTCAACGGCGCCTTCGTAGCCCGCCGACGGGATGTAGCCGGAGCAGTCGGCTCTGCTGTGCGCGGTTATCTGATCGTCGTTGTATATTCCGTCGCCGATTATATCGACGGGCAGCGACCGCAGGAAATTCGCGAACGCCGCAAACACCTGGTTTTTGTCGCGGTTATCCGACATCGCCGATACATGCGGCGACAGCAGCACCATGTCGACGGGGAGCTCCACGAGCGCGGTCACGGGGCAGTCGCGTTCGCCGCAGCCCGTCATGAGCGTGCGCACCTTCAGCAGCTTCATCGAAAGCAGCGACGTGCGCGCGGTCTCGACCTCTTCGTAAAGCAGCGTGCGCGGGAACTCGAGGCAGAGCTTGGACGGATCGTCGAGCTTCAGCTGCACGAGCAGGTCCTTCATCCACGAGTAGAGGTCCGGCTGACGCGTCAGCGACGCCGGCACCCGCGCGGTCACGAAGTCCACGTTGCGGTCGAACGCTTCGAAGGTCTGTATCGCTTCGACCGCTTTCGCGATGTTCCAGCGGGCGAGGCGTTCGCCGCGGTCGGTCTCGTCGGCGGCGTAGGCGTATTTCTCCGGCGGGATCACGCCTTCGAGCACGCTGTTTATATAAGTGAAGCTTCTGTATGCGACCGGCACGCGCCGGTAGCAGCTGTTTATCTGCGCGAAACGCATCTCAAGCGGCGCGATGCCCGATGAGAGCGTCATTTTTACGTAGTCGAGCGCCGGAGCGTCCGCGGCTTCGTCCGCGGGGGCGGGGTCTGTCATTCCGAGGGCTTCGCCCGAGGAATCCCCTTCCTCGCGCAGGGCGTCTGCTTGAGGTGTGGGATCCTTCGCTTCGCTCAGGATGACAGCGTCAGGGGAGGGGTTGTCTGCGTTTGAGTCGAACTGAGGCTTATCGGAAGCCAACAACCCTTCCGTCATCCTCGGCTCCGCCTCGGATGCCACCGTCTCGCCTGCGGGCTCGGTCAGGTCGCGGCTCTGACAGTCCACCGGACTGTCATTCACTACCGCGACCTCCGCTTCGCTACCTTGCACAGGGGAGGCAGTCTCTTCCGCTTCGCTCGGGACAGCGGTTTCGGGCGAGACGGGCTCTTCGGCAGGCGCGGCGGCTTCGGCCGCTGCGGTATAACCGTTATCGGCGATTTCTTCGTTATTGATAATTTCTTCGTTGTTGATAATCTCGTTATCGGGCATCGTTCTCGCCTCCTTACGGTTGAAATAAAAAAGCCGCGCTGCTCGCTCACACGTCGAACATCGCAGCTGGCTGCCCGCGTGGGGCCCTGTAGCTTTGCGCCACCGGATTGCTCCGGCTTTGCCAAGTGTTGGGTTTTGGGGACGCTTCCTCAGCGTCCATACACGGATATTATATATTGCGTCCGCGGCGTTGTCAAGAGTTTTTTTGATACAATCTTCCGGCGCGGGCGGATTATTTGTTTTTCTTCAAATAAATAAGCAGTATCTCGACGTCAGCGGGGTTGACGCCGGGGATGCGCGACGCCTGCCCGACGCTGAGCGGACGGATCGCCTTGAGCTTCGCGCGCGCCTCGATGCGCAGGCCGTAGACGTCGTCGTAGTCGATATCCGGCGGCAGGAGGGTGCTTTCCGCGCGTTTCGCCTCCGCGATCTGCGCGTTCTGCCGCGCGATGTAGCCCTCGTAGCGGATGCGGATGACCGCTTCCTCCCACTCCTCGCGGCGCAGCGCCGGCCGCGTTTCGTCAAAGGGCGCGAGCGATTCGTAGTCCACCTCGGGGCGCTTCAGCAGCTCCGCGAGCTTCACGCCGGTGGTCAGCGGCGCCGTGCCGAGCGACTCAAGCAGCGCGTTCAACGCCTCTGAAGGCGCTAAAACGGCCTTTTTCAGCCGTTTTTCCTCTTTTTCTATGTTGGAGTACTTCTCGATGAAATCCGCCCAGCGCGCGTCGTTTATCAGCCCGATACGGCGTCCGACGGGAGTCAGGCGCTCGTCGGCGTTGTCCTGGCGGAGCGTAAGGCGGTATTCCGAGCGGCTCGTCATCATTCTGTACGGCTCGTTCGTGCCGCAGGTGACGAGGTCGTCTATCAGCGTGCCGATGTAGGAGCCGTCGCGCGTCAGAACGAGCGGCTCGGCGCCCTTGAGCTTCAGCGCGGCGTTGACTCCGGCGACGAAGCCCTGCGCCGCCGCCTCTTCGTAGCCGCTCGTGCCGTTGAACTGCCCCGCGCCGTAAAGTCCCGGCAGGTCGCGGAACTCCAGCGTCGGCGTGAGCGCGGTCGGGTCGACGCAGTCGTATTCGATCGCGTAGGCGGTGCGGGTGAAAACGGCGCGTTCAAGCCCTTTGACCGAGCGCACCATCTCAATCTGCACCTCCTCGGGAAGCGACGTGGACATGCCCTGAAGGTATAGCTCCTCGGTGTCAAGCCCCGTCGGCTCGATGAAAAGCTGATGCCGCTGACGGTCGGGGAAACGGCTGATCTTGTCCTCGATCGAGGGGCAGTAGCGCGGTCCGACGCCGGTTATCTGCCCGCCGTACATCGCCGAGCGAAGTATGTTATTCCGTATGATTTCGTGCGTTTTTTCATTGGTATAAGTGATATAGCAGTCCGCGAGGTTGCGCGGCTCCGTGCGCGTTTCGAAGGAGAAGGGCTCCGGGTGTTCGTCGCCGGACTGCTTCTCGATCTCGTCCGTCGCGACGGAGGCGCGGTGCACGCGGCAGGGGGTGCCGGTCTTGAAGCGGCGCAGCGGCACGCCGAGCGCGAGCAGGCTCGCGGACAGGGAAGAGGCCGCGAACATGCCGTCCGGGCCGCTTTCGTAGCTGACGTCGCCGACGAAGACGCGTCCCGCGAGGTAGGTGCCGGTCGCGATCACGACGGCGCGGCAGGCGTATTCCGCCCCGAGCCGCGTCACGACGCGCCACGCGGGCGCGGAGGCGGGCCCCGGCTCCCCTGTGCAAGGGGAGCTGTCGAGGACGGCGCCGCCGTCCGAGACTGAGGGGTTGTGAGAGTCGAATGAGGCACCGCCTTCTGTCATTCCGAGGAGCCGCGAACGCGCCGACGAGGAATCCCCCTCCTCGCGCGAACGGCTGCTTGCGGTGTGGGATCCCTCACGCTTCGCGTTCGGGATGACAGGCCCTTCCGCCCTTTCTATCGCGACTACCTCGGCCTGCCTCACGTCGAGGCCGGGAGTGCGCTCCAGAACGCGCTTCATGCGCTGCTGATACGCCCTGCGGTCGATCTGCGCGCGGAGCGAATAGACCGCGGCGCCCTTGCCTTTGTTGAGCATACGCGTCTGTATGGAGGTTTCGTCTGCGGCGCGGCCCATTTCGCCGCCGAGGGCGTCGAGTTCGCGCACGAGGTGTCCCTTGCCGGTGCCGCCTATTGAGGGGTTGCAGGGCATATTTCCGACGGAATCGAGGTTTATCGCGAAGATCACCGTGCGCATGCCGAGACGCGCGGCGGCAAGCGCGGCTTCGATCCCCGCGTGCCCCGCGCCGATAACGGCTATATCATAGGTTTCGGGATTGGTATAGCGCTTCATTGTGTCGAAACCTCCCGGAAATACGATGAAAAGTGAAATTGCCGCCGGCGGCAGTGAAATTGATGTTTCGCATCAGTGAAATTTCGCCTCCGGCGCAGTGAAATTGCTTCGCTCCGCTCGCAGTTTAAGGAACAAATTGCCTGCGGCAATTTGATTTATTCAAATCGGCAAAGCCGATTTGCTCCTTGACTGACGGCATCGCTGTCATCCTGAGGGCGAAGCCCGAAGGATCCCACACCGAAAGCAGACGGCAGCAAAGGGAGGGGGATTCCTCGTCGGCGCGTTCGCGGCTCCTCGGAATGACAGAACACGCAGCGCAGCGGGCAGGTCTGTCATCCCGAGCGGAGCGAGGGATCCCACACCTTTTCCGACCGGCTGCAAAGGGAGGGGGATTCCTCGTCGGCGCGTTCGCGGCTCCTCGGAATGACAGAACGTAAACGCATACGTTGTCATCCTGAGCGAAGTAACGCGCAGCGTTACGAAGTCGAAGGATCTTGAAGGTAACGGTCGTGTTATCGGAAAAGTGTGCAGTCGGAAACGGGGGTTACGCTTCGTTTTCTTTCGCGGCGTTGCGCTGAAAAGGATAGCTCGTCTGTAAGATCCTTCGACTGCGCGATGCTTCGCATCGCTCCGCTCAGGATGACAAAGGGCGGCGCGGGTGCGAGAATGCACGGACGAGCGGTGCTCGTCCCTACGGGCGCGCAGCATCAATATCACTGCGAACGCCCCGCGTTCGCCCTGTTCCACGTGGAACAATCGGAACGCGGAGAGCTACTTTCCCACGCAGAACGTGCTGAATATGCCGTCTATCACGTCGTCGGCGACGTTCCTGCCGGCGCACTCGTCGAGCGCGGAAACGGCTTCGCGGAGGTCGACGGCGGCGATATCCGCCTCGAAACCGCGCTTCAGCGCGAGTCCCGCCGCGGCGAGCCCCTCGCCCGCCTTCCGCAGGCAGTCGCGCTGGTGCAGGGAGGCGCACCAGCCGTCCGCGTCGTCGAAATCGTCAGCGCCGGTGACCGCGCGTACCGCCTCCGCGAGGGCGTCCAGCCCTTCGCCGGTCTTCGCGCACATTTCCACGACGAAGGCGCATTCGTCCTCTATCGGCGAAATATCTATCCCGCGCGGCTTGTCGCACTTGTTTATCACCGCGATCTGCGGCGCTCTCTTCAATAATGAGAAGTCCTCGTCCTTCAGCTCCTCCGAGCCGTCGAAGACGGCGATGACCAGCGAAGCGGCGTCCAGCCGCGCGTTCGCGAGCTCGACTCCCCTGCGCTCGATTTCCTCCGGCGCGTCGCGGAGCCCCGCGGTGTCGGCGAGCTTCAGCAGCACGCCGCCGCATACTACGGCGCTTTCCACCACGTCGCGCGTCGTGCCGGGGACGTCGGAAACTATGCTGCGTTCGCGCCCGGCGAGCAGGTTCATCAGCGTGGACTTGCCGACGTTGGCGCGTCCGGCGATGACCGCGTCGACGCCTTCGGTGAGCGCCAGCCCGCCCTCGTAGGTGCCGGCGCGCTTCAGACAGCGGTCGGAGAGGTCGAAAAGCTTATCGACCGCCTCGCCGCGCGGCAGCTCGGGTATGTCTTCTTCGGGAAAATCCGCCTCCGCGGATATGTGTATCAGTATTTCGTTCGCGGCGTCGCGGAGCTCGCGCAGACCGCGGTCGAGGGCGCCTCCGGCCTGCCTGTTTGCAAGCTTCAGCGCCTCCGCGGAGCGCGCGGAAACGACGCTCATGACGGATTCCGCCTCGGTCAGCCCGAGCCGCCCGTTGAGGAATGCGCGTTTGGAGAATTCGCCGCCCCGCGCCTGCCTCGCGCCCGCCTTCAGCAGCGTTTCGAGCACCCGCTCGGTGACGAAAACGCCGCCGTGGCAGGCGAATTCGACGCAGTCCTCGCCGGTGTAGGATCTCGGCGCGCGGTAGACGGTCGCTACGACGGTATCGACGGTTTCGTCTCCGTCGCGGATTTCGCCGAGGGCGCAGGTCCAGCCCTTGCGCGAAGCGAGCGGGCCGCCCGCCTTCGGCGCGAAAACGCCGTCGCAGAGCGCGATCGCGCCTTCGCCGCTTACGCGTATAACGGCGATCGCCGCGTTTCCTCGCGGTGTCGCGATCGCGGCGATGACGTCCGGATTGTAGGTGGAATGAGTTGTCATGGTTTCCTCCGAAGTGAATATCGCGGGTAATGAATCGATCGCCGGCGCTGTCATCCTGAAGCAGCGCAGCCGCTGAAGGATCCCGCGCCGTAAGATGACGGTCGGCCAAGCCTTCCCCTTGAGGGGAAGGTGGCGTCGCCGAAGGCGGCGACGGATGAGGTGTCATCCCGAGGGCGAAGCCCGAGGGATCCCACACCGTAAGATGACGGCCGCGTAAGGCGGGGGATTCCTCGTCGGCGCGTTCGCGACTCCTCGGAATGACAGACGTTGCGGCGTGAATGCGCGGACGAGCGATGCTCGTCCCTACGGCCGACGAATGCGGCGCGGGTGCGAGAATGCACGGACGAGCGGTGCTCGTCCCTACGGGCGCGACGCTTCGCATCGCTCCGCTCGCAGCGAAGGAACAAATTGCCGCAGGCAATTTGAATAATTCAAATCGGCTGCGCCGATTTGCTCCTTAACTGACGCGAAGCGTCAATTTCACTGCGCCGGAGGCGCAATTTAGCTGATGCGAAGCATCAATTTAACTATCGAGCGAAAGCGAGATAATTTAGCTGATAAACGTGATTGTTCCACGTGGAACAATCACGTTTATCAATAGTCCGCTTCGCCGCTCTTGTAATACTTATACGAAAGCGTCATCATCACGCTGTAGAGCGCCGCCGTCGCGAGCTGCGGCACGAATATCCCCGCGACGCCGAGCACCTTCGTCAGCGCGCTGAATTCGCTGTTTATGCCGTAGAAAAGCGGCACGAGCCCGAGCGCGATCCCGCCCGCGGCCGCAAGGAAGGTAATTATCGCCGGATAGACTATCGAGCGCTTGCCTTCGCGGAAAAATACCGAGTAGAATATCGGCGCGAGCAGATACAGCACGATATACGCGTAAAAGGATATGACGGAGAGGTCTCCGCCGCGGTTCTGGATTATATCCCCCGCCCAGCAGGCGACGAGCCCCGCGTTGAGCAGGTAGACGGCGCAGGCGAAGATCCACGTCCACGCCTTCGCCCACCCGCGCAGACGCCGCACGCAGGGCAGCAGCATCAGCGGTATCGTCGGCAGGAACGCGACCGCCGCGACTCCCGCGACGATCAGGATGGTGATAAGGTCGTAATTCATACGTTTCAGCTCCTTTTGGAGTTATACCGAGGGTAGAATATAAGGGTGATTATACTGTTCGTTGTCATATTGCGGCGCGCTCACGTCTGTCATCCCGAGGAGGCATAAGCCGACGAGGGATCCCCCTCCTTATGCAGCCGTCAGCGAAGGGTGTGGGATTCCTCGCTGCGCTCGGAATGACAGGGGGTTCTAACGCCAGTCTGCGCTCAAATCGCGCCATTCCGGATTTGCCGTCTGTACGAGCGCGTCCTTTTTTGAGCGTCGCCAGCCCTTGATTTCTTTTTCGCGCTCTATAGCGGCGCGAACGTCGCCGAAATATTCGTAGTATACAAGTTTGTGAACGTGATAATCTTTCGTGAAACCGTTGATATAACCGTTGCGGTGCTGCCAGAGTCGGCGTTCGAGGTTATTGGTGACGCCTGTATACATCACGTTTCCGTGGGTATTCGTGAGGATATAAACGTAATAATACCTCATAGCGTACCTCGTTCTGTGAAAGGTGTGGGATTCCTCGGGCTTCGCCCTCGGAATGACAGGGATGAGCGCTTTACAACAGGGTACGACCGCGGAACGCGACCGCCGTCAGCATTACGTCTGTCATCCCGAGGAGGCGTAAGCCGACGAGGGATCCCCCTCCTTATGCAGCCGTCTGCGAAAGGTGTGGGATTCCTCGCTGCGCTCGGAATGACAGAAATGACTGCCTGGCAACGCACACGCACACACGCGCTCACGTCTGTCATCCCGAGGAGGCGCAAGCCGACGAGGGATCCCCCTCCTAATGCAGCCGTCTGCGAAAGGTGTGGGATTCCTCGCTGCGCTCGGAATGACAGGGCGCGCGCAGCGCGCCGCAAACCGGCAATTGCCGGTTTGCTCAGCTTACGTCCGTCAGATCCAGATACCTGCTGCCGAACTTGGATATATAGTCCTTTCTCTCGGCGAGGTCGTCGCCGAGCAGCGTATTGAACATATACTCCATCTCCTGCACGTCGTCGGTGGAAACGCGTATCAGGCGGCGGGTTTCGGGGTTCATTGTGGTCAGCCACATCATGTCCGGCTCGTTCTCGCCGAGCCCCTTGGAGCGCTGTATCGTGAACTTCTGCCCCTGAATGCGGTCGAGCACGTCCTGCTTCTCCTTCTCGGTGTAGGCGAAGTAGGTCTTGTCCGCGTTTATCTCGTAGAGCGGCGACTCGGCGATATAGACGAGCCCCTTCTCGATAAGCGTAGGCACGAGGCGGTAGAGCATCGTGAGTATCAGCGTGCGTATCTGGTAGCCGTCGACGTCGGCGTCGGTGCAAATGATGACCTTGCTCCAGTTGAGGCGGTCGAGGTCGAAGGAGGAGACCTCCTTCTTGCCGCTCTTGACCTCCGCGCCGCAGCCGAGGACCTTCAGCAGATCGGTGATGATCTGGCTCTCGAAGATGCGGTGCAGGTCGGCTTTGAGGCAGTTGAGTATCTTGCCTCTCACGGGGATGATCGCTTGAAACTCCGCGTCGCGTGCGAGCTTGCAGGAGGTCAGCGCGGAGTCGCCCTCGACTATGTATATCTCGCGCACGCTCTTGTCGCGGGTGCGGCAGTCGACGAACTTCTCGACCTTGTTGGTGAAATCCATCGTCGAAATGTTCGCCTTTTTGAGCGTCTGGCGCATCTTCTCGGCGTTTTCGCGGCTGCGCTTGTTGACGAGCACCTGGTTGGCGATGAGCTCGGCGTCGTTGGGGTTCTCGATGAAGTAGACCTCGAGCTGATGCTTGAGGAACTCGGTCATCGCGTCCTGGATGAACTTGTTGGTGATGGACTTCTTCGTCTGGTTTTCGTAAGAAGTCCGCGTCGAGAAGGAGTTGGTGACGATGACGAGGCAGTCCTCGACGTCCTGGAAGGTTATCTTGCTCTCGTTCTTGTTGTATTTGCCCTGCTTTTTGGCGTAGCCGTCGATCATGGAGGTGAACGCCAGGCGCACCGCCTTTTCGGGCGAGCCGCCGTGCTCGAGCCAGCTTGAGTTGTGGTAATACTCCGCGGCGGACGCCGTGCGGCTGAAGCAGAACGCGGTCTGGATCTTGACCTTGTAGTCCTCCATGTCCTCGCGGTCGCGGCCGCGGCGCTCGCCCTCGGCGAAGTTGACGGGAGTCAGCGGATTCTCGCCGGCGAGCTCCTTGACGTAGTCGGTGATGCCGTTCTCGTAGACGAACTCCGTCTCCTCGAACTTGCCGCGCGCGACCTCGTTGCGCAGCACGAAAACGACGCCGCTGTTGACCACGGCCTGCCGCTTGAGCGTTTCGGTATAGTATTCGAGCGGGATATTTATATCGGTGAAGACCTGCAGATCGGGCAGCCAGTGGATGCGTGTGCCGGTCTTGCGCGAGGCCGTCGGCTCCTTGCGCACCTCGCCGTAAAGCTCGCCGCGGCGGAAGCTGAGGTTCCACTTCATGCCGCCGGAATAGACCTCCGCGTCCATGAATTCGGAGGCGTACTGCGTCGCGCAGAGGCCGAGGCCGTTGAGGCCGAGGGAGTACTCGTAGTTTTCGCCCGCGTCGTTCTTGTACTTGCCGCCGGCGTAGAGCTCGCAGAAGACGAGCTCCCAGTTGTCCTTGCCCTCCTTCTCGTTCCAGCCGAGCGGGATGCCGCGGCCGAAGTCCTGTATCTCTACGGAGTGATCGAGGTAGCGCGTGACGATGATCTTGCTGCCGTGCCCCTCGCGCGCCTCGTCGATGGAGTTGGAGAGTATCTCGAAGACGGCGTGCTGACAGCCCTCGATGCCGTCGGAGCCGAAGATGACGCCGGGGCGTTTCCGGACGCGGTCCGCGCCTTT